>ENA-UOVV01000016-UOVV01000016.1-compost-metagenome-genome-assembly--contig:-NODE-16-length-301226-cov-171.092662_pt1 | contig 301226 bp, 276 predicted proteins | sample MGYA00238155_ERZ761577 | MGnify/ENA primary metagenome ERZ761577 (study PRJEB28898, sample SAMN06268775) | compost metagenome | isolation source: Emeryville, CA | place: USA:Emeryville, CA...
TCTTCCTCGTGGTGTGGGGCGGGATCGAACCGCCGACACAAGGATTTTCAGTCCTTTGCTCTACCAACTGAGCTACCGCACCTTACGTTCCCTGCCTTCGTTTCCAAAAGCAGGGCAGCAAAAATAGCGTTTGAGAGGGAAAATGCCAAAAATCTAACTGCTTAATTTTCAGAGTTGCATAGCTGAATAGACAGCCGCCCCTACATACCGTACTCTGCTAAAAACTTAATCCTCATAATCTTCAGCTGCTCCCAGCTATAGTTGCCATCCTCAAGCTCCTGCTGGGCTACCTGCAAGCTGGAGGTTTCGCAGCCTTTGAAGTATTCCAGGATCTCGTCCTGCTCGTGCTCGTCCAGCATCTCGTCTATAGCGTAGTCGAGGTTTAGCTTGGTGCCGCTGGCAGCAATGGTCTCCATTTCTTCCAACATCTCGTCCATGCGCCAGCCTTTGTTTTTGGCGATGGTTTCGAGGGGGATCTTTTTATCGGTTTGTTGGATGATGTAAACCTTGTTACCGCTCTTGTTGACCACGCTCTTCATTACAAAGTCGTCGGGGCGCTCGATGTTGTTTTCTTCAACATAGGCAGCAATCATCTCGATGAAGGGCTTGCCGTAACGAAGCGCCTTACCCTTGCTCACGCCCTGGCACTTTTCCAGTTCCTGCAGCGTGGTGGGGTATAAAGTGGCCATGTCCTGCAACGATGTCTCGAGAAAGATCACAAAAGGCGGCAACCCTTTCTTCTTCGCTTCCTTCTGGCGCAGGTCTTTCAGCATGTTGAAGAGCTTCTCGTCAACAGCCGCGCCAGTGCTGGCTTCGGCGCCTTCATCGTCGTCGGCGTTGGCTTCTTCGTACAAATTGTTTAAAACGATTTTGAAGGACTTTGGTTTCTTCGCAAAGGCTTCGCCGGCTTTGGTAATCTTCAGCACGCCATAGTCCTCGATGTCCTTGCTCAGCAAGCCTTCGAGCAGCATTTGACGGATCAAAGAGTTCCAATAGTGATCGGGCTGATCGTTGCCGATGGCGAATTCGGCAATACCGTCGTGGCGGAACATGGTGATGTTCGGCGTCAGGCGGCCGATCAGGATGTTCACTACATAGTCGGTGGCAAAACTTTCATTCAAAGCCTTTACCACTTTCAGCACTTTCACCGCATTATCCTTGGCTTCAATCTGCTCTTTGGGGTGCAGGCAGTTGTCGCACTGGCCACAGTTCTCCTGCGTATATTGCTCGCCGAAATAACTCATAAGCGTACGCCTGCGGCATACACCGCTTTCGGCATAAGCCACGGTCTCGGCAATCAGTTGCGCACCCACCTCGCGCTCGCTCAGCGGCTTGTCGCGCATCAGGTGCTCCAGTTTCGAAACGTCTTTGTGCGAATAGTACAGAATACATTTTCCTTCCAGTCCATCGCGGCCGGCACGACCGGTTTCCTGGTAGTAGTTTTCTATACTCTTCGGAATATTATAGTGAATTACAAAACGGATATCGGGTTTGTCGATGCCCATACCAAAGGCAATGGTCGCTACAATCACCTGCACCTCTTCGTTCAGGAACTGATCCTGCCGCTCGGCGCGCAGCTTGCTGTCCAACCCGGCATGATAAGCCACCGCCTTAATACCATTGGCCATCAGCATATCGGCCAGCTCTTCGGTGGTCTTGCGGTTGAGGGTATAAATGATGCCGCTCTTGCCCTTCATCGACACAATAAAGCGCACAATACTTTTCAGCGTCTGATCTTTCTTGATCTTGGGCTGTACTTCGTAATAGAGATTGGGGCGATTGAACGAAGAAATGAAAATCTCGGGATCGCGCAGGCCCAGGTTTTTGATAATATCACTCTGCACCTTGGGAGTGGCCGTAGCCGTAAGGGCGATAATGGGAATATCGGGATTGATCTGCACCATCATCTCGCGCAGGCGGCGGTATTCGGGACGGAAGTCATGACCCCATTCCGAAATACAGTGCGCTTCGTCCACAGCGAAGAATGATAATTTCAGATCAGAAAAAAATTCAAGGTTTTCCTGCTTGGTCAGAGTTTCGGGAGCTACATATAGCATTTTGGTGCGACCGCTCAGCAGGTCGTCGTGCACTTCGCGAATTTCTTTTTTGGAAAGTGTTGAGTTCAGGAAATGCGCCACATCGTCTTTACTGCTGTAACTGCGCACCAGGTCAACCTGGTTTTTCATCAGTGCTATCAGTGGGCTTACAATAATCGCCACGCCTTCGCTTAATATAGCGGGCAACTGGTAGCACAAACTTTTTCCGCCACCGGTCGGTTTGATGACGAACGTATCTTTTCCGTTCAAAACATTCCTGATGATTGCTTCCTGGTTGCCTTTGAAAGAATCAAATCCAAAGTGTTCCTGCAATGCTTTCAGAAGATCCGTAGATTCGACGTTTCTGGTTTTTACGCTACCGTTTTTCTTTGTTGCAGGTTCGTTTTTAAGGACTTTACCGGATTTCGCCGGTTTCTTTTTTGATGTCGTTGCCATTTCTCGAAAAGTTTCCTCCCCACGGTTGCTTTTAAGGGCTGCGAATCTAATTCATTTTCGCCGGAGCGCCAATCTTTGCAAGGGCTTTAACATTTGCGCGGGCGCAAATTTAAAGGAGACTACTTATTTTGAAATAAATATTTTTTTGGACATATTACATACTCATTTTTAGTCGGTTAAATTGGAATTCTAATAACTTTTGGAATTCTGATTCACCCGGTCAACCGGTCGCGGAAACATAACCTTTACTTACGGATACCCTATTGATCTTAAATCATTATCAAGTAAGTTTGCGCCTTAATCAATCTACATTCAATGCCCGTAGTGCCTGTCGTTGATATTAAAGAGGTTGCGCAAAGAACCATCCGCCAGGAAGCCGGTGCCATCGCCGGACTGGAAGCCATGATCGATGTCGATTTTGAAAGGGCTGTAAAAGCGATACTGGACTGCAAAGGGCGGCTGGTGGTAAGCGGCATTGGCAAAAGCGCCATCATTGCCCAGAAGATAGTGGCCACCCTCAACAGCACGGGCACACCTGCCATTTTCCTGCACGCCGCCGACGCTATCCATGGCGACCTGGGCATGGTGCAGCAGGACGACGTGGTGATGGTGATCAGCAAAAGCGGCGAAAGCCCGGAGATAAAGGTGCTGCTGCCCCTCATCCGCAATTTCGGCAACACACTTATCGCCATGGTGGGCAATATGGAATCGAGCCTGGCCAAACAGGCAGATATGGTGCTGAACACCACCGTGCCGCAGGAAGCTTGTCCCAACAACCTGGCGCCTACCTCCAGCACCACCGCCCAACTGGTAATGGGCGATGCCCTGGCTGTGGTATTAATGGAAGTAAAGGGCTTCGGCAGCGACGATTTTGCGCGCTTCCATCCGGGCGGGACGCTGGGCAAAAAATTATACCTGCACGTTTCAGATCTCTATCGCAACAACGAGCGGCCTAAAGTGCTGCCCGACGCGAACCTGAAACAAGTGATCATTGAAATATCCAGGAAACGCCTCGGCACAACCGCAGTGGTTGACGAAAACGATACGCTGCTCGGCATCATCACCGATGGCGACCTGCGCAGAATGCTGGAAAAAGACGTGGACCTGTCGAAAGTAACCGCGCGCGAGATCATGACGGGCAATCCAAAATCCGTTTCACAAGACGCACTGGCCGTGGAGGCGCTTGACCTGCTGCGGCAATACGATATCAGTCAGCTGGCCGTTACCGATGGCGCCCGTTACCTGGGCATCATCCATTTGCACGACCTCATCAGGGAAGGGCTTATATAAACAAACCAGTTGACGGGTTAACAAGTTGACAAGCTTTTTGTTAACGTGTTAGCATAACAATTCAAAAAGCAATGAACAAACACCATTACGTAGCCATTATGGCCGGTGGCATCGGCAGCCGGTTTTGGCCGATGAGCCGGACGAATTATCCAAAGCAGTTTCTCGACATCCTGAACACTGGTAAAACGCTTATTCAAGCCACCTTCGAACGGTACGCATCTTTCATACCCGTTGAAAATATTTATGTAGTCACTTCGATGGAGTACGTAAATATCGTAAAACATCAACTACCCGAACTCCCTTTACAAAATATATTGGGCGAACCATCGCGCAAGAATACCGCACCTTGCATCGCCTACATTTCTTTCAAACTACACCAACTCGATCCTAAGGCTTCGCTCATTGTAGCGCCCAGCGATCACCTCATACTCGATACGGTAGCGTTTAACAAAGTATGTCTTGAAGCGCTCAGCTTCGTAAACAAACACAATGCATTTATCACGCTCGGTATAAAACCCACCACGCCCAACACCGGTTATGGTTATATCCAGTATGAGCAACCCGCGGTGATGGATAATGTGTACAAGGTGAAAACATTTACCGAAAAACCCAACCTGGAACTGGCAAAGACCTTCATCGCCAGCGGTGAGTTTTTGTGGAATGCGGGCATATTTGTATGGCAGGTAAAAAACGTTATTGCCGCTTTTGAAAAATATCTGCCCGAAATGTATGACGTGTTTGCGGCCGATAAAGATAAATTTAACACCACCGAAGAGGCCGCGGCACTGCAACAGATATATCCTTTGTGCACCAATATCTCCATCGACTTCGGCATCATGGAAAAGGCCGACAACGTGTATGTGATTCCTTCTTCATTTGGCTGGAGCGACCTGGGCACCTGGAACAGCGCCTACGAAAACATGGAGAAAGATTATCTCGGCAACGCAGTAGCCGGCGGCAACGTGATTGTGTTCGATGCGCAACGCAATATGGTGCATATGCCCGATGATAAACTGGTGGTGCTGCAGGGTCTGGAGGACTATATTGTGGTTGACACCAACGACGTGCTGCTGATCTGCCAAAAAGATAAAGAGCAAGACATCAAGGAATACGTGGCCGAGGTAAAAAGAAACAAAGGCGATAAGTATCTATAAGCATGCCATATGAATAATTTCAACAACATCCTGTTCCTCGACATTGAAACCGTGCCCCAATTCGATTGCTATGGTTCTTTGCCGGAAGAATGGAAACCGTTGTGGGATGGCAAAGCCGCTCATCTTATTCGCAACCGCGAAGGAGAAACGCCGGAAACTGTATATAACCGCGCGGGCATTTATGCCGAATTCGGAAAAGTAATTTGCATCAGTTGCGGGTATATCACCGGCTATGGCAGCGACAAAAAAATGGTGTTGAAATCATTTTATGGTGATGATGAAAAAATGCTGCTCGACGAATTTTCTTCTGTGCTCGCTTCGTGGAGCAGAGACGGCAACGATAAATTGTTATGCGCTCACAACGGCAAGGAGTTTGATTTCCCCTATCTCTGCCGCCGCATGATCATCAGCCGCATCCCCATTCCTCCCATCTTAAACACGCAGGGCAAAAAACCCTGGGAAGTGCGGCATCTCGATACCATGGAGCTGTGGCGCTTTGGTGATATGAAAAGTTATACCTCGCTCAACCTGCTGGCCTGCGTGCTGGGCATACCCACACCCAAAGATGATATCGACGGAAGCATGGTGTGGGAACTTTACTGGTCGCCAAAAACCTCCGAAGAGAAGGATCGCGCCATGCAACGCATAGTAACTTATTGCCAGAAAGACGTTTTGACTGTTGCGCAAATATATTTGCGTTTGAGTGGCAATGAACTGCTGAATCCCGAGAACGTGGAGATAAAGAATTAAAAACACATATAGCTATGAACAGGCAAAATTTTTCTTCCGGCGCCAAATGGGAAGACATTGTTGGCTATAGCCGGGCCGTACGCATCGGAAACACTATTGAAGTTACAGGAACCGTAGCCGTTGATGAAAACAACCAGTTAGTAGGAAAAGACGATGCCTACGCTCAAACCAAATTCATACTGCAGAAAATTGAAAAAATACTGAAGCAGGCCGGCGCCTCGCTGAATGATGTGATCCGCACCCGCATGTTTGTGACCGATATCAGTCGCTGGGAACAATACGGCAAAGCTCACGGCGAAGTGTTTGGTAAAATAAAACCCTGCACTTCCATGATTGAAGTGAAAGGACTGATTGAGCCAGGCTACCTTATCGAAATTGAGGCCACCGCAATCGTATCTGAATAATGGATTTCGACGCCATCCGCGAATACTGTCTTTCCAAACCGGCCACCGAGGAAACCCTTCCCTTCGGTCCGGATACGCTGGTGTTTAAAGTAGCGGGCAAAATGTTTCTGCTGCTGCCGCTCGACACCGAAGATCTTCGCTTCAACGCCAAGTGCGATCCCGAAGAAGTGGAAGAGCTGCGCGAGCGATATGCCTGCGTATTGCCCGGCTATCATATGAACAAAAATCATTGGAACACGATTATCGTGGATGGCTCTGTTTCTTCCGCCCAAATCAGGGAGTGGATTGATAAGTCGTATGAACTGGTGGTGGATAGTTTGCCGGTGAAGGTGCGGGAGCAATTAAGAGGCAAAAAGGAAGTAAAAAAAGGGAAGAAGCAGTAAGAAGTTAGGCGAACACTGCTAATTTTAGTTTTTGCTTAAAATATCCATTTCGACTTGACAAGCATATCTATCAATAGCAAGTTACCCGATGTCGGCACTACCATCTTCACCGTGATGAGCGGACTGGCCGCCGAGTTGCAGGCGGTGAACCTGGGACAAGGATATCCTGACTACCCCATGCCCGAGGGGCTCAGCAAGCTGGTGTCGGAAGCGATGAAGAATGATTTCAACCAATATTCTCCCATGCCGGGATGGATGCCGCTGCGCGAAGCGATTGCTGAAAAAATAAGTTTCCTGTATCATACTAACGTCAATCCCGATACTGAGATCACCATTACACCCGGTGGTACCTACGCCATTTACACAGCCATCACATCGGTGCTGCAGCCCGGAGATGAGGTGATCGTTTTTCAACCTTGCTACGATAGTTATATTCCCAACGTGGTGGTAAACGGCGGCGTGCCGGTGCTGGTCAATCTGCAGTTTCCTGAATATAAGATTGATTGGGAGGAGGTACGAAAGAAGATTACCGACAAGACAAGAATGATCATCATTAACACGCCACATAACCCTACGGGTGCGGTATTGACGGAAGAAGATATGCAGCAACTGCGTTCAATTGTGGCGAATACCAATATCATTATCGTTTCTGATGAAGTGTACGAGCACATCATATTCGATAATGTGGCGCATCAATCCATACTACGTTACCCCGATCTGCTGGCGCGCAGCTTTGTTTGTTTTTCATTTGGAAAAGTATATCACTGTACCGGCTGGAAGCTCGGTTACTGCGTGGCGCCGCCCGAGTTTACGAAAGAGTTTCGGAAAGTGCACCAGTTTAATTGCTTTAGCTGTCACACTCCTTCGCAGGTGGCATTGGCAACATTTCTGCAAGACAAAGAAACTTATCTCTCGCTGCCGCAAATGATGCAGCAAAAACGCGATTACTTTCTGCGTCTCATGCGCCATACGCGCTTCAATATGCTCGATAGTAAGGGCAGCTATTTCATCTGCGCACAATACAACCAGATCAGCGACGAGAGCGACAAGGATTTCGCCATCCGCATCACGCGCGAGTATGGCGTGGCTTCTATTCCCGTATCTGCTTTCTACCAATCGGGCAAAGACGATAAGGTGGTGCGCTTTTGTTTTTGCAAAAAAGATGAAACGCTGGAAAGGGCGGTGGAGAGGCTGGCGAAAATTTAAGCGGCGTTGTACACCCGCTTCTTACTCTTCAGATACTTATCGTGAATGATTTCGCTGATGGATTTGCCATACACCTTGCTTTCAATCCACGATATCACATCCAGGTAAGCAAACGCGCGTGTCTCGAAGCGGTTTCGCTCGAGGTGCTTAATCTTTTGCAACAGCTTTTCGAGCTCGGGTTTCATAGCGCGTGGCGATAATTTCAATGAATTGCGCAGGAAGCGGAACATTTCCTCTTCCACCACCGTCAGGTTTTTCATCTTCGCCATGAAGCGGTAAACCGATTTGGTGAGCGATTCCATCAGGTCGTAGTTGCCCAACTCATAGTGCGCCATCAGGTGCAGCAATCGTGCATAACATTGCAGGTCGATGCGCAGGTCGGCGTTGGCGCCCATTACTTTTTGCACGTAGTCGATGCAGGTGCTGTAGTCGCCGGCCCCAAAGTAAAGACTGGCGAATTTGTAGTTGAATACCAGGATGCGGTGACTATCCACAAACAGCGCATACTCGTCGAGCTTTTTCTCGATTTCGGGAATTATCTTTAACCCTTCTTTAAAAGTGCCGCTCATCAGATGCTGGTTTATGCGGGCGCTGTTGATGTAAATGGAAGTATGTGTGCGGAAATTATCGTGTTGCTGCGCCACCGGCGTTTTTTCAAACTCTTCAAACTGCCGCAGCGTGATCTCGAATTTTTCAAAATTGCGCAGGTCAAAATGGGCATTCAGCAGGTTGTGCATGCCCTTAATGTAGTGACCGGTTTCCACTTCAATCATAAACGGATCGGCATTGAACAGATCGATCCATTTCTGGCTGTAACGATAATACATCAGGAAGTCTTGCCGGATAAATGCATACCAGCAATAACTCTGGTAGAGATATAATTTCTCATAGAAGCCATTGATCGCGTTCGGATCCTTTGGAAGATTGCTGTGAAAGAATTCGCGGATATCTTTTTCATCGGCTTCGTTGCGCGCGTGACCATGCTTCACGTACCAGCGGTAGAGCAGCAGGGCCAGGTTGCTGAGCCGCGTTACGCGGTCGATGTGCCCGCTGATCTCGAGCGCTTCTACCGTGAGTTGCTCGGTTTTTTCGAGCGAGCTGCGTGTGATATGCAGTGTTTCAATTTTCTTTTCAAGAGAAATTACCTGGGCCAGGAAGTTGAATTTCTGGTTGGCGCGTGCAATTTCCTTGGCGCGCTCAAGTATTTTCAATGACTGCAGTTTCAATCCCTTATTGTAGAGCAAACGCGCATAGTCGAGCTGTTCAGTAAGCTGCAGGTCGATATTTTCAGTGGTCTTCAGCAGGCGAAGGCTTGCCAACAACTGTTTGTAAAGATGCGTTTTGAGATTGTTGAGCTGCGGCTTCTGGATGGAAGGAAGTTTTTTCAGCAGCAATTTTTCGTCGTATTCCTTCAGTTTATCCAACGCATCAAATAACTGGATGATTTTCAAATCTTCCTTCGCCGAGCTTCTTTTTATGTATAACTTAAAATGCCTTTTTTCAGATTTCTCCAACGAATGGATCAGCTGAAATAAGGTATCTGTTAAGCGGTTGGACATCATTAAGAATTTTTCCTGAAACACAAGACGGACAAGGGTTTCCGCGGATGCAAAACCCTTTTGGCATAATCAAATCGCTTATAAGATGTTTTTATCCGTACAAAGTTGCATATTACTTTTGTACTGCAATCGAGCTGATAACGAAAAGAGCATATGGTCAAGCAATCGTTAGGAGGCAAAAGATCGTTAGAGGCTCAGAAAGGTGATACGGGTTAAAAATCAGTATTACTCCGCAAAGCAGAATTATCTCTTTTTTTCATATGGCAAGCAATCGTTAGAGGTCAGCTGTTTCTACAGGTGACCTTTCTTATTTTTTGGCCCTGCTAATATAAAGGTTTCTGGAAATTCCCTTTTATTTTTTTTAACAAATTCTCCGCTTCGCTAAAAATCATATAGCCGAATGAATTGTCTGATTTACAATTATTCCGGGAGGGTCAGGCCAGATAGTGAGTTATTCCCGCGGGTGAGCCGTACGTTCCAGGCATTTAAAAAATTAGTTTGCCCAGGTTAATTTATCGTATATTTGCGATATAAGATTAAAAAACGAGGCAAGAATATGGCCATTCACAAAAAAGAAGAGTTTGAGCAGCAACACCAGGAGCTTGCCAATTTTGCCAAAGCAATCTCCCACCCGGCGCGCATTGCAATTCTACAAGTTTTAGCACAACGAAAAGAATGCATTTGTGGTGAAATAGTAGAAGTGCTGCCCCTGGCGCAGTCTACCGTCTCTCAACACCTGAAGGAATTGCAAAAGGCCGGACTCATCAGAGGCACTATCGATGGTCCACGCAGCTGTTATTGCATCAACTGGGAAAATTTCAACAAATACTTTGATCAGTTTACTGAGGCATTTTCCCAATTGAAAATATGGGGCGCGGATGCGCAATGCTGCATCGGCAAGAAAGAAGATTAATTAATAACAAACGCCATTTTTTATTTCTTAACCAATAATAACTATGACCATGAAAGCAAATCAGAGCTTCAGTAAAGATCCCGGTTGTTGCACTCCGGGAAGCGATTGTTGCGGCGGCATCACAGATTTTGGATGCTGCTAACAATTCATCCGGTGGTTACACATAGCCACCGGATTTTTTAACTTCGGTGCTTCTAACTACGTACATCCGGTATTGTGGTTAAAATTATTTTCAGAAAATGGCAAAGATTGATACGATCATATTCGACCTGGGAGGCGTGTTAATAGACTGGAACCCCGATTATCTCTATCGCAATATTTTTACCAATGAGGAAGAAATGCGCTGGTTTTACCAGAACGTGTGCACCAGCGACTGGAACGAAGAACAAGATGCAGGCCGGCCTTTGGCAGAAGCAACCGAACTGCTCGTAAAACAATTTCCCGAACACGAAGCCAATATCCGTGCGTATTATGGACGCTGGGAAGAAATGTTGCGCGGACCAATTCATGAAACCGTGGAAATACTTCGCGCGCTGCGAGACAATCCTAACTATAAACTGTATGCGCTGACCAACTGGAGTGCAGAGACATTTCCCGTTGCCTTGCAGCGATATGATTTTCTGCATTGGTTTGACGGCCGCCTCGTATCGGGCGAGGTGAAAACACGCAAGCCTTTCAGGGAAATATATGAGTTGCTGATCAATCGCTTCAATATTGAACCTGCCAGGGCAGTTTATACGGATGACAATGTGCGCAACCTGCATCCTGCCAAAGAATTGGGAATTCATACCATTCATTTCCAATCGCCGCAACAGTTTAAGGAAGAATTGATACAGGCGGGTGTACAACTTTAACCAGGTTTAATGCTTAAATGAAAATATTACTGTTTTGGAGCAAAGAAGAGTTGCCCAAAAGTTATCGCATTGGTTTCCTATGTGTTAAGAAAGTTGCGCCTGCAACCTTTTAAGAACCCTATAACAAACCGCGCCCATATATTATGGTCAATGGTATAGATCACAACCAAGTGAGCTAAGGAGGATACCCATATGACCAAACTAATCACAGCCCCCATCCTGGTAATTGCCTTGCTGATTTCAGCTTGCGGCAACAGAAAATTCCAGGCTTATTCACCGGCCGACAAACCTTTGTTTGATGCTATCAATGCATTGAACAAAAAGTCCACTAATGCAAAGGCCCAGGCCGATCTGCTGGCCTTGTATGAAAATACCATTGCCCGCCACGTAGATGCCGTTGAAGTATATAGCCGCAGCAGCGATCCAAAACGATTTGATAAGATTTTGTACGAGCTCAATGCGCTTCAACATATATACAACACCGTGCAGCAGGTGCCCGGCGCCAGTGCTTATGTAACACCAAAAAGTTATTTGCAGGAAATAGAAAATACAAAGGCCGAAGCCGCCGAATATTACTACCAGGCAGGTCTCGACCTGATGCAGGAAAACACCCGCGAAGCCGATCTGGATGCTTACGAAGTCTTCATGAAAGCGAACAATTATGTGAATGGCTACAAGGATGCTTTGAGGTTGATTAGAGAAGCTTACGAAAGTGCTATAGTGAACGTAGTGATTAACCCCATTGAAGACGATAATTTATTCTTCGCCAGTTATACCATACCCGATTTGCGCTATCGTGCACAGGATTACCAGGAACAACTGGTAAGAGAATTGGGTGGCGTAAATGCCAACATTGTACCGGCCCGTTTTTATACCGACCGTGATGCCCGAAGAGAACAAATTGCGCCCGACTGGATTGTGGATGTGAGATGGAGAAATATCCAGGTTGACCGTGCCATTCCTTACCAATACACACGCGAAGTGTCGAAGTCGATACAGGTAGGAAAGGACACCGCAGGTAAACCGGTATACAAGAAAGTGTATGCTACCTTGCACATCACACAGTACACCTATAATGTGCAGGGTGCCCTGGATTACCGCATCAGCGACCTGGTAGAAAACAATTACGTTGACCAGGGACTGCTGACCAGTAACGTAAGCTGGACCGAAGCCTTCGCGACTTATTCCGGCGATAGCCGCGCACTGAGCGACGATGATTGGTTGCTGGTAAACAACCGCGTACGCAGCGACCTCTTAAGTCCTACCAGGGCCGACGTTCTAAACTCACTAATGCGTAAAATCTATCCGGACCTCAGGCGACGAATTCAGAATGCCAGTTATGCCTAGAAAGTTAACAGTCAGGACGGTCAAGTGTCAAGTGGCCCACCTATGACTTGACCGGCCCTACCCCGGCACTCTACTGCGCATTCGCCGTGCTGTACTTGTTCACCGGCTGCGCATTGGTTGTATTGACAAAGAGAGAATGCTGCCCGGTTTTGGCTACTTCACGGGTAAGTTGTGTGCGCACAGCAGCTGATTTGCGTGTGCTGACATAATAGCCCGCAAAAATATCTTTGCTTTTTTCTTCGAAGCTGTGGTTATAGAGCGGCACCTGGCGCCAGCGGCCGGGATATTCTTCGATATAGAAGCTGAGATCATCGAAATAGAACTTACCATTACCATTTACGGCCGCATAAAACCAAAGCTTTGCGGCTTCGGGTTGCACGGTGCCCACAACGGTGTAGATGGTCCATTCCTGTTCGTCGCGGGTTTCAAGCGTATAGTTGCTTTTCAGAAAATCATCGGGGCCTTTGCCAAGGCCTACACCATGAATGCGCACTTTCGAAAGCGTGTCCGCGGGATCGCTTTTCACGGCAATTTCAAAGCGAAAATTTTTGCCGGTAAAATTGGTGGCGGCCACTTCTTTCACGAAATAAAACTCTTCGGGATAGTAATATGATACGTTTTGTGCCCCTACCGTCAGGGTAAAAAGGCAGGCAAAAACCAGGGGAAATACCTTTTTCATGGGGTTCGGATTTTGGGTATGGTATAAACGGATTTCTTGAGGTTTTGTTGTACAAAGGTTTCGTTGTAATTGCTATGATTATCAATGGAGTAAGAAAATAGAAATCCATAATGACTGCTGAAAATAAAAAACGCGCCTATTTCAGCAACTGGTAAGCAGCAAAACTCATGATATAGGCCAGGAAGGTGAGATAGAGCAACTGCACCAGGGGCCATTTCCAGCTCCTGGTTTCGCGGCGTACAATTGCCAGCGTACTCATGCATTGCATGGCAAAGGCATAGAAGATCATGAGCGAGATGCCTGAAGCCAAGGTGTAAACAGGAGTGCCATCCACACGGGTAGCCGAGCGCATTTTTTGAGTCAATGTTTCCTCGTCGGCTTCATCGCCGCCTTCTACACTGTAAAGTGTAGCCATGGTGCCTACAAACACTTCGCGGGCGGCAAAGGAAGTGATGAGCGCAATTCCTATCTTCCAGTCATAACCCAGGGGTTCAATTACCGGCTCCAGCGATTTACCCAAAATACCGGCGTAAGAATTTTGCAGCAATTCCGCACTTTTCTCGCGCTCCAGTTCATCTGCCTGCGTGGGGTTTTGTTCAATCTGCGCATCATAGCGGGCAGCCACTGCATTCATTCTTTCCGATGGTCCATAAGTGCTCAGCACCCAAAGTATAAGGCTGATTACCATGATCACCTTACCGGCATCAAACACGAATATCTTCGCCTTGTTGAGCATCGTAATGCCGATATTTCTCCAGCGTGGCGAACGGTAAACGGGTAATTCGAGAATGAAGAAACTTTTTTCCTTGATATTGATAAACCACTTGGCAATGGTGGCCACCAGCATCGCCATAATGGGACCTAACAAATAGAGCCCCATCATTACCAAACCCTGCAGCCCCAGGAATCCGAGGTATTTCTCTTTAGGTATTACCAACCCGATCAATATGGTATAAACCGGCAGACGCGCGCTGCAACTCATCAGCGGCGTCACCAATATAGTGAGCAGTCTTTCTTTCTTATTCTCGATGCTGCGCGCACTCATAATAGCCGGCACTGCACAGGCAAAGCCGCTGATCATCGGCATCACGCTCTTGCCGTTAAGACCCGTTTTGCGCATGAGCTTATCTGTTAGAAAGCTGATGCGCGCCATATAGCCCGTGTCTTCCAGTATGGTGATCAGCCCGAACAGGATCATGATCTGCGGCACAAATACTAATATGCCCGCCAGGCCAGCCAGCACGCCGTTGATGAACAGATCCGATAGCCAGCCCTGCGGCAACACGTCGGTGAGCCAGCCACTCAGCGCGGCAAAGCCTTCTTCAATCAGCGTCATGGGGTATTCGGCCAGCCAGAATACACTCTGAAAAAGCAGGAACAACACCGCCAGTAGTATGAAATAACCCAGCCGGCGATGCAGGAAAATATTATCGAGTTTCTCGGTAAGTAATGTCTTTTGCAAAGGCGAAGGCTCTGCAACAGTTTGTTTCAGAATGGCGCCGATGCGCTGGTAGCGTTGCAGAATTTCTTCAGCCTGCGTGCGGGTATGATTGAACTGGTTGGTTTGTTCTATCGATTCAATTTTCTCCTGCAACTCATCATTCAGCGAAAACGATTCGTGATTGATGAGATAGTGTATGGCCTGGTAATCGCTCAGTCCCGGCAGCAATTTTTTTACGTCGCTCACAGCCGCAGGTGCCAGCGCTTCGTTGTTGATGAAATCGCGTACCGGCGCTTTGTACAGTTCGCGCGCGGTTTGTTCTATCGCTTTTTTTAATTGCGGAATGCCTTTGTTTCTGCGCGGGTTGATCGGTATTACCGGCACGCCCAACTCGCGCTCCAGTTCGGGCACATCAATGTCAATATCTTTCTTGCGCGCCAGGTCCATCATGGTCAGACCGATCACCACGGGAATCTTGAGGTCTATAATTTGCGAAGCAAACAGCAGGTTACGTTTCAGGTTGCTGGCATCTGCCACCAGCACCACCATATCGGGACGAATGTCTTTGTCCTGGTTCATCAGCACGCGGTAAGCCACCCATTCGTCTTCGCGGCGCGGGTAAAGACTATAAGTGCCGGGCAGGTCAATAATAGTGGCGGAAAGATGCGAAGTAATGGCGCAGGAGCCGATCTTTTTATCAACCGTAACGCCCGGAAAATTACCCACCTTTTGATTCATCCCGGTCAGGGCGTTAAACAGCGAACTTTTTCCGATGTTGGGGTTCCCTACTAAAGCAATATGTATCGTCTTCGCCATTATTTAAGAAAATACCCTTTCACAAACTTGCAAAAGGGTGTAAAGAAGACCGCAAATTTACCGGTTTTATAAAGCTTCCTATTTACGATTTCAGTAAAATAAAGGCGATTCTTACGTTAAAGAGTAATAAAAAATCCGCCGAGGGGCTTCATTTTCGGCGTCAGGCGTCCATCGGATGGTATAGATTCGGTGGAAATAGTGAAATAATTACTTCCTTCACCATCTTTGATCACCTGCGCCTGCCGAGCTTTAAAGGTGGAAAGATCAAGGGAAATTTCACGTTCAGTGTTTTCACCGTTAATGCCTGCTATCCACCAGCGATTACCTCTATTGCGCGCGAGCACCACATATTTTCCCGGAAAACCTTCAATAAATTTCACATCATCCCAGTAAGTGGGTAATTCGCGCAGCGCATTTTTCACCGCCTCCGGCATTTTGCTCATGCCTTCCGGTGTTTCTGCAAAATGCTGAACGCCCGATAAGAAGATCACCGACAATGCCAGTTCAAAGGCCGCGGTTGTTTGGCGATTAATGCGCGGTATGCGGTCGAGGCTCATGGGGGTGAAATCCATCGGATCGAAAGCATTGCGGGTAAAAGGCAGCACGGTGCAATGCGCGGGTTCTTCGTCCGCATTTTTCTGATCGAAGGTCACATACTCAAATCCCTTCACTGCTTCGGCGGTCATCAGGTTGGGATAAGTTCTTTGCCAGCCGCGCGGTAAGGTGGCGCCGTGAAAGTTTACCATTAACTTGTACTTCGCGGCGTCTCTCAGGATGTCGATATAATATTTCATTACCGACTGACCATCGCCGCCGAAGAAATCGATCTTTATGCCAGCCACACCCATCTTCTGCAGCATGCTGAATTCTCGTACACGGCTTGCATGCGTTAGCAGCTTATCGCGCGGATGATAAGGCGTGGTGTTCCAACTGCCAGCAGAATTATACCAAAGCCAGATCCCTACATTTTTTTGTTTAGCATAATCTACGAGCAATTGAATGCTGTCGAGACCAATCATCGTATCCCAGTTCACGTCAATGAGGCAGTATTGCCAGTTCATATCTGCCGCGTAATCTATAAAGCGCTTCTGCACCGCATAGGTGATGGAATCATCTTTCAATATGGCCCAGCTCCACGATGCTTTGCCAGGTTGGGCAAAAGGCATTTTTTGTTTGGGGGCAGGCGCCAGGTCAGTGCCAAGAGTAGATTCAGCAATCGTAGCAAGGCTACCGATACAGATAATTCGCCAGGGAGAATACCAGGGTGTGCGCGACTGTGGTTTGTAAGCGCCGCCCGGGAACACTTCACGCGGATCGGGGAAAGCGATGTGGTATTCGCGATCGCCGGGAGCATTATCGAGTTTGGCGGCGCAGTAATTTGAATCAACCGCCGCTTCGGTTATCAGCAGCCAATGATTGGTAGCAGTTTGAAATAATGCAGGAAAAACCCAGCCCGCTCCCAGCCGTGAAGTTTTGCCCGCATCTATTCCTTTCTCATAAAACTCCTCGTAACAGGGATTTACCTGTTGCCAGCCCGTTTTGGCCTGGCTCATGGGCTGCAACCAACCTTTTGTGTCACCAGGAAAATGGAAGCTGGTAAGCTCCTGTTCAATTTTCTTTACATCCGCTGATTTGCCCGGAAAGTAATAGCGGAATGCCACACCATCGTTTGAAATTTGGAAAATAATATCCATCAACTGTCCGGCCGCATTCTTGAATTGTATCACGCGCCGATTAGCCCGATAGCTGTTGCGATAACGTTTTGCATTGAAAAGCGTGTAATTTTCGGAAACTTGTTTTACCGCTGAAGCGGAAGTAAGTGTGAGATTTTTTGAAAAATCACCATCTTCTCTCACTATGCCCAGTTTGGAAGCATCCAGTACCAGGTCTTTACCATAGCGAATATTATAAACGGGCTGACCCCCATTGTCGAGACGAACCTGCACCGTGATTTTCTTATCAGGGCTTTCAATGCTAAATATTCCCTCCTGTGCGAGGGTGGATAGGATGAGCAGCAACGAAAGCAGGCAGCAAAGAATTTTTTTCATATGGAATGCTTAGGTGTGATTCCCCTAAGATAATAATTGTATGTATGACATTTACAAAATCCTTACACCACTTTATTTTCCAGCGGCTGACCTTGCTCGAAAGCAGAAATATTCTCCAGCGTAATCCTGGCTATCTGCGACAGTGCTTCTTCGGTAAAAAATCCCTGGTGCGCGGTGATGAGCACATTGGGAAAACTCAACAGCCGCATGATCATATCATCTTCTATAATTTCTTCGGAAAGATTGTGGAAGAACAATTTTTCTTCCTGCTCATATACATCGATGCCGAGATAGCCAAGATGCTTTGATTTCAACGCCGCGATTACCGCCCGCGTGTCAATCAGTGCGCCGCGACCCGTGTTGATCAGCATGGCGCCGGGTTTCATAATGGCGAGTGTGTCTGTATTGATGATATGCCTTGTTTGCTCCGTCAGCGGGCAATGCAATGAAATGATATCGCAGCGGGGCAGCAGTTTTACCAGCGGCAGATATTCCACGCCTTTTGCCTCCAGCTCTTTGTTTACAAACACGTCGAAGGCTACGATTTGGCAGCCGAAACCCATCATGATTTCCGCAAACAACTGCCCGATTTTTCCGGTACCAATTACACCCACTGTTTTCCCGTGGAGGTCGAAGCCGGTGAGTTTTTCCAGGGAAAAATTTCCTTCCCTCACGCGGTTATAGGCCTTATGCGTTTTGCGGTTGAGGGTGAGAATAAGCGCCACGGCATGTTCGGCCACAGCATAAGGCGAGTAGGCGGGCACGCGCACCACGGTGATGCCCTTTTCGCGGGCGGCCTGCAGATCCACATTGTTGTAACCGGCCGAACGTAGCGCTACCAGCCTGATACTCAGCGACACCAGTTGGTCGAGTACAGCGGCATTTACCTGGTCGTTGACAAATGCGCAAATAGCGTTGCAGCCATTGGCCAGCGTCACGGTATCGGCATTGAGGCCGGCCTCGAAGAAAACCAGCTCATGCTGCTTGTTGTAGCGGCTGAAATATTGCTTGTCGTACGACTGGGTGGAAAAGAAGGCGATTTTCATAGGTCAAATGTACAGCGCGGTTTATCTTTGCCGCACTTTAAAAAGGTAACATGTTCAACAAGAGGGTAAAAGTAAAAGAGTTGCTGGCCACCGAAGCTACGGGCCAGGAAGTAATTGTAATGGGATGGGTGCGCGGTTTTCGCAACAACCAGTTTATAGCGCTGAACGATGGCAGCACCAACACCAATATACAGGTGGTGGCCGAACTGGGCATGCTCGACGAAGCCACCCTAAAGCGCATTACGCAAAGCGCTTCCCTGAAAGTTACCGGCAACCTGGTGCCCTCGCTGGGTAAAGGGCAAAAAGTGGAGGTGAAGGCCACTCAAATTGAAATATTGGGCGATTGCGATCCCGAAAAATATCCCCTGCAGCTAAAAAACAGGCCCAGCCTGGAATACCTGCGCGAAATTGCTCATCTGCGTTTTCGTACCAACACCTTTGGCGCCGTGTTCCGTGTTCGTCACGCGCTGGCTTACGCTATTCATAAGTTTTTCCATGAAAAAGGGTTTGTGTATATGCACACGCCCATCATTACTGCGAGTGATGCCGAAGGTGCGGGCGAGATGTTTCGCGTAACCACGCTTCCCCTCGAAAATCCGCCGCGCAATGAAGACGGCAGCATCAACTTCAAAGAAGATTTCTTTGGACGCAGCACCAACCTCACCGTAAGTGGTCAGCTGGAAGGTGAGCTGGCAGCCACAGCGTTCAGCGAGATCTATACTTTCGGTCCCACTTTCCGCGCGGAAAACAGCAATACGCCACGGCACCTCGCAGAGTTCTGGATGATTGAACCTGAAATGGCGTTCTACGACCTGGAAGATAATATGAACCTGGCCGAAGAATTCATCAAATACATCATCCGCTTTGCGATGGAGAATAACAGGGAAGACCTGGAATTCCTGGCAACACGGCTCGCCGATGAAGAAAAGCAATTGCCGCAAGACAAACGCAGCGAAATGGGACTGATCCAGAAGCTGGAGTTTGTGCTGAACAATAATTTCGAGCGCATCACCTATACCGAAGCCATCGACATACTGCTGGCTTCCCCGGCCTACAAGAAAAAGAAATTCCAGTTTGAGGTAAAATGGGGTATCGATATGCAAAGTGAGCACGAACGTTATCTCGTGGAAAAGCATTTCAAGAAACCGGTGATCGTTACAGGCTATCCGAAAGACATCAAAGCTTTCTACATGCGTCAAAACGACGATGGCAAAACGGTAGCAGCGATGGACATCCTGGCTCCCGGCATCGGCGAAATTGTAGGCGGCTCGCAGCGCGAGGAAAGACTCGATAAGCTGATGGAAAGAATGAAAGAAATGAATATCCCCGTCGATGAGATGTGGTGGTATCTTGATACCCGCCGCTACGGCACCGTGCCGCACTCAGGCTTCGGCCTTGGATTTGAACGTATGGTGCAGTTTGTTACCGGCATGACCAATATCAGGGATGTGATTGCGTTTCCAAGAACGCCGGGCAATGCGGAATTTTAGGCGGGATCTTTGTGAGAAAATAGAGTTTTGAGTGCAATTCAATAAAAGAGTTCCAAAATGCTAGGGCGACTGCGCGAGCATTTTGGAATTTTAATTTTGAGTTTTATTTGGTTCCTGGCATTTGGAATTTTTCCCAAACCTTTCTATTCATGAATGGACACGATCGGTATATGCGCCTTCTTCACCAGTTCCTTACTCCTGCTCTTATGAAATATTTTTTCCAATAGGTTATGCTTCCTGGGAATCACAATCACCACATCCAGGTCATGCGTTTCTGAAAACTCGTTAATACCCTGTACAATGTCTTTTCGTTGCAGGAAATAATAATTGGGGCGAATATCGCCCAACAATGTGTCGAGCCAGGCCGATTCCAGCGGCGTGTCTTCGTCGTATTTTTCTCCCTCGGGGTCTATGTTTAGCACGAATAGTTCAGCGTTGAATTCCTGCACAATATTCTTGATGTATTCGGCGGGAATGGTTTCAACTACATCTTTAAAATCGCAGGCGAGGCCAATTTTTCTGATAGTTTTATAGGTGGTGCCGGGCGGCACTACTATCACGGGGTGCCGCAGATTTCGTATAACAGACAGCGTGGTACTACCCATGATCATTCTTTCAAGCCCCGTGGTTCCCTGGCTACCCATAACGACTGTAAACGGCCGGATTTCTGAACACATATCTTCCAGCACATCTATCGTGTTCCCCAATCGTGCTTCTGTTAATACCTGGATGCTGCCATTGGTAAGCCGCGCCACTTCCTGCCTCAGATCTTCGAGCCGTTGCTCGCTGGAAGCTCTTATATCTTCGATAGAAATGGTAGAAACGGGTGAAATGGGCGCATCGGAGTACGATACCGGCACCTGGTAAGTGTTCAGCAAAATAATCTGCGCCCCGATATCGTTCGCCATGTCAATCGCGTATTTGAGCGCATTAGCAGCAACGGGAGAAAAATCCGTGGGAACGATGATGGTTTTCATAAAAATCCATTTACCCTAACTATGGAAAAATTATGCCATGGCGTCTCGCTGTAAACAACTGGTATGGCTGAAAACAACATAGCCATCGGGCAAAATGCCCTGGTGGTGGCGTAGCAAATGAAAAAGCTGAATATGTCATTTTGATTTTTCATCCAACTCCTCCGCATTTTTCAATGCATCGTTGCGGATGATGGCGGTAAACTGCTGCTCCAGCCTGCGGATGCGTGCATACAATTTCAAAATCACAAACCAGAAGATCAGTATGCTGAGGTAAAAAATAAGGTCGGCGCCTCGGCCTACGTTTAGTTTCTTTGCAATGATGGTGGTGAGGTCGGGCCAGAGAATGAACGTTACGGCGGCGGCCACCATCACAAAAAGAATGATGATATCGAGCAGCCTTCTCTTTAACCTGATTAAATAATACAGGCCAATAAACAAAACGCCGGTTAGCAGCAGGACCTGTATGTTCGTCATCTAAAAAGTTTGTGTAAAACTAAGTCAAATAATATTTTGATACTGTCCCACGCCGATTGACCTTTTTGCTTTGAGTATTCCGTATAGCTGATATGCACCGGCACTTCGCAGTATTGCAGCTGGTGCCGCTTTGTTTCAAACAGAATTTCAGAAGCGTGGGCCATCCTGTTTTCTGTGAGTTCTATCTTCGACAGCGCCTGCCGGTTCAGCGCCCGCAAACCGTTATGCGCATCACTCAGCAATACGCCGCTCAGCAGGAAATTCACAAACCGAGCAATCTGCAGCACCATTTTTTTTGAAAAGCCGATAGGCGCACTGCCTTCGTGCAAGAACCGCGAACCAAGCACGATATCTGCTTTTTGCTGCAGTATGGGTGCTAGCAGGGCAGGAATGTCTGATACCTGGTGTTGTCCATCTGCATCGAAAGTGATTACTACCTGCGCGTTTTTCTTTTTGGCATAGTTAAAAGCCGTCTGCAGGGCCGCACCCTGTCCCAGGTTTACACGATGCCGCAAAATGGTGACCGGCAGATGGCCGATCGTTTTTTTCACCAGCACATCGCTGCCATCATCCACCACAATCACCTGGTAGCCGGCACCGGCAAGCTGCGTTAAGGTTTGCACCATTACCGAGCTTTCGTTGTATACCGGTACTATCACCAGTATATCGCTATTGTGTATTTGTTGCGGGTGCGACATTCAAAGTATAAAAATAGTAATCGCCGCCAGTATGTATCAGTTGCACACCAGGCCGCTGCGAAAATGATTTTATATAGTCCAGTTCTCGTTTGTCAACCACCACTAATAAGCTTGTGGGTTCACTGCTGCTGAAGGATTGATCGTTGATTTCGTGAATATCAAAATAACCCGCGGCGCCATACCAGCCCGCAACAAATCCATATATGCGCGTGAACCCGGATACCACCACCTTATTGCCTTTTGCCTGCTCTTGTAAAATAAATTGTCGAGTGAATTTGAGATCGGGTCGCTCCCAGGCCGACTCGCTGACGGGTGTTAGAGGCGCGGAATAAGTTTTTCCCAAGTAATACATGCCGTGCGCCACTTCAACCATTGCCGTGAAAACAAGCAGCGCCGTTAATATTTTCTTCCAGGCACTCCTGGTAGGTGTTACAAACAACCAATACCAGGTGAACACCGCAACCAACAACATAGCGAAAGAAAAATACCTCGCCGACATTACGAAAGTCCAGCGAAACATCGGCGGGCCCATTTCGCTGCTGCGCGAAATAGAGAGTGCTATCAACACACCCACAGAAACCAGCGCAGCCACGCCGCCGAATAGCCAGAAATTATTGGTGGTGCCGCGTAAGTCATTTCCCTTTTTGATATACCATCGAAAGAATACTGTTATAAGTCCGATCGCCACCACAAACGTGACCACCTTTGCCAGCACCGGCCAAACCTCATACTCTGTATGCAGCAACGACGACAGTTGCATTACATAAAAATTGAGGTTGACAAAACTGCTTACGACAAATGGGTGCGTCGACAGCAGATTCTCCGGAAAATATCCTGCTTCCTGCGAGCCGACATATGCAAAGCTGCCGGCAGTAAATTTTTGAAGCAACAAAACGCTGGCTACGACTATCAAAACCGAAGTTGCTGCCGCAAGCCCGCTCGTTTTCCATCCGTTTATCTTATACCTATACCCTTGCCATATCAACAGCGCAGCCAGTATAAACGAAACCGGCATATACTGGTAGCGCGTTAAGGCCGCGGCGATAAGGAAAAGGGCTGCCAGCCAGGTATGCATATCCGAAAACTTTTCACCGGCAGTGATTTTCACAATATGAAAAATGGCCATCACCAGCAAAGTCATCCCAATAAAATCTGTAGGACTGGAAGCCACGAAATATGGATGAATAAAAAGTCCCTGGAATACCAGGAAGCAATTGGCAATCCAAACCGGGAAGCCTATCAGTAAAAGCAATTTTCTGAGGTATATAAAAAACAGGATGTTGAAGAAAATGTCCACCACCAGTGCCGCCAGCATGAAATTGTCCTTAAACACCCACAATGCCGGAGCCAGGAAAAAATTATAAGCCGGCGGCCAGCCTACAAATGGTTCTTGGTGTATCAATGCGAGGTCAGCAGCATGTGAGGCATTTACTGTAATGCCATTACCCGACAACAGGTTTTTGGTTATCAATATAAGACCTGCTTTGTCGGGGCCTATTTTAATAAAAACCCGCAGGAAGGCTATACGTGCGCCAAGAGCAAAAACAAAACAAATGACCGAAGCGGCCCTTGAGGATAATAATTTTTGTATGATGCGCATGCCGGGGTAAAGTACAGTAAAAAAAGCGGAATTATTGTAAATTACACGTCCGCTTAAAATCGCGCTGATCCCTTTTCATCATCCAAAAATTATGTTATGTCAATACCGGTAGTTAACCTCGCCGACTTTCTGTCGGGCGATCCGCAGTTGAAGCAGGCGTTCGTAAACCAATTGGGTAAAGCCTATGAAGAAGTGGGTTTTGTAGCCGTTAAAAATCACGGTATCGCCGACGACCTGATTGCTGACCTGTACAAATACGTGCAGCAATTTTTTGCCCTGCCATTGTATGTAAAAAAGAAATACGAAATACCCGGCCTGGCGGGCCAGCGCGGTTATACGTCCTTTGGTAAGGAGCACGCTAAGGGAAGCGACGCCCCCGACCTCAAAGAGTTTTTCCAGTTCGGACAGATAGTGGAAGACAAGGACCCCATAAAAAGCGAATACCCCGATAATGTGAAAGTGGAAGAAGTGCCGGGTTTCAATGCCACTTTTGAAAAAGCTTATCGTGCGTTTGAAAAATCGGGCAGGGCCTTGTTGCAGGCCATCGCCTTATACCTGGGACTGGATGAACATTATTTTGATGAGCATATCCATAATGGTAATTCCATTTTGCGCGCCATTCACTATCCGCCCATTACGCAGGAACCCAAATCAGCCATTCGTGCCGAGCAGCACGAAGACATCAACCTGATTACCCTACTCGTAGGTGCTTCGGCTGATGGTTTGCAGATATTGACAAAGAAAAATGAATGGGTAGGCGTTACTTCCCTGGCCGATCAAATTGTGGTGAATGTGGGCGATATGCTGCAGCGACTCACCAACAATAAATTGAAATCAACCACCCACCGCGTCGTCAATCCGCCCCGCGAACTGTGGCATACCTCGCGCTTTTCCATACCCTTCTTCCTGCATCCCAGGAGCCATATGAGCCTGGCATGTCTTGAAAGTTGCATAGATGACACACATCCAAAGGCTTATCCTGATGCGACTGCCGGCGAATACCTCGATGAAAGACTGAGAGAGATTGGATTGAAGAAATAAAAAATGCCGGTGTTTCACATATCTATGCGGTGAAGGCGTTATATATTGGCTACTTTTGTATTTGGTAATGTTAAAACAAGTCACTAAAACTCAGCAAGTTACCCTTTTAACGCACGCTTAACGCATCGCTGAGTAATTTAGTCTTGTCATTTAACCCAAAACCAAGATTTATGAAAAGACATTTACTTTTATTCTTCTTCATAACAGCCTTCACCGGTGCTTTTGCACAAACGGGGTTGGCGCCCGACCAGAATCCCAATTATAATGCAAGCCGGGATAAATACATGAGACTGGCGGATTCAATAACCTCTTTGCAGGGTACTACCTACCAGGATACATACCGCGCTATTGATTACCTGGAAGACAAGCGCGAAGCGCGCGAACAACGCAGGCAGTTCCGCCGCGAGCTGCGAATGGAGAGAGCGCGTAATGCGGGCTATTACTATTACGAGGATTACTACACTCCATACAATTACAACTACTATCCTTATCGCAGCTACCGCTACTATCGCTACAACCGGGGTTGGTATGGGGGCTACTATTACAACAACACCCTTCCGCTGGCCGCAACACTGGCTACTTTAGGTACAATAGGTTGGTTGTGGTGCCGTTAATTATTGAGCAACAGATCAGTTATTATAGTCTAAAATCTACAAAATGAACAACATTTTAGTGGCTGTTTCAGCCTTGATCACCCTTTCTATAGTCAGTGCTTCGTGTTCGCGTAAAGTAACCCGCATCGACCCTTCCGAACAGATTGACCTCAGCGGCCGCTGGAATAATACCGATTCGCGACTGGTAGCCGAGGAAATGACGCAAACCATTTTGCGCGACAAATGGGTGAGCAATCACCAGGAATCCAATAATGGCGCAAAACCGGTTGTGATTGTAGGTATGGTTACCAACAAAAGCCATGAGCATATCGATGCCGAGACATTTATCAAAGACGTGGAGCAATCGTTTATCCAGTCTGGCAAAGTGCGCCTGGTGCAGGGTGGCAAAAAGAGAGAAGAGCTGCGGGCCGAGAAAGCCGATCAGCAAACCAATGCTTCTGCTTCCAGCATGAAGAAATTCGGATTGGAGCAGGGAGCCGATTATATTCTCCAGGGTTCTATCAATTCAATTGTGGACTCACAAAAGCGCAAGAAGGTAGTGTACTACCAGGTAAATCTTGAGCTGACCAACATCCAGAGCAACGAGGTGGTGTGGATTGGCGATAAGAAGATTGCGAAATACGTTACCAACTAAGGTTTTGAAAAGTTCGTGTCAACATATGGTGAGAGCATCGGCAGGATTGATGCTGATGCTCCTGCTTTATTCATGCGCTACTTACAACAGCCGCATCAATGCGTATTACACACAAGTGGCTCAGCAGCGTTATGATAAGGCATTTGTGATGCTCGACAACAACAAGTTGTTGCAGGCAAAACGCAACCGCCTGCTCTACCTGCTCGAAAAAGGTAAGATGGCGCACCTGCTGCAGCAATACGACACCAGCAATTACTACTTCAACGAAGCCGACCTGTTTATAGAAGATGCACGCACCAGCGCCGCCGATATTGCCCTGGGCACTTTACTGAACCCCATGATGCAAACCTACAAGGGCGAGGACTTTGAGAAATTCATGGTGCACTACTACAAGGCGCTGAACTACCTTTATCTCGGTCAGCCCAACGAGGCCCTGGTAGAAGCGCGGCGCATCAGCCTGCGCAGCTATGAGCAGCAGGACAAAAACAACAACAACGAAAACCGCTACACCGACGATGCCTTTTCGCTGATGCTGCAAGGAATCATTTATGAAAACAGCGGCGATGTCAATAATGCATTCATTTCTTACCGAAATGCGGCCGATCTTTTTCTCCGCAACGACAACACCTGGTATGGGGTGCGATTGCCTGAGCAATTGAAGAAAGATGTGCTGCGCACGGCCTGGCAAAACGGCTTCACCGACGAGCTCATGCGCTACGAAAATATCTTCAATATGAAGTTTGAACCGGGCGAGAGGCCGGAAGGGGGTGAACTGGTATTGTTTTGGGAAAATGGCATGGCGCCGGTGAAGGAAGAACAAAATTTCTTTTTCACGCTTACGAAAAATGGCGCCGGCAACTTTGTGTTTGTAGATGCTACCGGAAGTTTCAACATTCCCTTCGACTTTCGTGACAACATCAAAGATGAAGACATCAAGCTGGAAGATTTCCGCAGCTTTCGCGTAGCTTTTCCGCGCTATGTGGAGCAGCCGTTATATTACGGCAATGCGATACTGGAAGTGAATAATGAAACCTTCCATTTCGAGCCCGCCGAGAATATAAATGAGGTAGCCTTTGCCACATTGCGAGAGCGATTTCTGAAAGAAATGGCCACCGCCCTCAGCCGTCTGGCCGTCAAGAAAATTGCCGAGGCTGCGGCACGCCCCAAGAAAGACGACAAGAACAAAGACAGCCGCGAAGCGCTGGCACTCGCTATCCAGATCTTCAACTTCGCCTCCGAAAAAGCCGACACGCGCAATTGGCAAAGTCTGCCCCACACCATCTACTATACCCGTATACCCCTTGCCCGCGGCGTAAACGTGCTGCAGGTTAAGCTCTCCGGCCGCGGCGCCGCCCACGAAACCGTAAACCTGGTAGCGGAGGGTAACGGGCATTTGCAGGTAAGAAACCTCATTACACTTCGATAATTCCCCCAGGAAGCTCACTTGCCAGGTGGGCCACCTACCACCTGGCCGTCCGCCGACCCCAAGGGTGGCCCATCTTCCAGCCCCGTTCCCCACCAGAATCTTACCGTTCATATAAACCCGCCAAGGCGTTTACCGATTTCTTTTTCACACAAATCATTGTATGTCAATAGCGCATAATACTGGTGTATGATTATTACCTTTAAAAAAATGGTACTAGGTGTTGCATAGTACTAAAAATCCCCTTATCTTTGACTTGTCATTTGAAACAAAAGCCATGAAAGCGGTTACCGGCAGATCAAGGAAAGTATAGCCATGAAAAATTCCTTAATCGCCATCTGCCGGTAGCCGATAATTAAGAAAAAAGAAATTATGAACATCGAGAACACACAGAGCCAGATGCGGAAGGGGATACTCGAGTTCTGCATTTTGTCCATCATACGCCGGGGCGAAGCCTACCCGAGCGATATAGTGGAAGAAATGCGGGGCGCGAACCTGCAGATACTGGAAGGAACTCTGTACCCCCTACTTACCCGCCTGAAGAATGCAGATATGTTGACTTACCGCTGGGTAGAAAGCAATAGCGGTCCACCACGCAAATATTTTTCGCTGACGCCGAAAGGTGAGCAATTCTATAAAGAACTGGAAGCAACCTGGAATGAGCTGGCCAACGCGGTAAATACGCTTACTGCTAAACGTGAGTCGCTGGCCAAAAGCTATACCAACGGCGGCAGTTCCGAAACAGAGCAATCTCAATAAATCTTCAACCAACTCAAATAACAGACGATGAAAAAAGTTATTAATATAAATTTTCAGGGCAGGGTGATCCCGATAGAGGAGACTGCCTATGATATACTGAAGCAGTATATCGAAAGTTTGCGACGATATTTCGCCAATGAGGATGGCCGCGAAGAGATCATCAACGATATCGAAAGCCGCATCGGAGAGCTCTTTGCAGAACGCCTTAAGAAAGGCGCTACCTGCATCACCGACGACGATGTAAATGCAGTGATCGCCTCTATGGGCCGCCCCGAAGACCTGGAAGCTGAAGAAGCAGAAATCAATGGCGGTGCCAAAGCTTCGCAGGAAGGCGCAGGCTCACAATCACAATCGCAATCATCGGCCGGCGGCGGCTCAACTTTTAATTATGCCACCCGCGGCAGATTGTATCGCAATGCCGACGACAAAATAATCGCCGGTGTATGTAGCGGTCTCGCCAATCACTTCGGCATCGACCCGGTGGTATTGCGCATATTGTTTGTGGTGTTGTTTGGTGCGTTGTTCTGGGTATATATTCTCCTCTGGATACTCATACCCTCCACCTCCATACAGTCGAATATCACAAGAAGATTGTACCGCAGCAACGATGATAAGATCATTGCCGGTGTATGCGGCGGCCTGGCAGCTTATTTCAACGTAAGTGTGTGGGTGCCCCGACTGATCTTCGCGCTGCCCCTGCTCGTAAGTATCATGTCAGGTCCCTTTGCCTGGTGGTGGCACGACTGGGCCATTTTCTGGGCTCCTAAAATGATATTCGGCGGGTTGGGTGGCACTTTGTTCCTGACCTATATCGTTCTCTGGATCACCGTTCCGGTGGCAGTCACCTCTGCGGAAAAACTGGAAATGCGTGGTGAAAAAGTAGATGTCAATTCAATCAGAAATACAGTCAAAGAAGATCTCGAAAGTTTTAAGTCGAGGGCGCAGAATTTCGGCAATGAAGTAAGAGCAACGGCTCAGCAGTTTGGAGAAAAAGCAAAAGAGTTTGGGCGTTCTGCGTCCTCGCACGCGAAAACATTTTCCGCTGAAGCAGGTTCGGCAGCACGCCGCGGCGGCTCCGGCCTCGGACATGCCATCGGCGTATTGTTCAAAGCATTCTTCCTGTTCATCGGTGGAATTATCGCCCTTGGCTTGTTCGCAGCATTCATAGCCCTGCTCTTTTCTGGTTTTGTATTTTTTCCCTTAAAAGATTTTTTGTTCGATAGTCCATGGAATAACCTGCTGGCATGGTTGGCATTGTTCTTATTCCTCGGCATACCACTAGTTGCACTCATCACCTGGTTTATACGCCGAATCATTGGCGCCAGTTCAAGGAATCATTATCTCGGATTTATATTCGGTGGCTTGTGGACCATTGGTCTTATCAGCCTGATATTGCTGGCAGGTTCTGTAACCCGCAACTTCAGGTGGCCCGACCAGGCTGTGGAAGAAGTACAGATGACACCCTTCAAATCAAATAAACTGATCGTTGACGTAAACAATGCACCCTATAGTTATTACGGACCTGATTGGTTTTATATTGACTGGGATGATTGGTTTTTCTTCCCCACCAGCGAAGACACCATCATGCTTTCAACCGTGCGCATCGATGTGCTGCCGAGTAAAGACGCCGATTATCATACTACCATTCTGAAAAGAAGTCTTGGTCCCAACCAGAATGCAGCACGCGCTACCGCTTCGCAAATTGAATTTGATGTAGAGCAGCGCGATAGCCTGCTGACCCTGCCTAGAGGATTTGCCGTAACGCGCAGCCAGAAATGGAGAAACCAACATGTAGTAGTGAAAATTGAAGTGCCCGTAGGCAAGCGTATTTACCTCGACAGAAGCATTGGTGATTATGAATTTTTCGAAGTGCGTTTTGACCGCCGCAGGAGAGGATACCGCGATGATTATTATGACTGGGACGATCACTACAGGCTGCGCACAGGCGTGGAATACGTGATGACGCAGGATGGACCGAAACGTGTTGATGACCTGGATCCCGATGAACTGGCGAAAGGAAATTATGTGCCGCGCGAACGCAAACGCCCCGCTGACAGTGAGCGCCGTAATGGAAATAACCGCGGGTATCGTTATCGCGACACCGTGGAGCCGAGACGCGATTCCACACCCATTAATAGTTCAGGCAGCAATAATACCGAAGCAAGAGGAGAGGGAGAATTCATGGCCGGATCATCATCAAGAGGCTATGAAGTGGCTACACCCATCACATCAGTCTTAAGAATGTTTCAATAGTTGGTTGAAGTTGGAACAACCGGGGCCCGCGCGCAAGCAAGGGCCCCTTTTTAATTCCTGCCCTTTTCCGTTATTTTTGCCGCCTAAATTTTCGTTATGAAGGTTACACCTTTTACACAGAAGCATATTGCCCTGGGAGCAAAAATGGCGGAGTTTGCCGGATTCAATATGCCCATTTCATACAGCGGCATCAACGACGAGCACGCCACTGTGCGCCGCAATGCCGGCATATTCGACGTGAGTCATATGGGCGAATTCATTCTGAAAGGCGATAAAGCGCTCGACCTCATACAGCGTGTAACCTCCAACGACGCATCCAAACTCACCGCAGGCAAAGCGCAGTACAGCTGTATGCCCAATGAACAAGGCGGTATAGTGGATGACCTGCTGGTGTATTGCCTGGAGCCTGGCAAAGCATACATGCTGGTGGTGAATGCATCGAATATTGAAAAAGACTGGAACTGGATGGTGAAGCATAACACCGAAAACGCAGAACTGCACAATATATCTGACCGCACCTGCCTGCTGGCTGTGCAGGGACCCAATGCCACCAAAATTTTGCAGCCGCTCGCAGAAATGGATATCATGAACCTCGCTTACTACACATTCACCAAAGGAAAATTTGCGGGCGTTGACAATGTACTAGTGAGTGCAACCGGCTATACCGGCGCAGGTGGTGTAGAGATTTATTTCGAAGACAAAGATGAAAATGCAGATAAGATCTGGGACGAGATTTTTAAAATCGGCGGTCCGCAGGGATTAAAACCCATCGGCCTGGGAGCGCGCGATACCCTACGCCTGGAAATGGGCTTCTGTCTTTATGGAAATGATATTGACGATACCACCACTCCGCTCGAAGCCGGTCTTGGCTGGATTACCAAATTCACCAAAGAATTCACTGCCAGATCAATCTTAGAAAAACAAAAAGCCGAAGGCCTGAAGCGCAAGCTCGTCGGTTTTGTGATGGTTGACAGGGGCATTCCGCGCCACGGCTACGAAATAAAAGATGCCGCGGGCAACAAGATCGGCTACGTTACCTCCGGTACCCAATCGCCCACTTTACAAAATGCGATTGGTATGGGCTACGTTTCCATTGAGCATGCAGCCCTGGACAGCGAGATTTACGTTGCAGTAAGAGACAAGTTGCTGAAGGCGAAAGTGACGAAGTTTCCGTTGGTATAGGGTGGGTGATTTAACCGAAACCGGAAACCATTTCCCGCGAAGTGGCTCATTTCTTGCTGTAAAACTCGCGATCCAATCCTTAAGTAATAACCAGCGATTTTATGCCCACGATACACCTGACCACCTTTATCGCCGCCCCGGCCGAAAGAGTTTTTGACCTTGCCCGCAGCATAGACCTGCACAAAAAATCAATGGCCCACACCAATGAGGAAGCCGTTGCAGGCACCACAGCAGGCCTGATCGGGCTTCATGAAACAGTGACCTGGAAAGCCCGCCACCTGATGAAGACGCGCTACCTGAAATCGGAGATCACCGCCATGGACCGCCCGCATTTTTTCACCGACGAAATGAGACAGGGTGATTTCAAGAGCCTGAAGCACGAACACCACTTCAAGCAGATTGAGAATGGCACGCTGATGATCGATATCATCCATTTCGAATCTCCTTATGGGAAACTGGGCCAGCTGATCAATTCTCTTTATCTCACCAGGTATATGCAAAAACTCATCGAGCACCGCAATGCTGCGATCAAAGAATACGCGGAAAGCAATAAGTGGCAGAATATTTTGAATAAATAGTAAAAAATCAATCAAAGAGTGCTCACGGAATTTTGGATGCAGCAAGTGGGGGCCTCTTATCAGTAATTCGCGGAACCATTTGATCTGCGCAATCCATATTCAATCCGTGCCATCTTTTCGTTAATTTTGCGCTTTATTGACTTATGACGAATAGTAAGCCTGCGTTGCACACATCCTTATCCCCTTCGCTCTTTCACCTGTACGATATAAACAATGCTATTGTAGTAATTGTAGATGTTTTGCGAGCCACTTCCACTATTGCCACTGCGCTGTATAATGGCGCAAAATGCGTGATACCAGTCGATAGCGTGGCAAAATGTATTGAGTTGGGAAAAAAAATTGACGCGATTACTGCAGGCGAACGTGACGGAAAAATTGCGGAAGGATTGGAGTATGGCAATTCGCCCTTTGAGTATCCGAGAGAATTTATTGCGGGAAAGACATTGGTGCTCACTACCACTAATGGCACCCGCTTATTACATATGGCGCTCGAGCGCGGCGCCGGTCATATCATTACCGGTTCTTTTCCTAACTTGTCAGCGGTTTGCGATTATCTGATTGCGCAAAATCAACCGGTAGTTATCGGTTGTGCAGCCTGGAAAGATCGCGTGAATATGGAAGATATGCTCTTCGCAGGAGCGGTGATACATAGGGTGAAAAGTCATTTTGCTATCAACTGTGATTCATCGCAGATAGCCGAGACGCTGTACATGAAAGCGAAGAAGGATCTGTTTGAATTTATGAAAGAAAAAAATGCTTCGCATTATCACCGCCTGATGAATTTTGGAGTTGAAGGTGATATTCGTTATTGTCTCACACCCGACTGCGCCAACGTGCTGCCATTCTATGAAGATGGAAAGCTGGTGACCCACAACTGGTAAGCTGGCATAAAATTTAGGGGGTTAAATCAATGAATTCATTCTGGGAACAGGTTTACTGGGGGAATACTGTACGGTCTTATTTTATAGCGGCTGCCAGTATACTGGTGGTGTGGCTCATTATACGCCTGGTTAAGAAGTTTTTTGTGAACCAGGTTCAAAGGATTACCAGCCGCACCAGCACCACGCTCGATGACCAGTTATCTACCCTTATAGAAAAATTCGGCATTCCCTGGCTGTTCATATTTGCGAACTATTCAATCATTCAGCAGTTAAATCTGCATCCCCGTCTCGATAAGGTGCTGAATGGCGCCATGGCCTTCGTGACCATGTATTTTGCCGTGAGGCTGATCAATTACATGATCCAGGTGTCGCTGGCCGGTTATATGCGCCGCAAGGGCGAAAGCGAAGCACGCATCCGCCATCTCAGCGGCATGTTAATTGTAGTAAAGGGATTTGTATGGGTAATTGGCCTGCTTACCCTGGCCCGGAACTTCGGGTTTGACGTAAGCACCCTGCTGGCCAGCCTCGGTGTAGGAGGTATAGCTATTGCGCTGGCCTCGCAGGCCATACTGGGCGACCTGTTCAGCTACCTGGTGATCTTCTTTGACAAGCCATTCGAAATCGGCGACTTTGTGATCCTGGGCCCCGATACACTGGGTACTGTGGAATACATTGGTATAAAAACCACCCGTATCCGCAGTCTCTCAGGCGAACAGCTTATCATTTCAAACACCAACATGACAAATGCCACCATCCGCAATTACAAACGGATGGAAAGAAGGCGTGTCGTGTTTAAGGTGGGCGTAGTGTACCAGACCGGGTATGAACTGTTGCAGAAAGTGCCTGAACTCCTGAAATCCATTATACTTGAACAGGAAAATGTCACTTTCGACAGGGCTCACCTGCAGGAATACGCTGTGTACTGCATAAACTTTGAGGTGGTATATTTTGTTAATAGTCCTGATTACAACAAGTACATGGACGTGCAACAACGGGTTTTGTTCCGTATCCATGAAGAATTTTCAAAGCTGGGAATACAGTTTGCCATTCCCGCGCAAACGGTTTTTATAGGCGATTCACAGAAGGACGCCGACGCGAAAAAAACAAGGAATTGATATATCGCGAGTCTGCTCAGAATATACCCGTTAACCGCTGAGCATCAGGCGAAGCGGACAAGCAGCGTCGCCAGTTAACCCCGGTTTTGGGGGTAACTAAAATTTTTGCTTTTTCCAAATTTGATGTATTATTGCGGTCGGAATAGGGCTGATAAGGGATAGCCGATTCTCCAAGAAGCTCATCAGTTTATCTCATTCCACTCAATATATACATTCACTCAAAAGTTTTTTTCACAAACAAAGATTGATTAACGCAGCGGTTAATCATTAACTCTCAAGTATTTTTATGTATGACATACTGCAATTGAACGACATGCTCGTTCCTGAACTGTTGGATATAGCAGAGCAGTTAAAAATCCCCAACGCTAAGAAGCTGGACAAACAGGAGCTCGTTTACAAAATCCTCGATAAGCAGGCTGTACTAGCAAGCGCTGATAAGTCAACTCCCAATGAAGAAAAGGGAAAAAGGAAACGTATTGTTAAAACAAGTACCGCCAATAGCACGGAAGAAGCCGATGTGGTAAGTGGTGGTGAAAAACCCAAGAAAGAGGTGAAAAAAGAAACACCGAAGAAGAAATCGGTAGAGAAAGCATCTTCCAAAAAATCAACCCGTTCTAAGAAAACTGAAGTTGAAGAAGAGACAGAACCGATCATCGAAGAAGATACACAAATGGCCGCGGCCGGCGACGAAATGATCGTAGATCCGCTGCCCGTAGAATCGGATGTAATTGCTGAAGTACCTCCTGTGCAAAACGGAGAAGCGCCGCAAAAAGCTTATCCTTCGCGCCGCGAAACAGTGTTTAACATAGAATTCGACGGCGTAATCATGGCCGAAGGTGTATTGGAAATGATGCCCGATGGCTATGGCTTCCTCCGCTCTTCGGATTATAACTACCTGTCATCGCCCGACGATATCTACGTGTCACCATCACAGATAAAACTGTTTGGCTTAAAAACCGGTGATACCGTTTACGGCGCTGTTCGCCCCCCCAAAGAAGGCGAAAAATATTTTGCCCTGCTGAAAGTAGAAACCATCAATGGCAAGCAACCCGAAGAAGTGCGCGACCGCGTGCCATTCGATTACCTGACGCCATTGTTCCCCTACGAAAAGCTGAACCTGTTTACCAACTCTAATTCCTATAGCACGCGCATTATGGACATCTTTACCCCCATAGGTAAAGGCCAGCGCGGATTGATCGTGGCGCAGCCCAAAACAGGTAAGACCATGCTGCTGAAAGAGGTGGCCAACGCCATTGCGGCTAACCACCCCGAATGTTACCTGATGGTAGTGCTGGTGGACGAGCGCCCTGAGGAAGTAACCGATATGGAGCGTAGCGTAAAGGCAGAAGTAATTGCTTCTACTTTCGACGAACCTGCTGAAAAACACGTGAAAGTATCAACCATCGCTTTGCAGAAAGCAAAACGACTGGTGGAATGCGGTCACGATGTGGTGATATTACTCGACTCAATTACACGTCTTGCACGTGCGCATAATACAGTGGCTCCCGCTTCCGGTAAAGTGTTGTCGGGTGGTGTGGAAGCCAACGCTATGCAGAAACCCAAACAATTCTTCGGCGCTGCACGTAAGATAGAGAACGGCGGAAGCCTTACCATTCTTGCCACCGCGCTGATCGACACCGGTTCAAAGATGGACGAAGTGATTTTTGAAGAATTCAAGGGTACCGGTAATATGGAATTGCAGCTTGACCGCCGCCTGGCCAACAAGCGCATATTCCCTGCCATTGACCTGGTTGCTTCATCAACCCGCCGCGACGACCTGTTGCTGGAAAAAGATGTGCTGCAACGCATGAACCTGCTGCGCGTATATCTTACAGACATGAACACCGAAGAGGCAATGACGGAACTGCTGAAGCGCATGCGCGGAACCAAAGACAACTATGAGTTCCTCGCCAGCATGAGCAGCTAAGAATTAATTGAATAAGATTTTAGCATATTCCATCATGGCGCTGCGCCTGCTCGGAGTGGCAGGCTTCCTTTGCTTCATGCTGACAATCGAAAGAAAGACAGTAGATGGGTTTTATTTAGCCTTGAGGAATGAACGGCTTATTCGATGAGAATGCCTTTAAGCCGTTCTTTTCTCCAATAACCCATCAGCTGGCGGGCTACTGCCGAGTCTCTTAATTCATACACGAAGTAGGTGTTGGTGGGAATGTTGAATTTCCAGATTGCCGCTACACGCCCTACCGAGTCCAAATCTTCTATACCCATCACGGCGAAATTGTCTTTATCGAGCCACAGCGCTTCCTCAATCGAAACTTCCGGACCGCCATAAAGAATGCGTGTTTTCTTACCCGTTTTTAAGTTCACGAGTGAAACTTCCGTTTCAGGTTCCATAGCCGTGCCCTGCCATTTGCCCCTGGCATTTTTTCGCATAGCCACATGGTAGCTGTCCATATCGATAAACATGCTGCTGTCGGGCGAATATTTCAACAGCGGACCATAGGCTTCCAGGAAATTCTTATCGGGCTTAAAATCGGTCACCAGCAGCTGGCTGTCGCTATAGCTATGCTCCATACGAAAGCGGCTCCAGTCGAAAGCAGGAACCTGCCGCTTGGCATAGTTGGAGAATGCCAGCGTGCTGAAGGTATTGATATTTTCCGTGGACAGCGAGGTATCGAATGCTTCGGTGGTGACACTATCATCGGGGTCGGTCACCACCTGGGCAGGGGGTTCCGCTTTTTTGTCTTCGCCGCTGCCGCAGGCAACAGCCAACAATGTGATGACAGCGGTAAGAATTAGCAGGTGTCGGGTTTTCATAATAAACAAGTTAGCAAATTATTGTCACACCAGCTTGTCTATACGCTGTGCCAGTTTGCGGTCTTTTTCGGTAACCACATCGCCTGCATCGTGCGTAGAAAGCCATATTTCCACAGTATTCCAAACATTGGTCCAAAGTGGGTGATGGTTCATTTTTTCTGCCTCCAGCGCCACCCGGGTCATAAAGGCAAAAGCTTCGGAAAAATCAGCAAACTCGAATTTGCGGTATAGTTTGTTGTTTTGTTCTTGCCACATAGTAAAGGTTTTTTGTGAGCGGGTACAGGGTGGGTGTTTCGGGTTTCAGTTTTGGGTTTTGTGATTAGCGCCTCGCGTGTGGCGGGGCGAGTAATGGATTGTAGGTTTTCTGTTAAAATATCAGGTGACCTTTGTTTTTGATTTTTTCGTTGGTGAGTTCCATTACAAGCTGAACTACACCGATGCTTTTTACGGAGGATATCAGTTCGTGGAGGCGGTCGTCGGGAACGGTATCGCCTTTGAGCAGCCACAGGTAATCGAGATGGCGGAACTCGGGCAACAGGTATTCTCCGTCAAATTGATTATTATATAAATAATGTACCAGGCTACTGGCGGGCTCGCGGTATTCGAAAACGGAGAAATAATAACGGCGTTGCTTTTTAATAAGCTGAATTTCAAGATCGTTGTTGATGCGAAAGTCGAATTGAAGCACCTGGTTCACATGCCAGCAAAACTGGTAACTCTTCAATGGCGCTACAATACCCAGCAGACGGGTATTGTCGAAAAAATCATCGGCCAGGTCTTCGATGTCGAGCTTTAGTTTCATTTATTGACAGTCACTAAAATTCCACGTTTGTCTCCAGCTCCTCGCTTCCCCTTTTATATTTTACCACCACCTTATCGCCCTTCTTGAATTTTCCGAGTGCCTGCATATAGGCCTCCATCGAGTTAATGCTGTGTTCGCCCAGTTGCAGAATCACGTCGCCGGTCTTGATGCCTGCCTTTTGCGCGGGGCGACCTTCTGAAACGCCATCCACCTTTATACCTGCGCCGCTGAAAGTATAATCGGGCATAATACCCAACGACACGCTGAAGCGGGCAGTGGTGCTGGTTTGCTGCTCGCGGGTCTTGGTAAAGGCCAGCTTGCCCTTGCCGGCGGCTCCACTCACGATGCTTTCAATCAGGCGAATGATTTGCAACTCGCCGGTGTAATTAATCTTGTCTGCATCATCGCTGGGGCGGTGATAATCGCTGTGAGTGCCGGTAAAGAAGAACAATACGGGTATATCCTTGCGGTAAAATGATGTGTGATCGCTGGGACCTGTGCCACTGCTGTCGAAACTAATGTTGAGCTGTTTGCTCTTTTTCATGCTGCCAAACAATTCTCCCCAGGCAGGTGAGGTGCCGTAACCGCCAACAGTAAGCGGTTTGTTGCCGTCGTACAATCTTCCCACCATATCCATATTGATCATGTAGCTTACTTCTTGCAGGTTGATGGTGGGATTTTCGGTGAAATATTTTGAGCCATTCAGTCCTAATTCTTCGCCGGAAAATGCTACGAACACGTAATTGTTGTTTTTATTCTTCGATGATTTCATCAGGCGCGCCAGCTCAATCAACGCCGCTGTGCCGCTGGCATTATCATCTGCTCCGTTATGAATCAGTTTTTCACCAGTGCGCACCATGCTGTTTCCATCTTCGCCATAACCCAAATGATCGTAGTGCGCGCCAAAAACTACTGTATATGGCGCATTGTTATTGATATAGCCCACCACGTTATGACCGGTTCTTTGCCTGGCGCCGATATCAACTTTCAGGCGCATATCAAGCGTAGCCGATTCATCTGCCAGGTATTGCCTCCGTGCCTTATCAGTAAGATACACAACCGGAATGGGCAAGGTTTCAGCACGATCTTTTGCATTAAATTTTAAACCATCCTGTATAGCAGAACTGTTATACAGGATCAATGCTGTAGCGCCCTTTTCGGCAGATTGTTTTGCTTTGTTCCTGATGGCTTCTTCCAGGTCGTAATGCGGGTTGTCTTTGTTATCTTCCAATAAATCTTTCAGATCAAAAAACCAGGGTACGTCGCGTTCTTTCAGCGCCATAGATACGGCGGCTTCAAGAGTTTTGTTAGCACTATAAACAAGCGGGAAAAACTCATCATCCAGTTTCAGTTCATGACCATTGATCAGGAGCAATGTCTGCGGATTCACTTGTTTACCATCGTTTATTTCAAAGGGTTGGAACCAGGTGTCATTTTCGCCTTTAGGTTCCAGGCCGGCTTTTTGAAATTGTGCGCTGATGTATTCGCGGGCCAGTTGTTCGCCTGCAGTGCCTGCCCTGCGTCCCTCCAGTTTGTCATCGGCCAGGTAGCTGATATGAGCTTTCAGATTGGCAACAATAGCGCGGTCCGCTTTGCTTAAGCGCTGACCAACAACGGAAGAGGAGATTAATAAAGTAACTATGAAAAAACGCAGAAACTGCTTCATTGCACTACTAAGTTTTTATGGGGTAAATGCCAGAGGCAAAGGTATATATGGCAAAGCCTATACCAATAATTGTTAGAAACATTTTTAAAAGATTAGCAAATAAACAGGCGTGGTATTTCCCCATTCGCCGCTATTTTCCTTTAAAACCTCGTGATTTTTCCCTTACTTTTGCAGATTACCCTTTTCGGAACCAGGAGGGGAAAGAGGGTAAAGGTTAGTAAAACAGAATTAGCATGGCTTTACCGCATCTTATTAAGTACGTGTACACCAATGGAACAGACGAAGTAATCCGCCGCGGGAAAAAGATTCACGCAATTGGATATGTGGAGCTGGTTGATTATGATGAGTTGCTGGATGCAGTGGTGTTCCGGGTTAAAGACGATAGTTACAGCACTTACTACAAAGTAAATATTCAGAAATTCAAAGACCCGCGTACTTTATCGGTGCGCTGCACCTGTCCTTACAACCTCGGCGATATATGCCGCCACGAAGCCGCTTCGCTGATACAGTTGCAGGAGATGCTGGATAAAAACATGCTGAAGGCCGAAGAAGTGGAATACGACCAGCGGCATACCGTGGTGAAGATGAAGTTTATTGACCTGAAAACACTTCGCCTGCTCTGCTCGCCCGAGACGTATGCCGAAGCCGAAAAATACCTGCGCACACATCGCGCCGATATTGAATATGCACAGGATGAAGTGGTGAAAGCCACCGTGGAACTTGACGGAAGACCGGTGAAAGTGGTGCTGAGAAAAAATGAAGAAAGAAATTTTGATACCAGCGCCGACTATGAAGACCGCCAGCACCCGCTGAGCCTTCCGAAAGTGATTGTGTTTTTGCAATTACTGAATTCATACGGCCCGCACTACTTCGATACCATTCGCAACTGGGATAAGGAAAAAAATAAACTGCTCGAAGCCTATGGCTATTCGCTGAGTGATAACCTGGAAGGAAAATTTGAATTCACCTATAAAGAGGGTAAACCCTTTTTGCGCGTGCTTGACCCAAGCATCAAGCGCGTGATGCCGGCGCAAGGTTCAGTAAAACCCAAACCTTTGCCCCAACCCACTGCTTCGGCTCCGCAAGCTGTGGAGACAGAAACAATGGATGCTCCTGAAAAGACCGAGCGGCCAGCTCAGCGCGTGGGCATCGTGTTTAATTTCAATACGGATAGTTTCCCGGGCTTTACCGTAGATGCCGTTACCGGCGAGCCTAATGAAGAGGGTACTGCGTTTGTAGGCAAGGTGGAAAAATTGGATCTCAGCAAGTTCATCAACCTGGAACTGTACAATGAGCAGGACCGCAACCTGATACCCGCACTGCGCAAAATGCAGGATAGCGAGATAACGAAATACCTCAACCGCAACTCGCCTTTCAGCGGTATCTGGGAAAACATTATTCACAACGATGGCGACGATCTGCCCGAAGAAACAAAGGCGCTGATCGTAGAATATCTGCATCCGAAACTGAAAAAATTGTTTGCGGAAATTGCGACCAACCCGTTTGTATTTTTCCTGAACAATAAAAAGACATTTAAAACAGATAACCTGCAGGCAGCCGGTATAGCCACTGAAACCATCACGCCATATTTCAAGATTGTGGCGGGCAGAAGCTATGAAGTGGAAGCAAGAGTGCGCATCAACGGGCAGCCCCTGCCTATTACGGCAAACGAAGCCAGGAGCAGCCTGCTGTTTTTGCACAACGACGATTTATATCTCTGGGATAAAACGGAAGAAGTAAACCTGGTCACCCGTTTTGAAGAGAAAGGAAAAATTACTATTTCGAAAAGCGACTGGGCCGAACAATTGCGGAGTTTCGTAATTCCGCTTACCAAGGAATATCACGTGGAGATAGATCCGGCCCTGATCAGCGAGATCAAAGATGGCGATCCGGAAAAAAGAGTGGTGTTGCAGGAAAAAGGAGATTACCTGATTTTCCAACCGCTCTTTGCCTATAAAGGTTTTGAAACAAAGGCCGGCGGCAAGGATGAACTGGTAATACCTGATGGCGAAAAAGTGCTGGTGGTTCGCCGCGATAAGGCAAAAGAACTGGCCTTCATCAAAAAGCTGGAGGCTTTGCACAGCAATTTTATTCGTCCCGACAATGGACAGCAACTGGCATTGAAAGGAAATGATGTGCTCAGAAATAACTGGTTCTTCCTCTTCGTGGATGCCATGAAGGAGATGAAGGTGCCGGTATATGGATTTGATGCGTTGAAAAATTTCCGATTCAATACCTCCAAACCGCAAACCAAGATTCATATCAGCAGCAATACCGATTGGTTTGATGCGCGCGTTGACATTTTGTTTGGTGATCAGAAAGTGACCATTGCTGACGTGAAAAAAGCACTGGCCAACCGGCAGCAGTTTGTGCAACTGAGCGATGGCACGCTGGGCATTTTACCCGAAGAATGGATCAAAAAATATTCACTGCTGTTTCGTGTAGGCGAGGGCAAGCAAAACCAGCTTCGCCTGTCGAAATACCACATGAGCGTGATCGACGAGCTGTACGATAACCGCAATGAAGAAGAGCTGGTGTTGAGACTCGAGGAGAAATATGAGCAACTAAAGAGTTTCAAAAAAATAAAAGAGATACCTGTACCCAAACACCTCGAACACGTGCTGCGCCCTTACCAGGAGCACGGCTATCACTGGCTGCATTATCTCAGCGAAATTGGCTGGGGTGGCATACTGGCCGATGACATGGGTTTGGGTAAAACCGTGCAGGCGCTGTCTTACCTCGACTACTATAAGAGCACGCGGGGTAAACTGCAGGCGCTGGTGGTTTGTCCGACCACGCTGATGTTTAACTGGGAAAATGAGATCAAGAAATTTACACCCAACCTTTCTTATTATATACATCACGGTGGTGAGCGCGGCCGCAGCAAAGAGCAATTTCAACAGGCGGAAATTGTGATTACCACTTATGGCACCTTACGCAGCGATATCAAACTGCTGGTGGATGTTGAATTTGACTATGTGATTCTCGACGAATCGCAGGCCATTAAAAATCCTTCGAGCAAGGTGACCAAGGCGGCTTGCCTGCTGAATGCAAAGAACAGGCTTTGCCTGAGCGGTACGCCGTTACAGAATAATACCTTCGACATTTTTGCGCAAATGAACTTCCTGAATCCCGGCATGCTGGGCAGTATTGAATTTTTCAGGCAGGAGTTTGCTATACCCATCGATAAATTCGGTGAGGCCGACCGCAAAGATCATCTGCGCAAACTATTATATCCCTTCATACTGCGTCGTACCAAGGAGCAGGTGGCCAAAGATCTTCCCGATAAGATCGAGACCATATTGTATTGTGAAATGCAGGATGAGCAGCGCAGTATTTATGATGCCTATAGAAATGACTTCCGCGACAAGATCCTGGGTACTATTGAAACGCAGGGCATCCAGAAATCGCAGCTGACCATTTTGCAGGGCCTGATGAAGTTGCGCCAGATTTGCGACTCGCCGGCCATATTGAATGAAGCAGATAAATATCCTAATCATTCTATCAAGCTGGAAGAAATCGGGCGCGAGATCACGGAAAATATCAGCAATCACAAAGCGCTTATCTTCTCCCAGTTCCTGGGCATGCTGGCGCTTATCAAGGAAAAGCTGAAAGAACTGGAGGTTGACTTCGAATACTTCGATGGCAGCACGTCTGCCACCGACCGCGAAAAGGCCATTCAACGTTTCCAGAATGATGAGAATTGCCGCGTATTCCTGATTTCATTAAAGGCCGGTGGCGTGGGTCTTAACCTTACTGCCGCCGACTATGTGTACATCGTCGATCCGTGGTGGAACCCGGCCGTGGAGCAACAGGCCATTGACCGTACCCACCGTATAGGGCAGACGAAAAACATCTTTGCCTACCGAATGATCTGTAAGGATACCATCGAGGATAAGATTCTTCAATTGCAGGAAAAGAAGCGACTGCTGGCGAAGGACCTGATTACCGATGATGAAGGATTCGTGAAGAGCCTCAGCCGCGAAGATGTTGAATACCTGTTTAGCTAAATCCTTCTTGTCATATTCTTCGTCTATAATTCTTCCTTAAGCCTGAGGCATGCCCACAAGTTTCGGCATAAGGAGGCGTCTAAGTTTTAATGTTGTTTTAATACAAGACATTTAATTATTAGCTATATCATGCGGAAGTTATTGACCCTGATTGTTTTATTGACAACCCTATCAGTAGCCTCACAGGCTCAAAGAAAGATTTCGGGTACTATTAAAGGGAAGCTCGTTGACACTTTATATAAGGAAGTTCTTTCCGAAGCTACCGTTACTGTTTTGAACCCCGTTGACTCATCGGTGGTTACATATACGATTTCCAATGCCAAAGGCGAATTTGAAGTGAAGGACCTCGACAGTGGCAACTACCGCCTGATGATCTCCTACCAGGGCTATCAGCCTTATTCACAACGTTTTACCATATCGTCGGAATTAACCATGATTGACCTGGGACAGGTGCAGATGGAAAGGCGCAGCACTACGCTGGCCGAAGTGGTGGTGGAAGCTCCCCCGATTCAAATCAAGAAAGATACTGTTGAATTCAGGGCCGATGCCTTTAGGACCAAACCTAATGCTACGGCCGAAGACCTGTTGAAAAAAGTGCCCGGCCTGCAGGTTGATAAGGATGGTAATGTGAAAGCACAGGGCGAAGAAGTGCAGAAAGTATATGTTGATGGTAAAGAATTCTTTGGTACTGACCCCAAACTGGCTACCAAGAACATCACTGCCGATATGATCGAGTCGATCCAGGTATTTGATGACATGAGCGACCAGGCGCGCTTTACCCGCATTGACGATGGCAGTCGTACACGCACCATCAATATCAAGCTGAAAAAAGACATGCGCAAGGGCTATTTTGGACGCTTGATAGCAGGCTACGGCAGCGACGACCGCTATGAGACCAGCATTATGTTTAACCGCTTTAACGGTGATCGTCGCATCACGCTCGTAGGCGGTTCTAACAATATCAACAAACAAACATTTTCCTTTAACGATATAGTAGGTAATATGGGCGGCATGGGGTCGCGTGGCATGGGCGGATTTGGCGGCGGAGGCTTTGGTGGCGGCGGCTTCGGCGGCGGTGGTATGGGTGGATTTGGCGGTGGCGGTGGCCGCGGCGGTGGCGGTATGGGCGGCTTCGGTGGCGGCGGCTTCTCCGGCCTCGGTGGCCGCGGCGGTGGTGGCGGTATTACCAAAACCAGCACACTGGGCTTGAACTATGTTGACAAATGGGGCAGCAAGATTGATGTAACCGGCAGCTATTTCTTCAGCACCAGCGATAACAACAGCGAGCAGGACGTACTGCGCCAGTATTTTCTGACCAGTGTAACCGGCCTGGACTCGTTGGCGGCTATGAATGAAAGAAGCACTTCATTCAACAGGAACCAGAACCACCGGTTCAACGTGCGCATGGAGTATTATATAGACTCTAACAACTCGTTGTTATTTACTCCTTCTTTAACGCTGCAACACAGTGAGTCGGAAAGCTACGATACCTCATTTACCAACTCATCTGTAAATAAGGGCAATCCCTACCTGTCGGCTACCGGCTCGTCGTTGAATACTAACGAGCGCGATGGTTTGAACTGGAACAGCAACTTATTATATCGCAGAAAATTCGGAAAGATAGGTCGCACCTTGACCATCGGCTGGCAAAATAATACCGGCAGAAGCGATGCCAATGGTGGCAACCTGTCAACACTCACCCTGTTTGACGCAGGCGGTAATCCGTTAGAAGGCGATTACCAGAACATTCGCACTACGCAGAAAACGAGAAATAGCAACAATACTATCAGCTCAAGCTATACCGAGCCGATTGGTAATAACAAATTGCTGGAGTTTAACTACGCCTACACCAACCGGTACAGCACTTCCGAAAAAGAAGCGCTCAACTTTAACCCGGTAAACGGCAAGTACGACCAGGTCAATGCGTCGCAGACCAACGAATTTGAAAACACATTTACGGCTCATCGTGGTGGCGCCAACTTCCGCGTGCAGGCTGCCAAATATAATTTCCAGTTGGGTGGCGCTATTGAGTTTTCTGAACTCAGCAGTCACAGCAAGAGCCTGCAACCCCTGCGCGATACCACTATCACGCAGAAGTTTGTGAACTTTTTCCCGACTGCTAACTTCCAGTACCAGTTTACCAGGACAAAAACACTGCGCATATTCTACAGGGGAAGAACCAATCAACCCAATGTATCGCAGTTGCAGGATGTGGTTGACTCTTCCAACCTGCAATACGTTGTGAAAGGTAACCCTGCATTGAAACAGGAGTTCAACAACTTCGTGAATATCAATTTCAACAGCTTCAACGCTGCTAATTTCAGGTTTATATCTGCCAGCCTCAATTTCAACAACACGATGAACAAGATCGTGAACAGCGTTACTACTGAGCGCGGCAAGCAAACCGTTGTACCGGTGAATATGGATGGCGCTTACTCTGCCAGCTCTTTCATCACATTGGGTCTGCCTTTGCGTAAGATGAGAGGTAGCAGCTTCAACTTCACCAACTCGTTGTCGTTGATCCGCGACCTGGGCCTGGTGGATAATTACAAGAATACCACCACCACATTTACCGTGTCGCAATCAGCCGGTGTGAACCTCGATATCAAGGAGAAACTGAATATCGGTCTGAATGGTACATTCGCTTATAACGATGTGGATCTGAAAAACGCTAATCCCAATGCCATTGCGCAGGATCAGAAGTATTATACCCAGACTTATTCTGCCGATATTACTTACCAGATGTTGAAGCGCTTTGTGCTCTCGACCGATTTCGACTACATCATCAACTCGGGCCTGGGCGAAGGCTACAACCAGTCCATTCCTTTATGGAATGCCAGCATCGCCTACCAGTTATTCAAAAATAAGAACGGTGAACTTAAATTCTCCGTCAACGACCTGCTCAACCAAAACCAGAGCATTCGTCGTACCACCAGCACTTACTACGTTCAAGACACCCGCAGCATGGTGCTGAAACGCTATTTCCTCGTAACCTTCACCTACAACCTCAACCGCGCCGGCCAGCAAGCCCAGCAAGGCGGCAACAGGCAGCCGGGAGGAATGATGATGCAAGGCGTGCCGAGGAATATGCAGAGGCAGTTTCAGAGGATGAACTGAGGCGAATATTGAATTTGAATTTGAACAGGGAATTTGAATGTGAACGGAGTTATTGAGGTGGAGGTTGTGACCTTTTGTGGGAGGCGGCGATCCTTTTCAAGTGCGCGGTTTTGATACAGGTGACGACTATGGCGATTAGTTGATTGTTCTCATCGATAAGTGGGGCGAGCTTGTCTTCAGCGATCCTGTTTTGAGGCCGGATGATGCGCAGGCAGGTATATGTTTCCCTCAATTCCTTAAGGGCGATTTTCATCTTATGTATAAAATCTGCGATAGATTCAGCGCCTAATGCCTCCGCATGATTTAAAGCAGGGGATGTTCCGGACCTGATCAATTGATTAGCCAGATGCATTGCGGCAGCTGTAGAAGGTATTGTCTGCGCTATTCCAATTATTCCCGCAGCAAACCTGATCAGGCGTTCATCCAAATCAAATTTCTTTTCCATTCTCCAAAATTCCCCTATCCTCATTTCCGCTCCATGTGTAAAATCCCAGATTATTCTGTGATTTTCCCCCCATTCATATTCAAATTCCCTGTTCAAATTCAACTTCAATATTCAAAAAAATGCCCCGCATTTTTTTGCGGGGCCAGCACATACATTGTGGTTTCAGAGGTAAGTGCTTTACGTTAATATCTTTTGCGGGAATAGCCGATCGGGGAACGGCCAACCAGGATGATGGCCATAATGCTTTTTACCAGGCGAACAATGTTGGATGAGGGACGATAAATATCCTTATTGATCTTGGTGAGACTGGTGTCGTAATACATGTTATTCTTTTTCATTGGTATTGGTTTGGTATCGAATCAGAAAGTCAAACATTGATAACGTCTATTGAATCGGATTATTGTGTGTAAAACGACTAAGTGTTTTTCCTATTTCGCAGGCCGCCGATTTTTTCTATATTTCTGAAAATCCAGCAATATGAAAAACGGAACTTACCTGTTGCTGTTTTTCTTGTTATCCCAGGTGACGATCGGTCAAGGTGTGTTTAGCAACCAGACAAACACTGCCCTGCAAAAAGTTATTGAAGACTTTCCCAATCGTTTCCGCAACATTAAGGGCGAACCCGTAAGCGAAAAGAATAGCACCGACTATAAGTCGAAAGTGGAAATGCCCGGGGCCATCAATTGCGTTATATCAAGCAACGGCCATCAAAAAGATAACTATACCTGGAAAGCTCAATTGTATCAGTCCGCCGATTTTGAGCAGGCCCGCAAAAAATTCAGCGAACTGTATAACCAGATTCATAATACCATCATCAAAATTGAAGGCGAAAAGCCCGTTATCCTTAACGGTAAATACGAAGCGCCCGACGACGAAAAAAAATCTGCCAGCATCAACTTCCACGTACTGCCGTCAACCGGCGCTATGAGTCGCCTGAGAGTAGAACTTTCGCTGCAGGAATCAACAGGCACATGGACCATCATGCTCAATGTGCTTGACCAGAACACCAGCATCGACCTGGCTTCGGGTAAATAAGAAAGAAAGCATTAACCTTTATTAACATTAAACCAAGACTGGTTAACCTGTTTTCGTGCCTGGTCAGAATATTTTCGTAGTCTATTCCTGACTTCGAAAAATTCAGACCGGTATGAGACATATCTTACTGCTTATTGGAATCTTCAGTATCAGCCTGACGGCTGCTGCACAGAAAAACGGATCGGTAAAAGGTACACTGATCGATACCATATCGAAACAACCGGTGGCATCGGCCACACTTACTTTACTGTCACGGAAAGATTCCTCGCTGGTAAGTTTTACCATGACAGACAGCAAGGGAGCATTTCAGATTACCGGCATCGGCAATGGCGATTACCGCCTGCTGATTACGCACGTGAACTATCACGGCAAGAATGAATTTTTCTCCATAACTGACGATAAAAAGCAAATTGAACTGGGCAATGTGGTGATGTTCGACAAAAGCCAGATGCTGAACGAAGTGGTGGTGACCGCCGAAGCCCCGCCTGTGACACTGGTAGGGGATACGGTGCAATACAACGCCGGTTCTTTCCGCACTCCTCCGAATTCAAACGTGGAGCAACTGCTGAAAAAACTGCCCGGCGTAAAGGTGGAAAAAGACGGTACCATTAAAGCGCAGGGACAGGAAGTGAAACGCGTGCTGGTGGATGGTAAGGAATTTTTCGGCAACGACCCCAAGATTGCCACGCGCAACCTGCCCGCCGACGCCATAGACAAAGTGCAGGTATATGACCGCGCCAGCGATCAAAGTCAGCTTACCGGTTTTGATGACGGCAACAGCGAAAAGACCATCAACCTGAAACTGAAAAAAGACAAGAAGAAAGGCTGGTTTGGAAAGGCCATGGCCGGCGGCGGCACCGACGATCGTTTTGAAGGACGGTTTAATGTGAACTCATTCAAAGGCGCGCGGCAATTATCTGCTATCGGTATGGCCAATAATACCAATGCAGAAGGATTCTCCTTCATGGACCTCATGAATTTCACCGGCGAACTCAGTCGCATGCGCAGCGCCGGCGGTGGCAATATTTCCATTAACATCACCGACAACAGCATGATGGCCGGTTTGGGTGGAGCCGACGGCAATATCCGCACTGTCTGGGGCGGTGGTCTTAACTATAATAATATCATTGGCAACAATGTGGATTTTACCAGCAACTATTTTTACAATCATTACAATCCAAAGACTGCCAGTGAAGTCAGGAGGGAAAATTTCCTGCCCGGCTCTTCATTTCTTTCGAATCTGAACTCAATCACCGACAATAACAATAACACACACCGCCTCAATCTCGGCGCCGATATCATCATCGATTCATTTCACAGTATTAAAATAAATCCGTCTTTTGGCTACCAGAAAAACAAAACCAGCACCTTTCGCGATTATGAAAATATTTCAATGGATGGAGGCAAGCTGAGCGGCGGCTTCAGTGATACGCGCGGCGAAAGCGAGGGGTACAATTTCCGCACAGATGTTTTGTTTCGCAAAAAATTCAGGCAAAAGGGCAGAACGCTTTCGCTCAGTGTGCAGACCAGCCTTAATGGCAATACCGGCAATGGCAGCCTGCAATCGGTGAATGAATATTTCGACCGCAATAACGGATCGCTTACGTTTACCGACTCACTGAACCAGGTCAGCAACAGCGAAAGTGATTTGCGCAGCTACAACGCAAGGCTGGCTTATACAGAACCTATTTTCAAAAAAACCCTGCTCGAGTTGAGTGTTGGTAAAAGTAATAGCATCAGTACATCAGAAAAAATTACTTACGACTACAATAAGCTCAGCAACAAATTTGACCAGGTCAATAAACAGCTTACAAACGATTTTGAAAACAAATACGGTTATACTACTGCGGGCACGCGATTGTTAATGCAGCTGAAGAAACTCACCATGATTGCCGGTGTGAACTGGCAGCAGGCCGACCTGGAAGGAAAAATTATTTCCGGCACAAAAGACTCAGTGATCAGCAAATCGTTTACCAACCTGTTGCCCAACGCGCGACTGCAATACCGGTTCAATCGTTACAGAATGCTTACGCTTACTTATGCGGCCTCGACCAACCAGCCCAGCGTATCGCAACTGCAACCCGTGCCCGATATCAGCGATCCTTTCAATATCCGCGAAGGTAATCCCGACCTGAAGCAGGAATATTCGCACATGGCACAGTTGAATTTTATGTCGGTGAATCCCTTTAAGAACAAAAACCTCTTTGCCTTTATCACCGCCCGCACCACCAACAATAAGATCGTGAACTACGATATGATTGATTCCGTTGGTAAGCGGATCACGCGCCCGGTGAATGTTGACGGCGTGCTCGACCTCACCGGCGATATCAACCTGGGCCTTCCCTTACGATTCCTGAGAGGCACTATCAACTTTGGCCTGAATGGCGGATATAGCAAAGGCGCGCAATTAATCAACGAGTATAAGAATGATATCAACACGCTGCGCCTCGGTCCTGACGTGCGCATTGATATCTCGCCTACCGAAACATTTGACATAGCTCTTACGGCGGGCTACAGCTACAACAGCAGCAAATATTCGCTCGCCTCCGAATACAACACAAAGTTCTTTACGCAGACATACGGCACTGATATGAACTGGCAGTTACCGAAGCAGTTCTTCTTATCAACCGAGTTTACCTATACCATTAACACCAACCGCGCGCAACAATTTAACGTGGCGGTGCCTTTGTGGAATGCATCTGTCAGCAAGATGTTCCTTCGCTACAACCGTGGCGAGCTGAAGCTTACTGCCTTTGACCTGTTGAACAAGAACACGGCCATATCGCGTACGGCTACCAACAACTATATCGAAGACCGCCGCACCGTGGCGCTGCAACGCTTTTTCCTGCTGAGCTTCACGTATAGCCTGACCAAGACCGGGCTCAGCAGCGGCACCGGCGGCGCCAACTTCCGCATTATCCGCAGGTGATCATGGCGGATGATAATGACGTAGTGCCTCCAACCCCATAGGTGGCCCACCTGACAGGTGGGCCACTTGTGACCTGGCCTTCCTCGGGGAAGGCCAACCCCGGGGAGGGCTACCCCTGGCGACCAGGGTAAGTTTCCGACAGCAACGATCCGCAACCCCTGCATTTCATCATAAGCCGGCATCAGATGGTGTAATAAATCCAATTCGCACCGAAGGGAGTTTTAACTTGATATCGTACTCATCAAAAAAGTTTAGCCATGAAAAAAACTCCCTTCCTTTTGCTGGCTCATTCTCAGTATGAACTCCTGCTATAGCCAAGCCCCAACGATAAGAAGAATGGGAGGTTTACCACGATAAGATTATAGGGGAAATACAGCTCACTGATAAGAATGAACCAGGCAAGCCGTTCGTACCTGGTATGGTGGTGCGTGGTATAAATAATGTTCAAAGCAAAAACGCAGGAGTTAAATCTCCTGCGTTTGTTATAGAAGTGATGAGAAGAATATTTATTAACTACGGGCTCTCCGGAACTGCATGCCGCCATTGCGCTGCATTTCTTCCAGGGCTTTGTCGCGCTCTTTTTTGAACTCTTCCGGGGTCACTTTCTTCCCGTTCTTAGGCTCTTTTATTTTCGCGAGGTCAACTTTGGGGGAGAGCTCTACGGCCTGGTAAACGGTACGTCCGTTGTTGATATCGATTGCCAGGATCAGGCCGGGTAATTGTCCCTGGTATTCAGGGCCGGCAGGCACCGGAATAGAGGGTGCAAACCAGGCAGTAATATTTGTTGTATCGGGCACTACTTCTCTCTTCACCACGCCATTATCAAAATTTACTGCTACGCGGGTGCTGATGCGTTGTGCCACGGCCTGCTGGCAAACCTGGTTTAAGATGGTTCTTGTCTCGCCGGTGAGCTTCCAGTTCAGTTTGGAGATGCTGTCCTGCACGATATAAGTCTTTGCCGCAAACTCGCGTTGCTCAATGATGCGGCCTTCGGCAAAATTGTGGTAAGAAATATCGTCCTGGCCGGCAATCATTACGCGCACCTGGGCGCCGCTGCCGTTACCCAATTGTGAATCGTCGGGGGTATCGTCTTCCAGTGTGCGGCGGATAGATTGGTTGTTACCAAAAAGCACTTCAATCCTGTCGGTCCGGGTACGGGGCAACATCTGTTCGCTGCCTTCCATTCCTGCCATTCGAATTTGCATTTGTACGGTGCGTTCATAAACCACGCGGCCTTCCAGCTGCTGCGCTGAGGCCATACCCGCGCCAAACATCGCGCAGGCCATTACGAGCATTTTTTTCATCGGTCATTTATTTGAAATCAAAGCTATAGCAGGGTTCATCGCACAGAGGTTAATGCACCTTGGTTTAATGTTAATTAAGGTTAATCGGCCCGAAACCGTGCGCTTGAAAAGGCTACTTTTGTAGGTATGACGAAACGCCGGGTAAATATTTCCATTCTGCTCATGCTGCTGGCCATAGTAGCCATAGTGGCGTTTCAGACGTATTGGTTACGCAAAAACTATATTGAACAGGAGCGCAACCTGGCGTTTCGTACCAATGTATTGTTTCGCGATGCTTTACAGATGGTGCAGGCTGCCAAGCTCGGCCTCGACACCAGCTCTCCCTTCAGAATTCGCGCGAGGAGAGGTGCGGCGGGTACGCTAGACATCATTCAAAGAAGAGCGCTGGGCGAAGCGCGTGGCACCGGCAGAAGAATGGCCGAAGTGATCATCAGTGAAAAATCCGATATCAAATGGAGCCCCGATTCCTTAGTACCGCCGCTGCCTAAAGTCGATTCTGCCACCATCAAGGTTTTCAATCGGCCCGGACCCAATGGTGGTAATGCGCAGTTTATACAAATACTGCGCGGGGTGGAATCGCTCAACGATAGCATCACAGTGCAGGAACTTGACACTACTTTTGCCAAATTGCTGAAAGAGGAAAATATTTCGCTTGGCTATGTTATCTCCAAAATCAAAACACCCGACCGGGGCGGTAGTTTTTTCCCGGTAGATGATGAGGCGCCCAACGAAATCACTATCGGTTTCAGCGATCCTGTTACCTATCGTATCGACCTGAAAGATGCCAACTGGTATATCCTCAGGCAAATGTCTTCGCAAATCCTGGTGTCGCTGATGCTGGTGGGTTTGACCATCTTCTCATTTACATTACTCTTGCGTAACCTGATACAACAACGCAAACTGACGCAGCTGAAGAATGACTTCATCAGCAATATCACGCACGAGCTAAAAACACCGATCGCCACCGTAAGCGTGGCCATAGAAGCGCTGCGCAATTTCAATGCGCTGCACGATCCGCAAAGAACCAAGGAATACCTGGATATTTCTGCCAACGAATTGCAGCGTCTTTCTTTGCTGGTGGATAAAGTGCTTAAATTGTCGATGTTTGAAAAACACCAGATCGAGCTGCGTGAAGAAAGTGTGGATCTATTGCAATTGGTAGAAGAAGTAGTAGCTTCGATGAAGCTGCAGTTTGAAAAGTATAAGGCCAAAGTGAGCGTAAGGCCCCAAGGAAAAGATTTTGTGATAAAGGCCGACCGCCTGCATGTGACGAGTGTGATATTCAACCTGCTCGACAATGCGCTGAAGTATAGCAAAGAGAACCCGTCAATACAAATCGAGCTGAAATCGCTCGACAACGAGGTGGAATTGAGCGTTACTGACAATGGCATCGGTATAGCCCCTGAGTTTCGCAAAAAGATTTTTGATAAATTTTTCCGTGTGCCCACCGGCGATACACACAATGTGAAAGGCTATGGGCTCGGATTGAGCTACGTGGCTTATGTAATTCAACGCCATCGTGGTACCATCGACATGGAAAGCCAGCCCGGCATCGGGAGCCGCTTTATTATTAAATTGTTGAAAAGCGCATGAGCAAAACAAAAGTCCTCTACGTAGAAGATGAATTATTCCTCGGAAAAATTGTGAAGGAAAGCCTTGAGAGCCGCCAATATGATGTGGTGATGGAAAGCGATGGCGCCAACGTGCTGTCTGTTTTTCAAAAAGCCAATCCCGATATCTGCGTTCTGGACGTGATGCTGCCGAATAAAGACGGGTTCACCATAGCCGAAGAAATCAGGGAGCTGGATCAGTCGGTTCCCATCATTTTTCTTACCGCCAAAACACAAACCGACGACCTGGTGAAAGGTTTCTCAACCGGCGGCAACGATTATATCCGCAAGCCCTTTAGCATGGAAGAATTGATCGCACGCATTGAAAATGCTTTACGATACAAGCGCGAAGGGAAGTCGCAGTCAAAGCCGGCTGGCGCCGACGAAGTGAAAATTGGCAAATACAGTTTTCACCTCACCCGCCAGACACTTACGAATGGTAAGGAAGAGCGAAAATTGTCGTTCCGCGAAAGCGAGTTGCTGAAATTATTGTACGAAAACCGCGACAAGATCATCGATCGAAAGGATATTCTCAACCTGCTATGGGGAAGTGATTCTTTCTTCAACTCGCGCAACCTGGATGTGTATATCACCAAACTGCGCAGCTACCTGAAAGATGATGACTCGCTTGAGATCATCACCATCAAGGGAATCGGTTACCGGTTTGTGATCGGGTAAGCACCAGGCCGTTTCATTCTTTGCATGAACCACATAATGGTGAAACTCGGAATAAAATCGAGTCCGGGCATTATCTCTTCAAAGAAATTGAACATGCCGCCCAACGCGCCTTTCCAGCTGCCAAAGGTCCGCCAGAAAATAAACGCTGACACGGGTGCCCAGAAAATGTCCGACAGTTCACCTATGAAAGGTAACGCGTAAGACGCATAACCTACAAGGTCCATCAAGAGGCAAAATGCCAGGGAAACTTCTTTTGGTTGTCTGTTCATGCTTGTAAGTTGGTGCAATTAACGATATAGTTGTATGAACAGAGCGTTAAATATTACACCAGCAGCATTCTTTTTTTCAGCACCTCTTCGATCTCGTTGAGTCGGAATGGTTTTGAGATGTAGTCGTTCATGCCCGCGGCAATGCATTTGTCCTTGTCTTCCTGCATGGCATCGGCCGTAAGGGCCACTACGGGAATCCTGTTATACGGTTCGGGCAGCTGGCGAATCAGTTTGGTGGTGGCAATGCCATCCATTTCAGGCATATTCACGTCCATGAAGATCAGCACAGGGTCGTAGTGAGGAAGTATTTCAAGCGCTTGTTTACCGTTGGTGGCTTTGATCACTTCAAATCCCATCTTGTTCAGCACTTCCGAGATCAGCATCATATTAATGGGTTCATCTTCCACCACCATTATTGTTGCAGCATCGGTTAGTTTATTGATAACGGGAATGCCCGTTGTGTTGTTTTCAGTGTGGGTTTGGGTAAACAATCCGGAAATCACCGCATACACCTCGTACAGTTTCACCGGCTTGGTAAGCAGGCTGTGAATGCCCAGCTTTTCCGCATCATTTTGCAGCAATGATTTTTCAAGCGTGTTTACCATCAGCAGTATCGGCACGTTGAGCTCAGGTTTTTCCTGCCGCCATTCTTTCACCAGTTTAATTCCATCTTTGCCCGGCATTTGCTGGTCGATGATGATGATATCGGGCAAATTGCCGGTGTGCAGTGCTTTCTCTATGTATATCATTGCTTCTTCGGCGCTTGCGGCGACGTCGCAATCTATTTTGAAATAATTGGCAATTTGTTGCAATACCCAGCGGCTGGTAGCATTATCATCCACCACAAGCAGTTTATCTACCGGCGGTTTGTGTGCAGCGTCAATACGCGGGCTCATGTTCACCGCTTCGAGTGGTACGCGCAGGGTGAATGTACTGCCTCTACCGATCTCGCTGGTCACGCTCAGGCTGCCTTCCATTAATTCGGCAAGACTTTTCGAAATGGTAAGCCCCAGTCCTGTGCCCCCGTATTTGCGGGTGGTAGATGAATCGGCCTGCGTGAAGCTTTCAAAAATCTTCGATAGCTTTTCTTTGGGAATACCTATACCAGTATCGCGCACAGACAATTCCGCATCGAACCACTGCTTGCCGTTCTTCGTATAGTAATCGCTGCATTTGGTGATGGAAATGAAAATTTCTCCCTCAGCAGTAAACTTGATAGCATTACCCAACAGGTTCACCAGCACCTGGCGAATACGCACCGGGTCGCCCGCCACCAGCGCAGGCAGTGATGGATCGATATGACCGATCATCTCCAGCTTTTTCTCGTAAGCTTTTACAGTAAGGATATCGATGGTTTCTTCTACCAGTTCGTCTATACGGAAATTGGTTTTATCAATTTCCATCTTGCCTGCTTCAATCTTCGAGAAGTCGAGAATATCGTTAATGATCTCCAGCAGGTTGTAAGCCGATTTCTTTACGTTGGCCAGGTATTCGCGTTGGTTCTTTTGTAATTCGGTGGTAAGTATAAGATCGGTGAAACCCAGGATGCCGTTCATAGGCGTCCGCAGCTCATGGCTCATATTGGCCATGAACTCGCTCTTGGCAATGCTGGCTGCTTCGGCCATATTCTTCGCCTGCACCAGCTCCTGTTCCATTTGCTTGCGCTCGATGGCCGCGGCCAGCGTTGCGGCGAATGATTGCAGTATGGAAAATTCACTCAGCGTCCATTCTCTTTCTTCCTTGCAATCGTGAAAACTCACAAAGCCCCAGAAACGATGCAGGGTAAAAATGGGAATGACGGCAATCGATTTTACGTGCTCTTTCTCGAATACAGCTCGAATGGCAGGTTCGTTGATATTACGGGTATGACTGAAGTAAATATCTTCTTTGGAAAGTGTTTTATACATGTCAGACTCGGTGTCGGCCTCGAGGCGCTGCCACCCGGCATCGCGATGCGTCAGCTGATCTGAGATGTTATCCCAACGAAGAAGGCGGCTTATGTATAGTTTTTTGTTTTCTTCAGCGAATTCATTGGTATATATGTTCACCGCATCCACCTGCATTTTTCTTCCGAGTAGTTGTATGGCTTCGCCCATCGCATCTTCCAGCGTGTTGTTGCTGATCAGCTGGTGTGTTGCTTCTGCAATGGCCATCAGCAACTGGTCTTTACGCAGCAGTGTTTCTTCCACCTTTTTACGCTGCGTAATGTTGTGCGCAAATCCCAGCACGCCCCAGGGTGAACCATCATGATCTCGCAGCGGCACTTTCACCACGCTCATTACCTGTGTTTTGCCATTCACCACATTTACTTCTTCGGGCACAAATTTGGTCTTACCAGTCTTGATCACATCATCATCATCGGCCCAATAGCCGCGCGTGCCTTTGTCCGGATCGCCCACCACCATTTCGGGCGGGAAGCCGAGTTCGAGATCATTTCTTCCAATGAAGTCTATGGGCATACGGCCGAGCGCATCTGCAAAGGCCTGGTTTACCAGCATAAATCGGTGACCGCTGTCTTTGATAAAGATCCAGTCGGGCGTGGAGTCAATCACCGTGCGCAGTAATTCTTCCGATTGTTTTACCTCAGCCAGTAGTTGTTCTTTTTCTGCCTCCGACCTTCTGCGTTCGGTAATATTACGCGACGCGCAGATCAGCTTCATCACTTCGTCATTTTCTTTTACCGGCTTTATAATGCTTTCGAGCCATATGTATTCGTCGTCTTTTGTACGCATGCGGTAGCGCAGCGTGAGCGATTCCACTTCGTTGAGTGTAGGATTGAGGGCACTCTTCACAAACTCTTCCATATCGTCGGGGTGTACATAATCCATCAGGAACTGGCCCTCTACCTCGTCGGGACGGAAGCCCAGGATTTTTTGTACCGATGGCGAAATGTACTGGAGCGTACCATCGGGAAGATTTACGGAAATGATATCTTCTGAGTGTTCGGCCAGCAGACGGAATTTCTGCTCGCTGTCTTGCAATGCCTTTTCTGCTTCTTTTTGTTGTGTAATGTCCTGCGCAATACCAAAACCGGTCTCATCGCCGATATTTTTTCCCCTGATAAATATATACTTGAACTGGCCGGAATGATTTACTACCCGAACGATAAAACTAATCTCGTAATTTGTCTGGTTTTGGTTACGCGATGCCTTGGCCAGCGCGTCATTCACTATATCCCTGTCTTCGGGAATTACATATTGCTGGATAAATCTCGTGACGTGCATGGTTTTCGGCTCGGGATTATTATCGTGCAGCAGGCTTACAAACTCCGCGCTCAGTTCTAATGTGCCGGTAGTGAAATGAATTTTCCAGCTGCCCATGCGAGCGTAGTTCATAGCAAACGATGAAGTGCGCAGCGCCTCTTCCTTCATTTGCTCGGCAATCACTTTGTCGGTCACGTTTACGCCGATGCCCTGTATTTCGCGGGGGCCTTGTTCGTTTTGCAGCGCAATGAATTCCCACTCGGTCCAGAGGAAACCGGAGTTTTCGTTCACCGGGTTGCGCATGCGAATCTTTTGTATGGTGCCGGGGTTAGCGCGACAGGCCCTGGCCATTTCTTCGCAACGCTGAATATCTTTTGGGAAGATGGCGATGGTCCAGGGTGCGCCCATCAGCATTGCTTCGGTGTAGCCGAATGTTTTTAGAAACTGCGGGTTGGCGAAAGTGAATTTGCCATCGCGGTCTACGCGAACCAGGTAGTTGGTTTGCGAGTTGAGTATGGAGGAAAGATATTTTTTCTCATTCAGCAATTCATTTCGCGCCGCCTGCAGTTCCATGAAGTTGCGCTTATGGCTGCGAAACAATGGTTCCACCACCAGCATTATCAGGCATATCAGCGCGATGATGAGTGAAATGAGTTTGCCTGTATCGATATGCGATGCCTCCTGTATTTTGGATTCGGCAAGACCGGCATACAGCCGGGTGGCTTCTTCCATGAGGGGCGTGAACTTTTTCTCGTTGTACAAAATGGTGCGGATATACACGCCACTGTTGAGCGCCCATAGCAGGCTGTCGCCGTGCGCCACTTCGTGCGCCACAGAAAGCATGCTGCTGATATGGGTCTGTGAATTGGTGAGCAGGCGGGTAATTTCAAGCACCTGCCCGGTGGAGGGTGATTTTTCCTGCGGCACCATTTGGGCGCGCAACACCTGGTTAATGGCCCTGAAACTGTCAACCGAAGCCGCCAGCCGGTTGCGTAAGGCCGGCACTTCGTTGGCGGGAGTGGCATTATTGAGCAGCAGCAACAGGTCTTTCACCATCTGTTGGCTGAGCATGCGCTGGTGACCGGTCATGTTGATGACCTGTACCATTTTTTCATTTTCCCTCGATCGTTGCCAGGAGAGGTAGTAGGCAAAAAAATTGAATAGCAACACCCCTGCCAGTACGACAGCAGCAGTGCGGATCAGCTTGGGAAAGGGGCGGCTACTCATGGTTCTTCAGATAGATTTGAACTCTATGTGTCTTAACTCAAAACACGCCCTGCTATTGAATGCTGTCGGGTATTTTTTGTACGGATAAGTATTTATATGTAATTTATTGATTTAGGTCATGTAGTAAAGGCTGACAGTTAACAAGTTGAGGCGATCGGCAAGTGGCTTGCCGGCCTGCAAATTTGTCAAACGGGAAACCGTAAAACTAGTAGTCGATCACCTGCTCTTCGATAGTAGCCGGCAGCTCGCGAAACTCATATTCCTGGTTGCGCAGTTGTGGTTCAAAACCGGCTTCGCGGATGGCCTGCTGTATGCTTTTGTAGGTAAAGCGATGGGGGGCACCGGCCGCGCTCACCACATTTTCTTCCAGCATAATGCTGCCGAAGTCGTTGGCGCCGGCATGCAGGCATATCTGGGCAGTCTGTTTGCCCACGGTAAGCCAGCTGGCCTGGATGTTTTTGATATTGGGCAGCATGATGCGGCTGATGGCAATCATGCGGATATATTCGTCGGCAGTGGTCAGGTTATGCACGCCCCTGATGCGGGCCAGCAGCGTGTCTACGTCCTGGAAAGTCCAGGGTATGAAAGCCAGGAAACCTTTGGCGCCATCGGGCTTCAGGCTCTGCACGTGCCTGATCTTCAGCAGGTGCTCAAAGCGTTCTTCCAGCGTTTCTACATGGCCAAACATCATAGTGGCCGAAGTGGTGATGTTCAGCTTATGCGCCTCGTGCATGATGTCGAGCCATTCCTGGGCGCCACATTTTCCTTTGGAGATAAGCCGCCGCACGCGGTCAACCAGTATTTCGGCGCCCGCGCCGGGCAGGCTGTCGAGGCCCGCCTCTTTCAGCGCCATCAGCACTTCACGGTGGGTTGATTTTTCCAGTTTGGTGATATGGGCTACTTCTGGTGGACCAAGAGCATGCAAACGAAGATTGGGGTAAAGTTCTTTCAGCTTTTTGAACAGGTTTACATAAAACTGCAAACCCAGTTGCGGGTGATGACCGCCCTGCAGCAGCAACTGGTCCCCGCCCCAGCGGAAAGTCTCTTCGATCTTTCTTTTGTACGTTTCGATATCCGTTATGTACGCTTCGGGATGGCCGGGTATGCGGTAAAAATTACAAAACTTGCAATTGGCAATACATACGTTGGTGGTATTCACATTGCGGTCGATCTGCCACGTCACTTTTCCATGGGGCACCTGTTTTTTGCGCAGCTCATTGGCTATAAACATCAATTCTGCGAGGGGTGCATATTTAAACAGGTGAATGCCTTCTTCGGCGGTCAGCAACTCCAGGTTCAGGGCCTTCGTATATAAATCATCAAAGTTCATGGTGCAAAAGTAGGGCAAGGTGGCGAGTTACACCAACGGCTTATTCAAATCAGTAAATTTAGACTAACTTAAACACTGAAACGGAACGCACAACCGTCTGAAACCGCTGTGTGGACCTCAAAACATGTTCTTTGTCGATATTCCGACCCCCCGTTTCGTTTAAAAAGTTAAAATAGCTCCATGAGATTGCGAACCATAGGCCTAATGCTCACCCTGTGCTGCGCTTTGTTGGGCAGGTTGAATGCCCAGGAAGAGTTCGTTGCAAAGCCTACTCAACATATCACTACTTTTCCTTTTAAGATACTTACTGGTGGCGTAATCACTCTCAAGGCAAAGGTGTCTGATTTCCCCGACTCACTCACCTTTATTCTCGATACCGGCAGCGGCGGCATCTCGCTCGATTCCGGCACTGCTGCCAGGTTGAAAGTAAAGACCACACTCAGCGACCGCACTATTCGCAGCATTTCGGGTATACGGCAAGTGTATTTTGCCTATAACCAGAAACTGCATTTGCCGGGGCTGACTGTGGACAGTCTCAATTTCCATATCAACGATTACGAAGTGCTTACCTCTGCTTACGGTGAGCAAATAGATGGTATTATCGGTTATAGTTTTTTGTCGCGCTACATCGTGAAAGTAGATTATGACAGCTTAAGAATTTCGGTATGGACAAAGGGCAGCATCAAGTATCCGCGCGGAGGATTTTTGATAAATCCTTTGCTGGTTTCTATTCCCATAATGCGCGCCGATCTGAAAGATAATAAAGAGATCAACGCCCGTTTTTACTTCGACACCGGCGCGGGCATGTGTCTTTTATTGTCTGCCGATTTCGTGAACGATAGTTTTTTCATAAAACCCAAACGCAAGTGGTATGCTACGCAGGCCGAAGGTCCGGGTGGCAAGGCGCCGATGAAACAAGGTGTGATCAAGCAACTGAAGATCGGGCCGTATAAGTTTCGCAATGTGCCCACCTTCATTTTTGATGATGAATTCAACGTAACGCAATATCCTTATCTCGCCGGCCTGATCGGAAATGACCTGCTTCGCCGCTTCAACCTTATTCTCAACTACGAGAAAAATGATATATACCTCATACCCAACTCACACTTTAAAGAGGTATTCGACTATTCTTACACCGGCCTGGGCATGTACATGATTGATGGCGAAATTGTAGTGATGGATGTGATGCCCGACTCACCCGCGGACAGAGCGGGTTTCAGGCCCGGCGATGTGGTGGTAGCCATCGAGAACAATTTTTCCCGCAACATACAAGCCTATAAAAGCCTCTTACAAACCCCTGGACAAAAGCTCCGTATACTGGTAATGCGCGACGAAGGGCCTACTATTCTGACGCTGAAGGTGAAGAATGTGCTGCGAGGGCGCTAGGCACCCGACAGGTGAAGTGCGTACACCCATTTCGAACCGAAGTCGCTAACTTGTTGTTATTTTGCTGAGTATGATACAATTTGAAAAATTTACGCTTTCGAACGGGTTGCGCGTAGTGGTGCATGAAGATCACAGCACGCCGCTGGCCGTGGTGAATGTGATGTATGATGTGGGTGCTAAGGACGAAGACCCTGACAAGACGGGTTTTGCGCACCTGTTTGAGCACCTGATGTTTGGAGGATCGGTGAATATTGCGGATTTTGAAATGCCGCTGCAAATGGCGGGCGGCGAAAACAATGCTTACACCAGCAACGACCTCACTAATTACTATATCACGCTGCCTGCGGAAAACCTGGAGACAGGTCTCTGGCTCGACAGTGACCGCATGCTGAGCCTTGCCTTCAGCGAAAAAAGCCTGGAAGTGCAACGCAAGGTGGTGATGGAAGAATTTAAGGAGCACTATCTCAATAAACCTTATGGCGACGTATGGTTCAAGCTGCGCGAGATGGCTTATAAAGTGCATCCCTATCGCTGGCAAACCATCGGCAAGGAATTGTCGCATATAGAAAACGCCACGCTGGATGATGTGAAGCAGTTTTTTGCCAAACACTACAATCCCAGCAATGCTATACTGGCGGTGGGCGGACATATAAAAACCGCCGAAGTATTGCCGCTGATTGAAAAATGGTTTGGTGATATTCCCCCCGGGAAAAAATATGTGCGCCATCTTCCTGAAGAACCCAGGCAAAATGAAGAGCGCCGAATGGAAGTGCGCGCCGACGTGCCGCTCGATGCATTGTACAAAGTATGGCATATAGACGAGCGCATGAGTCATGGCTATTATGTGGCCGACCTGATTACCGAAGTCATGGGCGGCGGCGCTTCGTCGCGTCTGTATCAAAGCCTGGTAAAAGAACAGAAATTGTTCAGCAATATCGAATGCTATCATTTCGGTTCGGTGGAAAAAGGCTTGCTGGCTATTGAAGGTAAACTGGTAAAAGGCGTGAAAATGGATGATGCAGAAAGAGCCGTGAACCTGGAACTGGAGAAGCTGAAACAGGATGGTGTAACCGAAAAAGAACTGGAGAAAACAAGAAACCGCACCGAAAGCACACTGGCTTTTGAAGATATGAGCGTGATGACGCGCGTGAACAACCTGGCCTTTTATGAACTGCTCGGCGATGCAGGCTTGTTTAATGAAGACAGGGAAAAATATTTTGCCGTAACACGCGAAGATATGCAGACCTATAGCCAGCGCATATTCGATATTAATAACTGCAGCACACTTTGCTACTTTGCCGAAAATGCGGCATTGAATTAAAAGATAAAGGAAAAGTAATGGACGTAATGATTGACAGAACCGTCGCGCCTGAAATAAAACTGCCCATAGATTTGAACCTCGTATTGCCCCCTGTAAAAAAATACACCCTGAGCAATGGAGTGGAAGTGTACGCACTGGATATGGGCAGTGAAGATGTGATGATGGTGAACTGGGTATTTTATGCAGGCAGTGCTTATGAAACCAAGAAAGGCGTGGCAGCTGCTGCCAACTTTTTGCTGAAGAATGGTACTTCTACAAAAACAGCATTCGAAATAAACGATCAGTTCGATTATTACGGTGCGCATATGAGCCGTAATTGCTATAGCGAAACCAGTGAGCTTACGCTTCATTGCCTGAGCAAACATCTCGACAATCTGCTGCCAGTGGTTTCGGAAATGATATCAGATTCTGTTTTTCCTGCAGAGGAATTGCATATATACAAACAGAACGCGCAGCAGCGCCTGCGGGTAAACCTGCGCAAATCGGAATTTGTGGCCAACAGGCTGATTGATGCATATATTTTCGGCGAGCAGCATCCTTATGGCAAGTACAACAATATGGAAGACTATGCCGCCATTGAACGCGAAGACCTGTTGCCATTTTATGCCAATTATTACCAGAAAGGGCAGTGCGTAATTTTCGCGGCTGGTAAAATTCCTTACACGCTTATCAGTCAGCTGGAGAAACATTTCGGCAGCCTGCCTTTGCGCCGCCTCGATCCTTCGGTACCGCAGAAATGGCCCTTGCAGCCAGCAGCCGAAAAGAAGGTTCGGCACATCAACGACCCCGACGGTGTGCAGGCGGCCATCAGGATCGGTCGTCATTTTCCTAACCGTCATCACCCCGATTTTCAGAAAGCGCTGGTGCTGAACAATATTTTCGGCGGCTTTTTTGGTTCGCGTCTTATGGCCAATATCAGGGAAGAAAAGGGCTATACCTACGGCATTCACAGCTATTTGCTGAACTATACCACCGAGAGCGGCTGGATGATCAGTACTGAAGCCGGCAGGGATGTGAGCGAGGCTACCATCAAAGAAGTGTACAAAGAAATGCAGTCGCTGCGCCAGGAGCCCGTGGAAGAAGAAGAGCTGATGATGACGCGCAACTTTATGATCGGTTCCATACTGGGCGACCTGGACGGACCTTTCCAGGTAATTGGCAGGTGGAAAAACCTGGTGTTGAACAACCTTGATGAAAACTATTTTTACCGCCAGATAGAAATCATTAAAACGATAAGTGCTGCCGAATTGCAGGAACTGGCCAATAAGTATCTGCAACCCGGGGAGTTTTACGAATTATCGGTAATATAGCGAACCAAAAAATTTCTTCCATGAACTTCATCATGCGTATCATCGTTACCTCGGTTGTAGCGTTTGGACTTTCTTATATTCTGAGCGGGGTATCGATCGATTCCTTCTGGGCTGCCATCATTTTCGCTGTTGTGCTGGCGATATTGAATGCCATTGTAAAACCGCTGCTGATATTTTTTACCCTTCCCCTAACTATCGTCACTCTCGGACTTTTCCTGTTTGTGATCAATGCACTGATCATACTCCTGGCCGAAAAATTAGTCAACGGATTTCATGTAGACGGTTTCTGGTGGGCGCTGCTCTTTAGCTTCCTGTTGTCGATATTGACAGCGGTGTTGTATAAGGAAGATAAAAAGGAGCAGGACTGAAGCTGAGATTGACCGAAGTAATATCTTCGCAGTATGCATTTTGATCACAAAGACCTTTCGAACGAACAGCTGGTTCATTTCTATAAATGCCTGTTATTGCCACGCCTCATCGAGGAGAAGATGTTGATTTTGTTGCGGCAGGGAAAAATTTCAAAATGGTTCAGTGGTATCGGGCAGGAGGCAATTGCAACGGGTGTTACGCTCGCGCTGGAAGAAGATGAGTGGATAATGCCGCTGCATCGCAACCTGGGCGTATTTACAACGCGCAAGATGCCGCTGCATAAGTTGTTTCTGCAATGGCAGGGCCGCCGCGAAGGTTACAGCAAGGGACGTGAAAGAAGTTTCCATTTTGGCAGCGCCGAACATCATATCTGCGGCATGATCTCTCACCTGGGTCCGCAATTATCTGTGGCCGATGGTGTAGCTTTAGCGCATACCCTTCGACGTGAAGATAAGGTGGCCGTTGCCTTTAGTGGCGAAGGCGGCACCAGCGAAGGCGATTTTCACGAAGCGCTTAACACCGCCGCCGTATGGGATCTGCCCGTGATATTTGTGATCGAAAACAATGGCTATGGTCTCAGCACTCCCAGCAGCGAACAGTTTCGCTGCGAAAGCCTGGTGGAAAAAGCGAAGGGCTATGGCATGGGTGGAGTAAAAATTGATGGCAACAATATTCTCACCGTGTACGACACCATCAGGGGCGTGCGCGATTACTGCATCAAAAACCGCAAACCTTATTTAGTAGAATGCGCCACCTTCCGCATGCGGGGCCACGAAGAAGCGAGCGGTACAAAATATGTTCCCTCATATTTGTTTGATGTATGGGCGCTGAAAGACCCCGTTAAAAATTATGAGCAGCATTTGCTCGACCAGGGCATTCTTACGCAGGAGCAGGTAGATGTGATTCGCCAGGACATGAAGGAGTACATTGAAGTGGAGCTCTCGATTGGGCTGGAAGCAAAACCACTGGTACCCGACACAGAAGAAGAACTAAGAGATATATATGCCCCGCGCGTGTACAATCCATCCGTAAAAGTACTCGACAATTCCACTCCCGGTCAATACGCGCAGTTTAAATCGCATCCCGAAAAGCGATTCATCGACGCCATTAAAGAAGGATTATATCAATCGATGCAACAGCACAGCAACCTGGTGCTGATGGGCCAGGACATTGCCGAGTATGGCGGCGTGTTTAAGATTACCGAAGGATTTGTGCAGGAATTTGGAAAAGAGCGGGTGCGCAACACCCCGCTCTGCGAGAGCGCCATAGTAGGCGCCGCGTTGGGATTAAGCCTCGAAGGTTTCAAGAGCATGATGGAAATGCAGTTTGCCGATTTCGTGACCGAAGGCTTCAACCAGATTGTAAACAATCTCGCCAAAATACACTACCGCTGGGGACAAAATGCCGACGTAGTGATTCGCATGCCAACGGGTGCCGGCGTGGGTGCGGGCCCATTCCACTCGCAGAGCAACGAAGCCTGGTTTGTGCATACGCCCGGATTGAAAGTGGTATATCCTTCATCGCCCATGGACGCCAAGGGCCTGCTGATAGCGTCTTTCAATGATCCCAACCCCGTGATGTTCTTCGAACATAAGGCACTGTACCGCAGCATTAGCGGCCCTGTGCCCGGGGAGTATTATGAAATTGAAATTGGTAAAGCGCGTCATGTGCAGTCTGGTGATGATATTTCAATTATCACTTACGGTGCAGGGGTTGTATGGGCGGAAGATTTTGCAGCGGAGCATCCTGAAATTTCTATTGACATCCTTGATCTGCGCACGCTGTTGCCGTTGGATTACGATGCCATACGCGCCGCGGTACGCCGTACGGGTCGGGTACTGATACTGCATGAAGATACTTTGATTGGTGGCATAGGCGGCGAAATTGCCGCCTGGATCGGCGAGCATTGTTTTGAAATGCTGGATGCGCCGGTAATGCGGTGCGCCAGTCTTGATACGCCCGTGCCGTTTAGTATTGAGCTGGAGCAGAACTTCTTAGCGAAGAGGAGATTGGGTGAGGTGGTGGAGCGGTTGATGGGGTATTAAACCAATCCAGGTGACCTTGGCGAGCCAATAAAGGCTGCTTTGGATAGGACAGTAAAAAAGCTGATAGAACATTAAAAAGCTCGTGGGGGTTACCCCGTTAGGGGAGATACTCTTAATTTAAGTTGGCTGTTCCCGGACCATATAACGGCCGGCCGCTGCGAACGCCGGTATGTTTTTCCTGGTCAATCACCAACTGCCCGTTCACCAGCACGTATTTGAAACCGACTGAGTACTGGTGCGGCTGCAGGAAAGTGGCGCGGTCGTTCACTTCGTTTTCGTTAAATATAACGATATCTGCGGCCATTCCGGGCAGCAGCAGGCCACGATCTTTCAATTGGAATTTCTGGGCGGCCAGCGAGGTCATGCGGCGGATGGCTTCTTCGAGGGTGATGATCTTTTCTTCGCGCACATATTTCCCCAGGATCCGCGCATTGGTGCCGTAAGCGCGTGGGTGAGGCATACTACGTCCCGGAGTGGGCACGCCTGCGTCGGCGCCTGCCATGCAAAAGGGATATTGCATGATGTATTTCACATCGTCTTCGTTCATGCTGTGATACACCATCTGGGCGCCGCCTTTTTCAATCATGTCCATGATAGTTTCGGCTTCATCACTGGCCCGCGCGCGACGACCCATCAGTTTGTTGATTTCCGTGATGCTTTTGCCATTATAACTGGTATCGGCGTTGTAATTCGCCACTACGCAGTAGCTGTAATTCTTGAACTTGTATTTCTTCAGCTGCTCCAGCATTTCTTTTTTGATCTGCTTGCGGGTGGCGGGATCGCGTAGTCGCGCGAGCAGAGAATCGTTGCCGCCGCCAAAAGCCCAGTCGGGCAAACGCACACCCAGGTTGGTACTGCTGGCCGTGTAGGGATACTGATCGATGGTGACGTCCCAACCCTCGGCACGCGCCTGTTTCACAATGTCGAGAATCATTTTCGATTTACCCCAGTTAGCCTTACCGCCAATCTTGAAGTGAGAGATCTGTACAGGAAGTTTCGCTTCCTTTCCAATATTGATCGCTTCGTTGATGGCATCAGCGGCCTTGCTTTCTTCGTTACGGATATGCGAAGCATATATGCCGTTGTGTTTGGCCGCGGCGCGCGCCAGCCCCACCACTTCTTCTGTGTTCGCGAATGTGCCGGGTATGTAAATCAGGCCGGTGCTAAGTCCTACGGCGCCATCTTTCATCGCCTGCTCCACCAGCGCTTCCATCCTGGCCTGCTCCTCGGTACTGGGCGCGCGGTTTTCGCGGTTCATTACCTGCGAACGCACGGTGTTGTGACCAATCAGCGACGCCACATTGATGGAGGGTTTCAGGCTATCGAGACGGCGAAAAAATTCGCGTATGTTGCCGGCAGAACTGCCGCAGTTGCCGGTAATCACCGTGGTCACGCCATCATAAATGTAGTTATCGGCACCAGGCCTTTGAAAAATGCCGCTTTCAATATGACCATGCACATCAATAAACCCCGGCGCCACCACCAGTCCGCTGGCGTCAATAATCTTCGAGGCAGTATAGTTGTTCAGTCTTCCTGTGGCGATGATCTTCCCATCTTTTACCGCCACATCGCCATAATACCAGCTGTTGCCGGTACCATCAATGATTCGACCGTTGCGAATAAGAATATCGCAGCTGTTTTGGGCCAACAGCGAAAAGGGAAGGATAAGGATATAAAGAGAAATTATCTTTTTCATTATTGTTTCTTTATGAATTCTGTTTGAGGATCGCCATAGAGCCTGGTAGATATGCGGTCGATTTCGCCCTTATCGTTCGTGAGAAAATACAGGCGAAAATCCGGTGCATCGCTGTCTTTGTTGTCGGTATAAAATTGATCGTAATGAAAATGTTTTAAAACAGAGCGCTGGCGCCGGAAATTAAATACCAGTTCGCCATTTGAATGCTCGATGGTGATATCTCCATAAATATTGTTGGTATAGGTGCCTGCATATTCGCTCAGCTGATGCGAAGGCTTTGTATTTTTTATCTGCAAATTTCTTACCGAATCAGTGATTCTTTTACCCCGCTCTTTTTCTGTAAGATAGGTGGTGCGGTACCGCTGCGACCAGGGAGTATAACCAAGACCCAGCAACCGATCGATTACGGGAAACGTGATGATAGGCCGCAGGGAGCTGGCTTCAACAGCATTGAAGATTATAAAAATGGAGAGTTGCTGTTGCGGCAGAAAAACCAGTTGAGAATAAAAACCATCGATCGAACCGGTGTGCGATGACATTTTGATGCCTTTATAGGTTTGAATGCTGCGGCCAAGACAATACAGCGCGTTCGACAATTCATCCCACCTGGTTGTTTTCTCGGCCACGGTAAATGGCTCCAGCGTTTGATCGATAGCTTTTTTCGGAATCACCTGTTTCCCTTTATACATGCCGTTGTTCAATAGCGCAATCATCCAACGGCTCATGTCTTCCACGCTCGATTTGATGGTGCCTGCAGGACCAAGCGCGTCTGATTGCGCTTCATATTGTTTAGGTAAGAGGCGCTGCCCGCTATCTGTTTCGAAATAGGCGAGTGAGTAGTTGCCATACTTCTTCATTTCCTCTGTGGTGAAGCAGGAAGCGTTCATACCAAGCGGTTCAAAAATTTTCTGCCTGATAATTTCTTCCCAGCTTTTGCCCGTTACCTGTTCCATCACCATACCAGCGGCGCTAAACATCATGTTGTTGTAAATATATCCTTCACGAAAACCTATTTGCGGCTGCATATAGGCAAACTTCGACACGAGTTCTTTGCGGTTGAAGGTGGCGCCGATCCATATACCATCGTAGCGCGGAAGGCCCGTGCGGTGACTAAGCATATCTATGAGTGTGACGCGCGCGTTCAGCTCGTCGTTATGAAAATTGAGCGCGGGGAAATATTCCTTTACCGGGCGGCGTAAACTGAGTTTGCCTTCTTCGGCCAGCATGCAGGCCGCTGTGGCGGTAAACAATTTTGTGTTGGAAGCAATGGGAAAAAGGGTGGTGGTTTCAACCGGCAGTTTCTTTTCCAGATCGCGGTAACCATAGCCTTTCCCATAGATCAGTTGGTCTTTGTACACAATTCCCAGGGCCAGTCCGGGAATATTCCATTCTTTCATTACACTGTCGATCCACGCATCAATAATGGGAAACTTCTTCGCGTAAGGATGCTGGCCAAAAACGTTAACGGTAAGCAGTAAAAGAAAGCTAAACAAAAATCCGCGGTGCATATTAACAGCAGTTTTTTGGAAACATTGAAGTTAATAGAAAATTGTCTTACTCGCCGGGATGATATGTTTTTTCCGCGTGCTGCAACACGTCTTCTTTATAAAAATACACGTCTTTGAATTCACCTTTGGTATACATCAGCGCCTGGTCGTCGAAATGTTTTGATTGGGGGTCACCGCTTTGTCCGCCGGCCAGCAACGATTTTGCTTTTATCTTCTTACCAAATTCAACTGCACACACAAAACTATTTCCGTTTACACCATATCGTTTCTTTGTTTGCGGAAATGTGCGGCTTGTGTATGAAGGAAGCATACCCCAGAGCGATGAAACGTAAGGAACCGGCAAGCTCGGTTTATTATCATCATACTGCTGATCTATGTCGCCGGAGATTCTTTGAAAGCGGTTTATTTCACCCCATGGCATATCCCATTTACCATAGCGGCTGGTAAGAGCATTGATGGTTGCGGTGAACGGCTTGAGCAAATCTTCCGGCGAAGCATTAGCCACAAACGATTTTGTTCTTTCTACCTGGTCGCTGCCAGGTGAGCGGTTGATCTGGCGCAGCAACTCCTGTCCCCATTCTACCGCCAGTGTGGTGGCGATTGAATTTTCACCACAGCGAAAATCCCATTGGCTGAGGATTGACACCGGTTCGTTGAGATGCTCATAAAGCGAGTCACCGGGTTTCACATTATTTTTAAATGCTTTCACCAGTGCAGGCACCAGTTCTTCAAAAGCGGCGAGATAAGTATCATATCCAGCTTTGATAACGCTGTCTAAATTGAATTTTTCAATTCTGCTCAAAACGCGCACTGCATTAAGGCCTCTGAACAATTCGCCATCGGGCGCCATATAGCCTGGGTAATTTTCTCTTTTCGGACTTTGATCGGCCGCGGCGGTAAACGGCGTGCTGTTGCAGTTTTGAATCCATCCATTCGAAGGGTTGTATATATGCACGGTTTCATTGACAGTATGTATGCCTTTCCATTCGGTAGCCGAAGTATTGCCCGGCACGGGTTTCGACCAGTCATATTTCGGATCACGCTTCGGGATAAAGTTGCCATGCCAGTAAGCAATATTGCCTTGTGCGTCGGCATAGACTGTGTTGTTGGAAGTATTGGCGCGCAGGTCCATCGTCTTTTTAAACTCCGCAAAACTCTTTGCCTTGGTGCGCTGCCAGCTTTGAATTAACCCCTGCATAGAGCGGTTATAGTGCCGCAAGGCCTGGCTGTACTCGCTGCGTTTGGCCATCACAGGACCGTGATGCGTGTATAAAACTTCAATTGATTTGGCGGCGAGGCCCCAGGTCTGACGTTTGTAAGGAATTGTGATGATCTTGCGCGTTACCGGCCGTTCTTTTTTGTCGTATTCATAAACCAGGTCGCCATTGTCTTTTTCTTTTATCAACACATCATATAAATCCGCTACATCAACCTGGCTGGAGGTGTGCATCCAGCCGCAGAATTCGTTGAAGCCCTGGTACACGAAAAACTGTCCCCAGGTAACGGCGCCATAGGCATTCAATCCTTCTTCGCTCACCACGTGCACTTCGGGACGGAAGTAAAAAGTGACGTGCGGATTGATATACAAAATGGCATTACCTGATTCAGTTTTTGAAGGCGCGATGGCAAAACCATTCGATCCAATCACGGCTTCTTCCTCTTCCACAATAGCTGAAGTGGATGTTTCAGCGTTGGCGGCTTCTGGCGCATACAATTTCTTTAGCTCACTCACCGTGGCGCCTGCGGTACTGATGGCGCCGATGCTGCCGTCGGTCCAGAGCAACGGATACCATGGCTGAAAACGCGTGAGCAGTGCAGGCTTCACATCCTTATGTGTGTACAGGTAATAATTGATACCGTCGGCGAAAGCATCGAGCAGCTTGCGAAGCCAGGCAGGGCTGTTGTAATAGTCGGCTATCGCGTCCACGGAGTCAATCAGCATACGCATCATGAGGTCGTCGTAGATGGCGCTTTCGCCTTTAATTTCGGAGAGGCGGCCGAGTTTTTCGATATAATTCATCTCCACGCGCTTAAAATCGTCTTCGCATTGTGCGTACATCAGGCCGAAGACGGCGTCGGCATCGGACTTACCATAAATATGCGGCACGCCGAAATTGTCGCGGATAATGGTAACGCGCTTCGCGGTTTGTTTCCAGCGTTCAATCTCCTTGTAGGAAAAGGACTGCGCGAAAATTAGTTGTGGTACAATGAATAGCAGTATAATGAGCCTGTGCATGCAGTACAAATTTGGGGGGTCAAGTTAAGAAATGTTGGGGTTAGGAAGTTTCGCGCACAGGGGCCAAAGAGAAGTTGGCGCAAAGGCGCCAAAGCGCAAAGCAATTTTGTTCTCTCTTTGCGTCTTGGCGCCCTGGCGCGAAACATTTCCTCAAAAAAGAATTGCGCGAAACTTTAACGTTGCGCTTTCCATACTCGTATAAAATTCTCTCCCAGTATTTTCCTGATATCCTTCTTACTGTAGCCTCTCTTTATCAATTCCTCCGTGATCACCGGAAACGCCGTCACATCATCCAGCTGCTGCGGCGCGGAGCTGATGCCGTCGAAATCGGAGCCGAGACCAACATGGTCAACGCCCACCAGCTTTACTATATAATCGAGATGATCGAGCAGCATGGAAAGCGGCGGGCGCAAAGCTTTCACTTCGGCGGCGTATTTCTGAAAAAGATAATCTTCCGCGAAATAAGGATCGGTAACAGTCTTCAGCAGCGAGTCGCGCTCGGCTTTGTGTTTTTCCATAAACTCCTGGTTGCGCCGCATGAAACTGCTGTCAACAAAGCCGGAGAAAAAATTGAGGTGTATAACCCCGCCATTGCGCGCGATCGCTTTTACCTGGTCGTCTTTCAGATTTCTGAATACGGGGCAAATGGCATGCGCGCAGCTGTGCGAAGCGATTACGGGTTTAGTGCTGGTATTGATGGCGTCCCAGAAAGTCTGTTCACCCACATGACTCACATCCACTATCATTCCTAATTCATTCATGCGGCGTACCACTTGTTTTCCAAATTCAGTCAGACCTTTTTGTTTCAGAGAATCTCCCTTGCTCGATTCCAGCATAGCCGATGTGGCCCATGATGTGGAGTTGTTCCAGGTGAGCGTCATATAACGGACGCCGCGACGGTAGAGGCTATCGAGGTAATCGAGATTATCTTCTATCATATGACCACCTTCAACGCCGATAAGTGCTGAAATTTTTCCTTTACGCAGGTTGGCTTTCAGTTGCGAAGGCGAGGTGGTAAGCGCAATTTTAGAGGGATTGCGTTGAATAGTTGCCAGCAAAGTATCAATCTGCCTGTTGGCGTGTGCAAACGCTTTTCCCGGGCCATAACTGCCATCGCACCACACAGAAAAAAACTGCACATCTATGCCGCCTGCCAGCATGCGGGCCAGGTCTGAATGCGTTTTGCCGGTAAGATCCTGGTCGAATGAATAGCCTTTGCTGATGGCGGTGGTAAGTATATCGTTGTGCGTGTCAACAACGGTGGAACGGAAATGCAGTTTGCGGTACGATTGAGCATCAAGCAAATAGGCGTTTAACAGCAGCAGGCTGAGCCAGTAAATTTTTTTCATATTAATCATAATAGAATACTATTCAGTAAAACCAGGCGTTATACAATCAGCTCGCTACGTTCTCGCCGGCAAAATTGGCCATTAAACCACACATTTTACACCAATTACTGATTGTATGGTGAAAGTAGGGAAAATATTAATCGTGGTTCTGGGTGCGGTGGCCATTGCATTTCTTCTGTTTCTGCTGGTAAAGTTTATCATCCATTTTTAGAAATTGCGATAGCGCTATAAAATTTTTTTGACTAACCCATTGTTTGAAGAACCCCTGGAAAAGCAAGCAGGAAGGCCAAAAGTCTCCTGCTTTTTTATTGCGCATACCGGTTAAGAGAAATGTGTGTAAATTAAGCTACCAATTATGGAAATTACTGGCGCTATCAGCATATTGATAATGGTGGTAACGGTAATCTTTTCTGCAAAAGCTTTTACCAACCGCACGTTGTTTGCCCGCTATGCTTTTGATGTGGAGAGAATACTGGTGCATCGCGACTACAAGCGGCTGGTCACTTCGGGTTTGCTGCATGTAAGCTGGTTGCACCTCATCTTCAACATGCTCACTTTGCATGCATTTGCGGGAAGCCTGGCAATGATCGTCACCTGGTGGCAGTTTCTGATCATATACCTCGGTAGCCTGGTAGGAGGAAATCTTTTTGCGCTACTGATTCACAAAAATCACGGCGACTATACCGCGGTAGGTGCTTCGGGAGCGGTGAGCGGGCTCATCTTCGCTTCGATGGTCATAATGCCCGGAATGGCGATACAGCTGATGGGCATATTGACATTGCCCGGTTGGCTCTACACGCTTTTGTTTGTGGGCGTTTCTATCTACGGCATCCGTTCGCGCCGCGACAATATTGGTCATGAAGCGCACCTGGGCGGGGGACTGATTGGTATGCTCATCGCCATTGCCATGTGGCCCGGGCAGGTGATTTATAATTATGTTCCCATTCTGCTGATCACCCTACCCACCATCGCGCTTATTCTTTTTATTGTGAAAAGACCCGATGCGCTGCTGGTTCAAAATCTTTTCTTCAGGAATCACCATAACTACACCGTTGATGACCGTTACAACATCAGTAAGCGCAACCGGCAGGAAGAGATTGACCGCATCCTCGAAAAGATCCACAAAAAAGGCATGGGCAGCCTCACCCGCCAGGAAAAGCAGACGCTTAAGGAATACTCTAAACTAAAAGAATAAGAGGCGAGTTGTATAATCTTTTCCCCACTTCACTGGAACAATTATTTCATTTCTTCCGAAATAAAATGATTGTTATGAAGGCAAGAAATATTTTATTCTCAGCAATGGTATCTGCAGCCATGATTTTCGGCGCCTGTGCTGATACCGCTACAGACCCCGATGAAGTAAAACCAATGGATTCGCCGGCTGTTGACAGCGCGATGCCGGCACATGTGCAGGACCCTTCTACCGCATTTCCTCAACCGCCGGTAACGGGCACGCAGACCGATTCGTCGAGAACTACCGACAGTGCACAAAAGAATTGAATGGCAGGTAGCATAGTTATAGTTATCTCCAATACAAACATCCCGGTTTTGGCCGGGATGTTTGTGTGTTGTTGAAACTATGAATAAGTATTAGCCAAGTGATTTCAGCCACTTTACCACTTCGTCCCTGGTCTTACCGGTTTTTTCCTGTATACGACCCAACAGCTCATCATCCTTTCCTTCTTCGTATTTCAGATCGTCGTCGGTAAGATCACCATATGCCTGTTTAACTTTTCCTTTCCACTTATTCCAGTTCCCTTTGATTTCTAACTTGTCCATATATAATGGTTTTTGTGAACAGGGAACTGGGTTAAAAAATTGTGCCATCGGGGGCTTAGTCCTCTTTGGAACCCTTTTCCCCGACAAACCATTGCTCCTTATTCTTAAACAGCACATTGAATGTGGTAAGTGAGCCGTAAATGCGGGTAATATATTGTTGCAGGTTCACCTTTTCTTCATCGGTCAATACCTTATGCGCATTGATCTGCTGTTCGATGACTCTTAGCCTGTCGCGCAACATGACTATTTTATGAAAGAACACATCAATCGGCACTTCTTTCGGCTTTTGTGTTTTATCGGCGGGCTGCAACAACATGGTTCCACCTTTCCAGCGATCGCCGAGCGGTGTAGGTTCGGTAATGCCACCCCAGAGGCGCAGTATTTTCAACAATGATTTTTCCACGTCGGAGTGTGTTTCTATTTCTTCGGTTACATTATCGGGTATAATTTCGTCGAGCAGGGGATCGTTTTTATCGATCTCCTTGGTGCCATGGTTGATGAAGGTGATGAGATAAGTGGCATATCGCACGCCGGTGATCACTCCGGGGCCGTAATGCGTGTGTTGCAGGCGGGTACCGATACCGAGATTGAGCGGATCCATATTCAAAATTATTTTTTATAAAACTCATAGGGCGTAAACTCCACAAAGTCTGCCACCGTTACCGTTACCGATTTTACTTTTCCATTTTCAATCGTAAACGGCCACACTTTTGTGCCGTACAAATGATCATTAAAGGTGGCTAGAAACCTGTTTCCACCAAGCGCTTCCAACACAGCCCGACGTCCTTTATGATGCTCGAATGTGGCAACCAATTGTCCGCCTTCATTTTTAATATTCATTTTGCCATATACCTCATGCTCATAATCTCCGGTAAATGATGCAAGCGGCAAAGCGGGAGATGGTTTCGTTGCAATCGTATCTTTCTTCTTCGCCAGCCACTCATCTTCGGCTTTTTGCTCTGCCTGTTGAAGTCCATAAAACAAGCCATCATAATTGCGATAGGGCAGTTGAAGATAAGCGTCGAGAATTTCCCATTTCAGGCCTTCATAAAAACTGTTGGCGTCGGTGTTGGTGAAAACAATGATGCCGAGCTTTTCTTCCGGCACTAACGTTACACTGGTAACAAAGCCATTCACACCACCGGTATGCGATACCAGCTTGCGGCCAGCGTATTCATTCAGCATCCAGCCTAGCCCATACAATGCAAAGTGTGCCCGGTTGAAGCGGTGACCGCCATTACCCAAAATGGAGTGCGGAAACCAGGTGGCGGCAATGGCTGCAGCGGGAATCACGTTTTTGCCTTCGTATTTGCCGTTGTCGAGTTGCGCCATCACCCAATGACTCATGTCACTGATGCTGCTTGAAATACTGCCGGCCGGAGCAATGTTATCAATATTGCCGTAGGGAATTTTTTTCAACGTGCCTGCTGCAACGGTATGTGCCGACGCGCGATTGGTGGCGTTACCAATTTCCTTCGACAAAGCCAGCGTGCGATTCATGCCCAGGGGGCGAAAGATTTTTTCTTCCAGGTATTCTGCCCATGTTTTGCCCGAGGCCTTATGAACCACTTCGCCGGCAACCAGGAACGCCGCATTGGTATAACCCCATCTTGAACGAAAGCTGTACAGCGGTTTTACTTTACCGAATTTTTCGCGCACCTGTTCTTTGGAGAGGTCTGAATCGAAGTACATGAAATCGCCCTGGAAGGTTTCGAAGCCGAGGCGGTGACAGAGCAGATCGCGCAGGTTGGCTTCTTTCGCAACCCAGGGATCGTATAGTTTGAAATCAGGAAGCCATTGTTGCACACGATCGTCTAGCGAAAGCTTCTTTTCTTCCTGCAACATGGCCAGCGCGGTGCCGGTAAAGGCCTTGGTGTTGGAGCCGATCATGAACAAAGTGTTTTCATCCACGCTGTCGCTTCCACCGGCTTCGCGCACGCCATAACCTTTCATCAATACTGCTTTTCCGTCTTTTACTACGCCGACGGCTACGCCGGGAATCTGCCATTGGCGAATAGCGCGTTCCACATAGGTATCAAGACTGTCGCGGATGAATGCAGGTACATCCTGCGCTACAGAGCAGCAATAAAAACTGCCCAGCACGAAAAGCAGCAGTATTTTTTTCATGTTTTTTGTTTTATTACCGGGTCATGGCAGAGTAAGTCATGATCCGGAATTGATCGACTATTCTGTCAAGCGATGTTGGATAAACATTGCGATAGATCAGGGCCACCAGCTTCGCTTCGGGATCAACCCAATAGGTGGTGGCAAACATGCCGCCCCAATTGTAACTACCGGCATTCCACGGCGCCAGTGCACTCGCTTTTTCCGATACAAGACCAAAGCCTAATCCGAAATTATTGGTGCCACGGTCAAATGCACTTACCTGGTCGGTGGTCATCATGCGTACGGTGGAAGGACTCAATATTCGCTTGCCATTATACTCGCCCCCATTGAGCATCATTTGCAGAAATATGGCGTAGTCCATGATGGTTGACGACAAACCGCCGCCGCCCGAATACATGGTGCCATCGCTGTTGGGATAGTCGCTGTAAAAATTGTCGGCAGCAATTTTCGTTACCGGCGGTGTTTTCACCACCTTTTTAGTGGTCGGGTCTTCGGAATATAAAGTTACGAGCCGGTTTTGTTTTTCCTTTGGTAAATAAAAATAAGTATCCTTCATACCCAGCGGCTCAAAAATGCGCGTGCGGAAAAACTGGTCGAGGCTCATACCCGATATCACTTCAATGAGATACCCGAGCAAATCGGAGTTTAATCCATAAGTGAAGCGCTCACCCGGCTGATGCAGCAGCGGCGCGGTAGCCAGCTTCTTCATTTGATCGGCCAGCAACAATTTTCCGCTGCCGATTTCGAGAAACACGCCCAACTTATGATAGATGGCATTGGCCGTTGGAGAGCCAATTTGCGCATATCCGATACCGGAAGTGTGCGTCAGCAGGTCGCGGAAGGTGATCTCGCGCCTGGCAGGCACAGTTGTCCAGGTGGTGTCTTCCATATTGAATTTATCCAACACCTTCGGGTTCTTAAATTCGGGTATGTAGTTCGAGATCGGATCGTCGAGATTGAATTTGCCTTCTTCGTACAGGATCATCGCAGCCACGCTGGTAATGGCTTTTGTCTGCGAAGCAATGCGGAAGATGGCGTCTTTCTTCATCGGTGTTTTGGCATCGATGTCGTCGTAGCCAAAACTTTTGTGGTAAACAATTTTACCATCGCGTATCAGCAAACCTACCACGCCATTAACCCGCTGCCGGTCAACATAGCCCTGCAGCATGGTATCGATACGTTTCAGTCTTTCGCTGGAAAAGCCAACCGCTTCGGGGGAACTTGCCGGCGTGATGGCCGGATAAACTTTGACTTGTGCAAAACCCTGGTTGGCTACGGAAAAAAACAGAATTACGGATAAAAAGAATGCTCTGCTCATGTGATGGGTGGATTTTTTAGAACAATTAAGATAGTGGAAAATACTTATTCCTGCTCTTCCTTCCTTAACTGTCCCATTACCTGTTTCCACCTTATGTATTTAATATGGCATTCCCTTATGTACTCCGCTATTTCGTAGTCAGTGGCATAGGTAACGAAAATGATATCAGGTTTATAGCGCACCATGAAGCTGTCGAGCTCGGCGCCCCTGATACCCGTGACTTTGATCACGAGCGAGCGGCTGAAGCGTTGCTCGATAAATTTATCCTGCTCTTCCTGCAACAGGCGGTCGCGGAAATTGGCCATGCGCTTATTGCGCCTGAACTGGAACATCTCGATAAATTCACCGATGTCGAGACCGGCGGGTCCACCCGGACTGTAACTGCTGCTGATACCTGGCTTTTTAAAATTGAAGGCATCGGCATAATCGAGGCGGTTTTGAATAGAGTCGCGGCGGTAGTTTCGGGGTTGAATCATTACGCGCGGTAGTTCGGTGACATTTACATGCAACGATATTTCGAAGTTTTGCGTGTTGCCGATCGAAAGCACGGGATATTTTGGCGTAGGCTTGCCCAGATACGAAAACCAGATCGAATCTTGTTCCCTCACCATAATAGTATATCGGCCGGTGGAATCGGTGATGGTGCCATTTCCATTGGTGCTCATTACGCTCACAGAGGGCAGCGGTACCGATTGTGACATGTCGTAAACACGACCATTCACCTTTACCTGGGCACAGAGATTGGTACCCAGGGCAAGCAACAGAATTATAATATATAAACCGGCCGGCCGCAAAGTGAAATATTAATATAATGTGATATTACAGCAAGATTACGATAAATGCCAACTTATAGCCTGTTTTAACTGCGTTTTCGCAGTTCTGTAATGCATTTTTCGATGATTGCGGGATAATGCTGGTGTTCCAGCTGGTGAATTTTTTGTGCGAGGCTATCGGGTGTATCATCTGGCGACACGGGACAGCTTGCCTGGAATATCACCTGGCCGTGATCGTAGATGTCGTCAACAAAGTGAATGCTGATGCCGCTTTCCGCTTCTTTTGCGTTGATGACTGCCTGGTGCACAAATTGTCCATACATGCCCTTGCCGCCATATTTTGGCAATAGAGCGGGATGAATATTGACAATTTTCTGTGGCCATTCTTTCAGCAGGGTGGCGGGCACTTTCCATAAAAATCCCGCGAGTACGATAAAATCAATATGGTATTGTTTCAACTCCTCAACATATCCGTTGCCGCGGAAGAATTTTTCTTTTTCAATGATCAGGCTGGGAATTTTTTCCATTTCTGCGATTGATAATACGCCCGCGCCGGGTTTGTTGCAAACAATCAGTGCTACTTTGATAGACTTGTGATGGCGGAAATAATCAATAATCTTTTGCGCGTTGGAACCGGCGCCAGATGCGAAGATGGCGATATGAACTGGTGGGGAGCCGGCAGGCTCAGACTTGATAATGCGCAATTTTCTTAGAATTTTTTTCTCATAGTTCCAGAAAAAACGAAATTGCCCGAAAGGTATAGAGAATAAAATGATCAAAACCTGGTATCCGAATACCAGCATGGCGATCTTTAATACCCAAAACCAGGCTGATGAAGGTCCGAGGTTCAGCCAATAAGTCACTTGCCGTGTCAGGTAAGCAGTGGTGGTACCGGTAAGTGCAAACACGCATAAAATAAGAAACAGCTGCAGACCGTTAACCTTCCATCGCTCCTTTAACCGTTGGAACATGCGCGCAAAGTTGCGGCAAATCCTCGGTTAATGAACAGCAATTTTTCTAAGGGTCAATACTTATGCACGCGTTGACAGAAACGTGACATGGACGCGAATGAGAGTGCATTTTCTATACAAAAATCCGCTGGAACCCGCGCCAGTATTGACTGAAAAAAAATTTAAACATGTTGATAATTTCTTGATTTCCTGACTTATTTTTGCAGCCAATTCAGGAAATTTTTCCACATAATTTCATCATATTCAACTGATATGATTGACCAAACACCAATTGCCCGGAAAGCCTTCTTCACGTTTTCGTTAGTTATATTATTGTCGTTCGGAAATAAGCTGGTTGCACAAAATGGAGAGGCGATCTTCAGGGAAAATTGTGCCAGGTGTCATAGCTTGACGGTAAATCTCACTGGCCCTGCTTTGTTGGGTGTTGATCAGCGCGTACCCGATAAGAAGTTGCTTGCTGACTGGATTCGTAACAGTCCTGCCGTATTAGCAACTGGCAATAAATACTTCAACGATCTTTATAATCAGTGGAACAAGGTGCCTATGCCTCCATTCCCTTCGATTTCTGATGCGGAAATGGATGCGCTGATTACTTATATCACTACTCCTCCCCCGGCCGATGAACCAGGTGGCGAGGGCGCCAAACAGGTAGTTGACGAAAAAGACAACTCCATATTATATGGTGTGCTCACGCTGATACTTGCTGTGGTAGCTCTCATCATGCTGCAGGTAAACAGCAACCTGAAGAAACTGAGTGATGATAAGGAGGGAATTCCCAGTGCAGAGCCGATTCCTTTCTATCGTAATAAGACATATATCGCGCTCATAACGGTAATTCTCTTTATAGTTGGCGGTTATTATGTGGTGAAAGGAGCCATCGGTTTTGGCCGCCATAAAGACTACCAACCCGAACAACCTATCTACTACTCGCATAAAGTACACGCTGGTACCAACCAGATCAACTGTTTGTATTGCCACAATGGTGCCTACGAAGGCAAGCAGGCAAATATTCCTTCGCTGAATGTGTGTATGAACTGTCATATGACCATTAGCGAATACAGCGCCAAGAGTGAGAAGTTGTATCGTGAAGATGGAACTGAGATAGATGGCACTGCTGAAATTCAGAAACTTTATAAAGCTGTTGGATGGGATCCTGCCGCTAAGCAATATACCGGTAAAGAAACACCGGTGGAATGGGTAAGAATCCACAACCTGCCCGATCACGTGTACTTCAATCACTCGCAGCATACCAAAGTGGGCGGCGTGCAATGCCAGACCTGCCATGGTGATATTACCAATATGCACGAAGTGAAACAGCACGCCGACCTGAGCATGGGATGGTGTGTTAACTGTCACCGCGAAACCAAAGTAAAATTCGACGGTGATGACGGCAATAAGTTCTATAGCATTTATCAGAAGTATCACGACGAGATTAAGGCTGGTAAGAGAGATAGCGTTACAGTTAGTGATATCGGTGGCCTCGATTGCCAGAAATGTCATTATTAAGAGGATGCGTCCGGCCGCTTACGCCAGGTGACTGTAATGGCGCGAGCAAGAATAAGGCAGAATGCACAAACAAAACAGCCCGAATTGTGTCCGGGGCTGACAATGCAAAAAATTTTCAAATTGAAATAAATGGCTAAAAAAAAGTACTGGCAGAGTTTTGGAGAGTTCAATAACAGTGAGGCCTTTAAAAAATCGACCGAGAATGAATTTCCCGAAGAATTGCCTTTAGCAAGTGCTGATGACAAAGGATTAGCCAATGCACCTGCTTCGCGCAGGGATTTCCTGAAATACCTTGGTTTCAGCACCGCCGCCGCTGTAGCAGCCGCCAGCTGCGAAACCCCGGTGCGCAAAGCAATTCCTTATGTAAATAAGCCGGTAGATACCATTCCGGGCGTGGCCGATTACTATGCCACTACATTCGTAAGCGGCAATGAAGTATTGCCCGTGGTTGCCAAAGTAAGAGATGGTCGTCCCATCAAAATTACCGGCAACACGCTTTGTTCTTACACCAAAGGCGGTACCTCCACCCGCGCACAGGCCTCGGTACTTGACCTGTATGATACAGCCCGCTTACGTCACCCCTTAGCCGAAAGTAAGGCAATTGGTTTTGATGCCGTTGATAAGCTGATCACCGATGAACTGGCCGGTCTTGGCGGAGCCCCTGTAGTGCTGCTTACCAACACCATCACTTCGCCTACTACCAGACAAATAATCACTGAATTTTTAGCAAAATATCCCGGCAGCCGCCACGTGCAGTACGATGCCGTATCGTACTCCGGTATGCTGCTGGCTAATGAAGCTACTTACGGAAAGCGCGTGATTCCAAGCTATCATTTGGAAACTGCCAACGTGATAGTGAGCATCGGCGCCGACTTCCTGAGCACCTGGCTCAGCCCCGTTGAACTGCAACGTGGCTATGCAGTGAAGAGAAAAGTGAATCCGTCGAACCCCGAGATGAGCAAACACTACCAGTTTGAGAGCATGATGAGCATGACGGGGGCCAATGCAGATGAACGTTTCACCCATCGTCCTTCAGAAACAGGTGCGGTAGCTGCTGCCCTGCTGAGTGCTGTGAATGGCCAGGGCGCCGGCGATCTGACCGGTAAACTGAAAGCCGGTATTGAAAAAGCTGCTGCCGACCTGGTGGCTAACCGCGGAAAAGCTGTTGTGCTTTGCGGAAGCAACGACACCAACATCCAGATCATTGTTAATGCAATCAATGAAGCAATAGGCGCCAACGGAACAGTGATCAATTTCAACGCACCGCTGCTCACCCATCAGTCAGCGGATGCTGATATTGTATCGCTGGTAAGCGATATGGAAGCAGGTAGAATCGGTGGCTTATTCATCTATGGCGCTAATCCCGTTTACGAATATTTCGATGGTCAGAAATTTGGAGAAGCGTTGAAGAAAGTGAAACTCACTGTTTCTTTCAACGATCGCAAAGACGAGACCACCGTATTGTGCAAATATGTTTTACCGGCTTCTCACTACCTCGAAAGCTGGGGCGATGCAGAAGTAAAGCCAGGTTATTACAGCCTGATGCAACCTACCATCAGCCCGCTGTTCGATACAAGGCAATTCCAGGATTCACTCCTGAAATTTACCGGTAACAATACTACTTACGAAGCCTATTTCAGAAACTACTGGACCGGCAAAGTAGGCGGCGCCGACACTTTCAACAGGGCTTTGCAGGATGGCGTAATTGAACCCGCTGCTCCCGTAGCTGCCACTGCTGTTGCCTTCAATGGCGCCGGCGTGCAGGCTGCTATCGATGCTGCCAAAGCATTGAAGAAAAACAGCGGTCTTGAAATCGTAGTTTACCAAAGCAATTCACTGGGCGACGGCAAACAAGGCAATAACCCCTGGCTGCTTGAATTGCCCGATCCTATCACCCGCGCTACCTGGGACAACTACGCGATGGTTTCGCCCCAGTTGGCCAAGAGTGATGCATTCAAAGGAAACAAGATCGATATCACCAATACTGGCCAGGCCGACGAATATGAAGTGGAGCCCGGCAAGCCGGTGATATCACTCACCATAGGTAATAAGAAGATCGAACTGCCGATACTGATCGTTCCCGGTATGCAGGCCGATACCATTGCCATAGCAGTTGGTTTTGGCAGAAGCCGCGACATCGGTAAAGCAGTGTGGTCGAAAGATGGCGGCACACTGGGCAAAAATGCTTACCCGCTGCTGAGCTATAATGGCAGCACTTTCGACTGGTACGCTACCGGCGCTACCCTCGAAATGACAGGCCGCACTTATAATATTGCACAGGTACAGGTGCACGATAAGACAGAAGGCCGCCAGGAAGTAGTTCGCGAGACTACACTGGCTGAATATAAAAAGAACCCCAAAGCCATACAGGAAGAACGTGATAAAGAACTGAAAGCATGGGGTGGCCTGGAGAATTTCGAAAAACAAGGCACCATCTATCCCATTCACGACAAACCCGGTGTGAAGTGGGGTATGAGCATCGACCTCAACAGCTGTTTTGGCTGCGGCGCCTGCGTGGTAAGCTGTCATGCTGAAAACAACGTGCCTGTTGTAGGTAAACATGAAGTAACCCGCTTCCACGATATGCACTGGCTGCGAATTGACCGCTACTTCAGCGGCAATCCCGATGATCCGGAAAGCATCCAGACCATCTTCCAGCCAATGCTTTGCCAGCACTGCGATAATGCGCCTTGCGAAAACGTATGTCCGGTAGCCGCTACCACGCACAGTGCAGAAGGCATCAACCAGATGATTTACAACCGTTGTATCGGTACACGCTATTGTGCTAACAACTGTCCTTATAAAGTTCGCCGTTTCAACTGGGCCGACTATACCGGTGCCGACAGCTTCCCCGACAACCAGCGTCCGCTTGTCAATGCAGGCAAACTGGATGAAGTGGTGCTGATGATGAACGACGACCTTACCAGGATGGTGCTGAACCCGGATGTTACCGTGCGCAGCCGTGGTGTGATGGAGAAATGTACTTTCTGCGTACAACGCACCCAGGAAGGCAAGCTGAGAGCTAAGAAAGAAAACCGTCCGCTGGACGATTCAGACATCAAGACTGCCTGCCAGGAAGCATGCCCGGCCGATGCCATCACTTTCGGTAATGTAAACAACCCCGACAGTGAAGTAAGCCGCGTGCGCAAATCAAACGAAGGAAGAATATTCTATACACTGGAGCAATTGCATACACTGCCTAATGTGAGCTACCTCGCCAAAGTGCGTAACTCGCCCGCATTGAGTAGTCATTCATCTGAAGCAGGTGAACATGCAACCGCTCAACCCGAAGCACATTAAGAGCGGAAAGCCCCGCCGATGAAGAACTAAGCGGGAGTATTTTGATAGCATTGAATAACGATATACTGAAATAATTATGGCATTATTAAAGTACGAATCACAGGTAAGACCGCCGCTGGTAGAAGGAACAAAAGACTATCACCAGGTCACCGAAGATATTATACGGCCTATTGAAGCGCCGCCGAGTCGCCTGTGGTGGATAGGATTTCTGATCTCCGTTGCATTGCTCCTTTTTGGTGTGTACTCGGTATATCGTGAAGTGACGTACGGGGTGGGACAATGGAACCTGAACAAGACCATCGGCTGGGGTTGGGACATCACCAACTTCGTGTGGTGGGTGGGTATCGGTCACGCCGGTACACTGATCTCCGCCATCCTTTTGCTCTTCCGCCAGGGATGGAGAACGGGTGTGAACCGCGCCGCTGAAGCCATGACCATCTTTGCGGTAATGTGCGCCGGCCAGTTCCCTATATGGCACATGGGTCGTGTATGGATGGCCTTCTTCGTACTGCCTTACCCCAACACCCGCGGTCCGCTGTGGGTAAACTTTAACTCGCCACTGCTTTGGGACGTATTCGCGATCTCTACATATTTCACCGTATCACTGTTGTTCTGGTATTCTGGTCTTATTCCTGACCTGGCCACCGTGCGCGACCGCGCTAAGCTGAAATGGCGCAAATTCATGTACGGCGTGCTGGCCATGGGCTGGACAGGTTCTACCAAACACTGGCAGCGTCATGAAAGTCTTTCGCTGGTATTGGCGGGCCTGAGTACACCGCTGGTATTGTCGGTACACACCGTGGTGTCGTTCGACTTCGCAACCTCTGTGATACCGGGATGGCATACTACTATCTTCCCGCCTTACTTCGTTGCGGGTGCCATCTTCTCGGGTTTTGCGATGGTGCAGACCCTGCTGGTAGTGACGCGTAAGGTGCTGAAGCTGGAAGAATATATCACCATCGAGCATATTGAAGTGATGAATAAGGTAATTGTGCTCACGGGTTCTATTGTGGGTATCGCTTACCTCACCGAGTTGTTCATATCGTGGTACGGACAAAACCCATACGAAGGCTGGGCATTCGCCAAGAACAGGCTTGATCCGTTCAGCCCCTATGGCTGGAGCTACTGGCTGATGATGGGTTGTAACGTGATATCGCCGCAGATCTTCTGGTTCCGCAAGCTGCGCCGCAACCTGGTGGTGACCTTCTTTATGTCGGTGATCGTGAATATCGGTATGTGGTTCGAACGCTTTGTGATTATCGTAACCTCTATTTACCGCGACTACCTGCCCAGTAGCTGGAGTACATATTACCGGCCAACAGTATGGGAAGTGGGCTTTTACCTGGGAACATTCGGCTTGTTCTTTACCTGCTACTTTTTGTTCTCGAAGTTCTTCCCGGTAATTGCGGTAGCGGAGATTAAACATATCCTGAAGAAATCGGGTGAATCGTATAAGAAGAATATGGACGAACTGGAGAGAAAGAGCCCGGATGAACTTTATCACGACACACACGGAGACCATCATTAAAATTGATACTTAATTAAAACAGCTATATGGCTCTTAAAAAATTTGTAGTTGGTTGTTTCACGGAAGAGCAGACTTTGTTCGATGCGGTGAAGAAAGTGCGCAAGGCAGGATATAAGCTGCATGATGTGTACACGCCATTCCCTATTCACGGATTGGACAAAGCCATGGGTTTGCGCGATACCAGTATTCACACTGCAGGCTTCCTGTACGGATTGTTTGGCACCACTACGGCACTGAGCTTTATGACCTGGGCATTTACCAAAGACTGGCCGTTGAACGTGGGCGGTAAGCCTCATTTCGCGCTGCCGGCCTGGATACCCATCATGTTTGAATTTACCGTATTGTGCGCCTGCGTAGGTATGGTACTCACTTTCTGCTACCTGTGCCAGCTGGCTCCTTTTGTAAGGAAGCATCACTTCCACCCGCGCGCAACCGACGACCTGTTTGTGATGGTGATTGAACTCACTCCCAAATCGAATGAGAGCGAGATCAGCAATTTCCTTAGCAATGCAGGTGCCACCGAAATAAATGTACAGCAGGCAGAGACCGGCTGGTGGCTGGGCAGATACGACAAAGAGAAGAGATTATACAGAGACGAAGAAGCCGTTTCGGCATAAAACAAAAAATTATTCGGATGAAACCTGCGGGTTGTATCCGAACCTTCAAAAATCAATTGTGCACCGGATGAAAAAGTTATCGATCATAGTTGTTTTAGCGCTGGCTGTTACCGTTTGGAGCTGCAGTGACGTTAAACGGGAGCAGAACCGTGTATACATGCCCGATATGGCGTATAGCCGCGCCATTGAAACGTACTCAGATATTGATACGCTGGCTGCCCAGGGTATTCGTTATACACGCATGCCGGTGCCCGGCACAGTAAAACGCGGTGAGCTGGCTCCGTTCTCATTGCCTCCTGACAAGCCCGGCGAAACCACTAATTATGAACTGTCGAAGCAACTGGTGAACCCGCTGCCTCCTATGACCGAGGAGCAGAAAAAAGAAGCTGAAAGGCTGTACCTGGTAAACTGCGGTATATGCCATGGCGCAGCGCTCGACGGCAATGGTCCCTTGTACAATGGTGGTAAAGGTCCCTATGCCGCTCAGCCGGCTAACCTGGCCACGGGTGCTGATTATGTAAAAATGCCCATCGGTCAGATGTTTTACAGCGTGACCTATGGTAAAGGACAGATGGGAAGCTATGCTTCGCAACTGAGCAGCACACAACGCTGGATGGTAGTTCAATATGTAAAGGACCAGCAGGCTGCCAAGAACGCCGCTGAAGCTGGTGCAAATGATACAGCTGCAAACAAATAATTTGATTAGAACAAGCATAAAATTCGGATAATGGCTATAAAAGAATATTTCGTTATACCACGCACATACAGACTATGGTCACTCGGACTGATGGGAGTTGGTGTGATATCACTAATTATCGGCTATATTTTGTATGGGCACGGCGAACATCATGGCGCCAGGTTCTGGGCTTCGTTGCTGCAAAACAGCGTTTACTTTTTGTTGATCTGTAATGCCGCGATGTTCTTCATCTGTGCTACCACGCTGGCGATGGCCGGGTTCCTGATGACATTCCGCCGCGTAATATCCGCAATATCTGTAGCTGTTATTCCCCTGGGTATTATTGCTGCCATAGTGTTGCTGGCGCTCGTGTTTGTTGATCCGCATATCTACCACTGGCTGCACCCCGATGGCGATAAAATACTGGAAGGAAAAGCTGCTTTCCTTAATAAAGGCTTTTACGTAACCTGGACCATACTCACTATCGGCTTGTGGATTATACTGGGCAGGAAGATGCGTCAGCTTTCTTATGAACTCGACAACAATCCCTTGCCCAATGCAGAGGCAGGAAGAAAATATATTTTCAAAAACACAGTGTGGGCCGCCCTCTTCATCGTATGGTTTGCGCTCACAGTAATGTCTGTTACCCCCTGGCTCTGGGTGATGAGTATCGACGCTCACTGGTACAGCACCATGTTTAGCTGGTACAACTTTGCCAGCACCTTCGTGGCCGGTCTGTCGCTGATTGCATTATTTGTTATTTACCTGAAAAACCAGGGTTACCTGGAATATACCAATGAAGAGCACCTTCATGACATTGGTAAGTTCATGTTTGCCTTCTCGATTTTCTGGACCTACCTGTGGTTCTCGCAATACATGCTGATCTGGTATGCGAATATTCCTGAAGAAACAGTTTACTTCAGGCCGCGCGTTACCAGCAAGAACTACAGCGGGCCTTATACCGGTATTTTCTGGTTCATGTTTATCATCAACTTCCTGGCTCCGTTCTTAATACTGATGCGCAGGGGTTCGAAGAGAAACTATACTACCATGACCTTTATTGCCATCGTGATCATATTCGGTCACTGGCTGGATTACTACCAGGAAGTATTTGCCAGCGTGTTCCCCGAGCATGTTGAGCTGAACCTGTTCGATTTTGGTGTGGCAGCAGGCTTTGTGGGATTGATTATGTATTCAGTGGGTAATGCATTGGCGAAGTATCCGCTGGTTGAAAAGAACCATCCGTTCATTAAAGAGAGTATCATTCATCATACATAATATTTTAGACAGATCATGACTACTACCGGATTTTTTATTGTGGCCATTCTTGCCCTCGGCTTTCTGATTACTTTCCAGATAGCCAAGGCCAGTGAGTATGTTTCGATACTGAAGGGTGAAAAGAAATCATTTGAGCAGAACAACAAGATCAATGCATTTCTGATGGTAGTGTTCCTGGTGCTGGGACTGATTGGCGTGTGGTATTGCAACAAACTTCTTTATAAGAAAACATTGCTGCCCTATCCGTCTGCATCCGAGCATGGCGAGAATATAGATACCTTGTTGTGGATTACGCTGATCATTACCGGTGCTGTGTTTATAGCAACACAAATTCTGCTGTTTTGGTTCGCGTTTAAATACCAGCACAACGATAAAAGGAAAGCGTATTACTATCCGCACAACAACAAGCTGGAAGTGATCTGGACTACCATTCCTGCTATAGCACTTTGCGTACTGGTAGGTTTTGGTCTGTTCTACTGGTTCAGAATTACCGGTGAGGCGCCAAAAGAGGCCATGCAGATTGAAGTGACCGGTAAACAATTTGAATGGATTTTCCGCTACCCGGGACGTGATAACACTTTTGGTAAGAAATATTTCAGGCTCATCGATCCGGGCAAGTTGAACCAGTTGGGCATGCTCTGGTCTGATACCACCCTGCAAGGTCCTTCAAGACCCGATCATCACGATCATACCAAGATGGTAAGCACCAGCACAGAGCTGAAAGCAGACCCCGCAGGTTTTGATGATATCATTATTCAATCAAAGCCTATGTACCTGGTGAAAGGTCAGCCGGTGAAACTGATAATCAATGCACAGGACGTAATTCACGACGTGGGCCTGCCGCATTTCCGGTTGAAGATGGACGCTGTACCGGGCACACCCACTACCATGTGGTTTACGCCCAAGTACACCACCGAAGAAATGAGGCAAATCACAGGTAATCCGAATTTTGATTACGAAATTGCCTGCGACCAGATGTGCGGTAATGGTCACTACTCTATGAGAGGTGTGATTAAAGTAGTTACAAGAGATGAGTTTATATTGTGGAGAGCGCAGCAGAAACCTGCTTATGCAGATTTTAATCCCAACGCCGGAGGTACTGCTCCCGCTGGCGACGCGCAACCCGCAGATTCCGTACAAGCAGTGAGCAAAGTGGTTAAATAATTAAAAAAGTTTTCTAAAAAAGATACTATGGCTAACGAGTCGTTTCATGGTCATCCGGAAGTGGTAACAACACATGAAGTACACCACGACGAACACCATGTGCATCATCATAAGGAGACATTCATCACTAAGTATGTGTTCAGCCAGGATCACAAGATGATCGCTAAGCAGTTCCTTATTACGGGAATGATCTGGGCCATAATGGGAGGTTTGATGTCAGTGTTGTTCAGGTTGCAGCTGGGATATCCCGACCAGACTTTCCCCTGGCTCGAAGATATACTCGGCCGTTGGGCAAGAGGTGGTAAGATCTCGGTGGAGAACTATTATGCGCTGGTGACTATGCACGGTACAGTGCTGGTGTTCTTCGTATTGACCGGTGGCCTGAGCGGTACGTTTGCCAACCTGCTTATTCCTTTACAGATAGGTGCGCGCGATATGGCGTCGCCCTTCCTGAACATGCTTTCTTACTGGTTCTTCTTCGGCGGTAGCATCGTGATGCTGGCTTCGTTGTTCATTCAGACCGGTCCCTTCAGCGGCGGCTGGACTTTCTATCCCCCACTGAGTGCCCTGGGTGATGCTTCTCCCGGTTCAAAGGCCGGCGCCGATTACTGGATCATCGGTATGGCATTGTTTATTATTTCATCGCTGCTCGGCGGTCTGAACTATATAGCTACCATTCTCAACATGCGTACAAAAGGGATGAGCATGAGCCGCCTGCCGCTCACTTGCTGGGCGCTGCTGTTCACCGCTATCCTCGGCGTGTTGTCATTCCCCGTACTGCTGTCTGGCGTATTACTGGTGGTATTCGACCGTCACGCAGGCACCAGCTTTTATCTTGCAGACATTTTCGTGGGTGGTAAAGCGCTTCCCAACGAAGGCGGTAGCGCCATCCTGTTCCAGCACCTGTTCTGGTTCCTGGGTCACCCTGAAGTATATATCATCATTCTGCCCGCGATGGGTCTGGTGTCGGAGATCATGGCAATCAACTGCCGCAAACCGATCTTCGGATATATGGCGATGGTGGGTTCACTGTTTGCCATTGCTATCCTGGCCTTCCTGGTATGGGCGCACCATATGTTCGTTACCGGTCTTAACCCGTTCCTGGGTTCGGTATTCGTACTGTTGACGCTGCTCATCGCCGTGCCATCGGCCATCAAGGTATTCAACTGGCTTACCACCATGTGGCGAGGCAACATCCGGTTTACGCCGGCCATGCTGTTTGCCGTAGGTTTTGTGAGCCTGTTCATCTCGGGTGGCCTTACGGGTATCTGGCTCGGTAACTCTACACTGGATATTCACCTGCACGATACCTATTTCGTGATCGCGCACTTTCATATAGTGATGGGTGTGTCGGCCTTCTTCGGAATGTTTGCCGGTATCTATCACTGGTTCCCGAAAATGTATGGCCGCTACATGAACAATTCACTGGCCTATATCCATTTCTGGGTAACGCTGGTGGGCGCCTACCTTATTTTCTGGCCCATGCACTACCAGGGCCTTGCGGGTATGCCTCGCCGTTACTTCGATTACAGCCAATGGCTTTCCTTTAGTCAATTCAGCGATCTGAATAAATTTATCTCTACTGTGGCCATGATCGTGTTTGCAGTACAGCTGTTGTTTGTGTTCAACTTCTTCTACTCTATTTTCAAAGGAAGAAGAGTTACCAGCACCAACCCCTGGCATGCAACCACACTGGAGTGGACTACACCTGTCAGACCTGGTCATGGCAACTGGCCCGGTGAAATTCCTGAAGTTCACCGCTGGGCTTATGACTATGGCAAAGACGGACGCGACTTCATTCCGCAAACGGAACCTGTCGGTCCCAATGAAAGTAAACACCATTAGAGATAATATCTATTCAAGATGCAGCAGCAGGAAACCGTGAAGCAAAGCAGTTCTTTAATAATAGGGGGCAAAGTAAGAGACTACATGATGCTGATTAAGTTCAGCCTCAGCTTCATGGTGGTGTTTTCTGCGGTGATCAGTTACCTGCTTGCTCCCGATGTGGTGGCTTACGACTGGTCGCGCATCATTTTGTTGTTTATCGGTGGCATGCTGGTTACCGGCTCTGCCAATGCGGTAAACCAGATTGTGGAGAAAGACACCGACGCGATGATGAAACGTACGGCCAAACGTCCCGTGGCAGCTGGCCGCATGACAACGACCGAGGCCTGGGCCTTTGCGGTGATAGCGCTGGTAGCCGGTTTGTTCATTCTCGCCGATTTCAGCTGGCTGGCCGCTGGTCTCGCGCTCTTTAGCTGGTTTGTGTATGCCTATATGTACACGCCGCTGAAAAGGGTAAGTGCCGTTTCGGTATTAGTGGGTGCCGTGCCGGGCGCATTGCCTTGCCTGATAGGATGGGCAGCCGGGCAAAATGCCCTGACCATTGGTGGTTGGGTGCTGTTTGCCATTCAGTTTTTCTGGCAGTTTCCGCATTTCTGGGCCATCGCCTGGATTGCGCATAAGGACTATACCAATGCCGGGTTTAAACTGATGCCATCGGTAGAGGGACCTTCAAGGTATTCGGCCATACAGTCGATAGTATACGCGCTGGTGCTGATACCGATCGGAACGCTTCCTTACTTTACCGGTATGAGCGGCGTGGTAAGTTTCTGGGTATTGCTGGCAGCCAACCTGTTTATGCTGTGGCAATGCATCAGGCTCTACCGCCAGATGGAGGCAAAGGCAGCAAGAAGAGTGATGTTTTCGAGTTATATATACCTGCCGGTGGTTTTGCTGGCGTTGTTGGCCGATAAATTATAAATGAAATGCAAGTGATGGAAAGTACCGTGAGCACGCAAAGAAAAAAAATACATCCCCACAAGTTCACTCTGTGGATTGGCATTGGCAGCATTATCATGATGTTTGCCGGGCTTACGAGCGCTTATATCGTTAAGCGCAACCAGGCAGAGTGGTCGAGTGTGATTATACCGAAGATCTTTTATTATTCCACAGTGGTGATGCTGATCAGCAGCCTTACCATTCAAATGGCATTAAAGGCGTTCAAGGAGCGCAACATGCATCAATACAGGAGGCTGATCACCATTACAGCCTTGCTGGGCCTTGGCTTTATTGCTATGCAGATAACCGGCTTTATGCAGCTGACAGAAGCTGGCAGCCGGCTCGAAGGTTCAGGGGCTGCAGCATTTCTGTACGTGATTTTCGGATTGCATGCCCTGCACGTGTTGGGCGGAGCAGCGGCGCTGCTGTGGATGTTGTTCAGAGCTTTCAGCGCGCGCATCAGGAGTTATAACCCGGTGCCCGTTGAACTGGCAGCCACTTACTGGCATTTTGTGGACCTGCTCTGGATATACCTGTTTGTATTCTTTTTGTGGAAAGTATAAACCAGTAAAAACTAAAACTCAAAACTTTAGATAATGGCAAATGTTGTACCGGCAAATCAAAAGTGGTGGACAGGAGGTAAAAGTCCTTTCAATGTAGAGTATGGAAAACTGATGATGTGGTATTTCCTGATGAGTGACGCATTTACTTTCGGCGCCTTTTTGATCTCTTATGGTACTGTTCGTTTTTCTTCCAATAGCTGGCCCGACCCCAACTACGTGTTCAGGTCTTTCCCGGTCATAGGTGAAATGGATATTCCGCTGGCTTTCGTGAGCTTGATGACCTTCATCCTGATCATGAGTTCGGTAACCATGGTACTGGCCGTGGCTGCTGGTCATGCAAATGATAAGAAAGGTGTTATCAAATGGATGCTCTGGACTATCCTGGGTGGTCTTGCCTTCTTGGGTTGCCAGGCATGGGAATGGACACACCTTTATCACCAGGGTGCATGGTGGGGAAGAAATCCATTCGATAATATCGATGGTACTGCTGCTTCTACCAACTTCACCAATTTCTTTTTCACTATTACCGGTTTCCATGGCTTCCACGTGTTCTCGGGTGTGATCATCAACATTATTATGTTGATCATGACCATCAAGGGAGTATTCGAACGCCGGGGCCATTACCTGATGATTGAGAAAGCCGGTCTGTACTGGCACTTCGTGGACCTGGTATGGGTGTTTGTATTTACTTGTTTCTATTTGTTGTAAGAAAAAACTAATTTAAAATATTAATAGCAGATCATGGAGAATACGCATCACACCGGTGGCCATGCAGCAGCACATGCCGAGGAACATAGCTTTGATAAGAAAGCCATCTGGAGAACATTCTGGATATTGTTGATCATTACCATCGTGGAGCTGGTTTTGGCGATCCTGCATTTCTCTACAGGATTCCCGCCCAAATTGTTGCTCAACGGTACGTTTATCATACTTACATTGGCTAAAGCCTTTTACATTATCGCCGAATTCATGCACCTGCGTCACGAGATCAGGAATATGATCATGACCATCGCGGTGCCGGCCCTCCTCTTTATCTGGTTCATAGCTGCCTTCCTTTGGGATGGCGACTCCTACCGCAACCTGCGCAACCGTTACGATCCCTATCATAAGGAGCAAAGCATGCCCAAGAAAGCGCCCGAGCACGAAGGCGCCAAGCCCGGAGAGCTGCACTGAGAATACTGAATTTGAAATTGAACAAGGAATGTTGGATGTGAATAATAAGCTTCATTCATATTCGACATTCCTTGTTCAATTTCAATATTCAATATTCGCCGATTTGCCCGACCTTTGCACCGCAAATGAGCAAAAAAGCAGTCATAGCATTGTGCCTGGCAATTCTGTTGCCGGTGGTGAGTTATTTTATTGTGGATGCGGTGAGTAAAGATGCGGTGATTATGCCGCGTCATTATTTTCCGGAGTATACGATAGATACGGTGATTGAGGGGAGAAGAGTGACCGATACGGTATGGCACCAGCTGGGCGATGTGAGGCTGGTGAATCATCTCGGTGATTCCGTGTCGATGCTCGACCTGAGGGGGAAGATTGTGGTGGCCGATTTCTTTTTTTCACGTTGTCCTACCATTTGCCCGCGACTCACACGCAATATGCAGCAATTGCAGAATTCGCTCAAGCTGAAAGATGTGCGAAGGTCTGATACCCCCTTTATTCATTTCATTTCCTTTTCAGTAGATCCCCAGCACGATACGGTGGAAGTGCTACGCAAATATGCCACACGTTATGGCGTAAACGATGATCTGTGGTGGCTGCTGACCGGTCCGAAAAAGACTATCTACGACTACGCCATCAACGAAATGAAGATGGGACTGGTGGAAGCTGAAGTGGACACAGGATTTATACACCCCACTAAATTTACACTGATAGATAAGAAGGGTTATGTGCGCGGTTTTTATAACGGGCTCGACACAGCGGAGATGGCATACCTGGCGAGAGATATCGGCCTGTTGCAGCTGGAAAAAGACCATAGCCAACCTTCAAAAATATTTCAGCAATTAAAGGCACTTTGGCCTGTGTATATTGCCGTTATATTAAGCGTGATCATTTTTGTGTGGTTCACGCGCCGTTCCCGCCCCCAAATAAAATAAATGTACTGGCATGTTACCTCCCGTCCTGGTAAAAAACGATAAGAAAGCCAAGTGGCTTATTGTCGGCGTTACTGTTATTGTCCTGATCGCCGTTGGCATCTTAGGCAGGGTAAAACTCAATGTGGATCCCGGCTTTGATGTGCATATTTTTGCAATGATCAATGCCATTATCAACTCCATTGTTACCGTGCTGCTGGTGGCGGCATTGATCGCGGTTAAACAACAGAAATATTTATTGCACAAAAAGATGATGCTTGCGGCCCTGGTGCTGTCGGTGTTGTTTTTGATTTCCTATATCTGTCATCACCTGCTGGCGGGCGATACAATATTTGGCGATACCAATCACGACGGCGTGCTATCAGAGGCAGAAAAAGCGGCCACGGGTGCATTACGGTATTTCTACTATTTGATATTGCTGACGCATATACCGCTGGCAGGACTTATTCTCCCATTCATTCTCTATACCGCCTATCGCGCCCTGATAGCGGAGTTTCCAAAGCATAAGAAGCTGGCGCGTATTACCTGGCCGGTGTGGTTTTATGTATCAATGACGGGCGTGCTGGTTTATCTGCTGATAAGTCCGTATTATTGATTACTCAATTTTGCGCCATATGCAAGGAAATGCCTTTAGAGCCCTTAAGATCTTACACACTGCCCTGGTGACGGGTGTTGTGATGTTAGTTGCAGTAATTTTTTTGATAAAAAGCCTGCAGGAAGAAAAAATGGTTGACGAATCATTTGAAAATGTTCTGCAGGCAGTAGCGGCTGTGGTTTCAATCAGTTGTTTGCTGGCCGGCTTCACAATTTTCAAAAGGAAACTAGCGGAAGCACGCAACTTTGCCGGATCGGGTGAAGAACGCTTCGATAAATATCGCGGAGCTTGCTTAATTTGGTGGGCTATGCTGGACGGTCCTGCGATTCTTGCCGCGATTTCCTATTTGCTTACAGGCAATGTCGTATTTATCATACTGGCGCTTTTTCACCTGGGATTGCTATTCGTATTTATGCCGCGCAAAGACAACATTGTGACTTTGCTGAATCTCACCACTGAAGACGTACAGAAACTGGAAGGCACGGCGGGTGCTTAAAGTTCTTTTGCCGGATCCCAGAATACTTTTTTGAAATCAACTACCTGGTCTTTTTTCACTTTCACACCTTCCTTCTCCAGTAATTGCTGCATGAGCGATGGGGGATTGAAATGATGTTTTCCTGTGAGCAAACCATTGCGGTTCACCACGCGATGAGCCGGCACTTTCGGGCGCACCTTGCCCGCGCCATTCATAGCCCAGCCTACCATGCGCGCTGATAGTTTGGTGCCCAGGCAGGCAGCAATAGCGCCGTATGAGGTGACCCTTCCCTTCGGAATTTGCCGCGCCACTTCATATACCAGTTCAAAAAAGCCAGCGTCTTTTTTGCCGCCCGGCGTTACCGTGGTGAGTTTTTCCCTGGCAGGTTTTTTATTTTTCTTTGGCTTTGCCATTGTCTTTTCTTCGTTGGAGTAATTCAGACCTGCGTGGCTCTGGTACATTGATGTAGTCATAAGGACAATGCAGACATCCGTTCCCGCAACAATAACCTCTCTCGCGATGGTATTGCTCTGTGAAAACAAAGTATCCATCGGCGTTATAGTAGTAATCAACTCCTTCTGTCAAGCTCTTCTTCACGAAGCAAAATTTTTAATTGATCTTCTTTGTCTGGCAGGATCTCTTCAGGCAGACCAAACTTCAGATAATGAACCCTGTTGCTGGCTGCAATATCAAGTCCTTCATAATGCGTTTTTATCTTCAATACCTCGCTCACATTTTCCTGCGCATATACATTGTCAATATCCTCGTACAATGGAAGATCGTATAAGCCAATCACCCATTTGGTAAAGCGGTACAAGCTGGGCGAATCGGTCTTGAGGTGAATATAACCGCCGGGATTAAGTATTTGTTGATAGAGCCGCAGAAATTTCGGGTGTGTGAGCCTTTTCTTCGCGCGCGAGGTGCGCAGTTGCGGGTCGGGAAAGGTAAGCCAGATTTCCTGCACCTCACGAGGTGCAAAATAAGTGGCGATTTGCTCAATCTGCGTGCGCAGAAAACCCACGTTGGTCAGGTTTTCCGTCAATGCTTTTTTGGCACCCACCCAAATACGGTTACCTTTCAGGTCAACACCCAGGAAATTGCGGTCGGGAAAAAGCCGGCCCAGGCCTACGGCGTATTCACCCTTACCGCATGCCAGCTCAAGCGTGATGGGATTTTCATTCTTAAAAAACTCCTTCCACTTGCCCGGCATATCCTTCGGGTACTGCAATACATTGGGAAACGTAGCTAGTTCTGCGAAGCGTTTTAATTTCTTTTGACCCATGCGGCGGCAAATGTACCCCAAAATGCAAACCCAAACCGCATCCGGTCCGTCAATAGATTTGAACCTTTCTCCCTTTTTATTGATGGTTGACTATTCTCCCAAAAACAAAAAAGCCTCTCAACGAGAGGCTTCAATGATTCAGCTGTAGAGGGAGGATTCGAACCTCCACGGGGCAGTTAGCCATAACGCAATCTGTGGTGGTCAACCCCAGTCACTTCTTTCGAAGCGGCATTACATTACGTTTATCCTGTTCCCCCACCCCCGAGACAAGAGGGCATGTCTGCCAAAGTTCCATCACTCCACAATCTTGATTGTCTTAATGGCTTAAGAGCTGATAACGGTGTAAAATTAAAAAAACTGGTCAATACGTTGCGAATTATTCAAGAAAAATTTTGAAGTTTTCGATTTTATTCAAATATTTGTGGTGTTGCTTTGATTTTATTAAAAAAACGCTTGCAAAAATGGGAGCTAAATTGAATCTTGACAAGCTGGACCTTCAGATCATACACGAGATGATGGAGAATGCTGAAATATCCTATGCCGACCTGGGTAAGAAATTATTCGTTTCCGGGGGTACTATACACGTGCGAATCAAAAAGTTGCAGGAGGCGAATATAGTGAAAGGTACCAAATTAAATGTGGACCTGAAGCAACTGGGCTACGACGTGATTGCGTTTATTGGGATATACCTGGAAAAGAGCAGCCTGTATGATTCGGTAGCTAAGGAGCTGCAGAAAATTCCGGAAATTGTACGGCTCAATTATACTACGGGCAACTATAGCATGTTTGCAGAAATAATCTGCAAGGATATCAACCAGCTGCGGTATGTGTTGCACGATGAGCTGCAGAAAATAAAAGGAATAGAAAGAACAGAGACATTTATTTCGCTCGAAGAAAGCTTTAACAGGAACGTACAGGTATTTAAAGCTTAGTAAAAACAGCAATGGAATAGGGGATTTCCCGTTATTGCACACAAATAATTAAAAACCTATCTTTAGTATTCATGAAGCGAATAATATGAAGAGACTTACTTTAGCCATTTTCGCAGCCGCCATTATATTGGTCACTACCCAATATTGCAGCAAAAGTAGCGGCAGCGGTGGCGGTTGTTCTGAACCAACGATGACTGTTACGAGCGATCCACCTGCCAATACCGTGCAGCCTCCGGCTCCGGGACCCACCTTTCCGCTTACAGTTAATATTACCAGCAATATGCCCGGCAGCGGTGTTACTATCGAAGTGAAAGCACACCCTGAAGGCAGCACCAATAGTTTTTACACCAATTCAATGAGCACTACTTCACCCAATAATAACAATTTCACTATCACCGGTACACCTCCCGCTACCAATTGCCAGGTGGATATTACTGTGACATCCAAATCGTGTAATACAAACAGGGTGACGCTTAGCTATAAATATTCGAGTAAGTAAACTGAAAATATTTCCTGGAGAAATCCTGTCGCATGCGGCAGGATTTTTTTATTCCTTTACCTGCAACGCATCCCGCAGTCCATTGCCAAGCATATTGAAGGCGAGCACCAGTAACATAATCGCAAAACCGGGCACAAGCGCCAGCATGGGGTTGTTGGTGAGAATGAAATTGAAGTATTCCCTGATCATCAGTCCCCAGCTTGGTTGCGGCGCCTGCACACCCACGCCTAAAAAACTAAGTCCCGCCTCAATTACAATAGCCGACGCGAAATTGGAAGCGGCCACCACCATCACCGGACCGATTATATTCGGCAGCACATGCCTGAATATGATGCGTGCATGCGAAAAACCCAGTGCCCGCGCGGCTTCCACATATTCCATTTCGCGCACACTCAGCACCTGTCCGCGGATAAGACGCGCCACGCTCACCCACATAGTAAGACCAATCGCAATAAACACCTGCCAGAATCCTTTGCCCAGGGCCACGGTAATGGCAAACACCAGCAGCAGGGTGGGTATGCTCCAGATCACATTGATAAACCAGGTAATGACATCATCTACCGTGCCGCGGAAATAACCGGCCAGTGCCCCCAGCAGCACGCCAATAGTGAGTGAAATCAATACCGTTACCACACCCACGCTCAGGCTCACACGAACGCCTACCAGCAAGCGGCTCAAAATATCACGGCCATACTTATCGGTGCCGAGGTAAAATTTCTGGGTTACAATTTGCTCGCGAATGATGAAATCGCGGGAGCTTACTCTTTGATCCCATCCTGGTGAAATAACATCTTTCACGGCAAAGGCTTTCCTGTCTGTTACACCTTCGTCGAGGTATTGCTGAATAACGAGGCTATCATTATCGGTAAATGAATAGGCGGTAATGGGTATGTATTGATAAACATCTTCCTGCCCGCTGATCAGTCTGCGGAAGAAAGAGGCTTTTTCGATGGTTCGCTCCCTGGGTATTTTAAGAAACTGCTGCGTAAAGCCTGGCTTTTGCCCGTCTATTTCCACAATCATCCTGTTGGCATTGGGTGAAGGATCGGGGGCAATGAGGTGCGCAAAAATGGCTATGAACACCGATATGGCAATCACCACAATACCAAATACGGCGCCTTTGTTGCGCTTCAGTCTTTTCCATACCGATCGTGTATTGGTTGTCGCCATTTATGCCCTTTTTATTTTCCTGCCCTTCCAGGTATATGAACCAAAGCGGCCCAGCCAGCCTGCAATGATCGTGTACACAATATGCAATGGCTGCAAAAGAGGAAAGTACCACATCAGCCGCTGCTGACCAAAATACCGCGCTACAGATTCCACGAACGGAAATTCTATCAGGATCTTGGCCAGCAATAGCATGCAAAAGAAAAAGAACCAGGTGCTTTTCCAGAATGAAGCGATGCCCAACACCAAAAAGCAAACATTCACCGCATACACCAGCGCCAGCACTGCAATGATACGCCTGTCCTGGTAGCGATCGGCCTTGCTGGCCCAGCGAATGCGTTGATTGAAAAACGATTTCCAGCTGTATTCGGGCTCTGTCTGCACAATCGCTTCTTTACTTTTCAGGTAAAAGACCTGCTCGGGATAACGCATATAAATTTTGTGCATCAGCAACATGTCATCGCCGGTGGGTATGGAGTCGATACCTTCAAAGCCATTTACCTCGATAAAAGCTGATTTTTCGTAAGCGAGATTCGCACCATTGCACATACTGTGAAACCGCTTGTACACCGAGGCGGCGGTAATGCCTTGCAGCGTAATGAAATCGAGCGATTGAAATAAGGTGAGCAGACCGCGCTCATGTCTCATATAAACCGGCGCCGCGATAAATTTTGATTTTTGCCATTCATAAAAAGCTGCGATGGTGCGCAACCACGCAGGATGAAACCGGCAATCGGCATCGGTGGTTACTATTAAATCGCCACGCGCAGTATGGATGGCATTGCTGATAGCGCGTTTTTTGTGTGACACAGTAGTATCCTGGCCGGCATCAAGCTTCATGGGCATGACAGACATGTCTGGGTAAACGATATTCTGCAGTTTTTCCCAGGTGCTATCCGTACTGTTATCATTCACGATGATCACTTCAAACAAATGGTGCGGATAATCCTGCTGATGAAGGGATTCGAGAATGCCCTCTACATTTTTTTCTTCGTTGCGCATAGGTACCACCACTGAAATTACCGTGGAAGGATTTGCACCTGCCGCACTAAACGTTGGCATTCGCCGCCATGCCTTATGATAATAGTCGATAAGTATGGCATAGGCAACCATCAATAAAAAAAATATGAAGAGGAAAACCGGCATATCGAAATGCAATTATAGTAAACCGGCAATCAATGCGGCGTTTTTTTCCTGCAGCAGCTGGTGACCCGCCTGGATGATGTGCAGCTTGCAATAGTTTTCAATGCCCTTGCTGAATTTCGTGCCGCGTTCGTGCCGGATTATGCGGTCGTAAGCCCCATACACCAGATGAACTTCTATCTTGTGCTGTGCAATTTCTTTTTTGATCAGTTTCAGATCGGGCCTGATTTTCCGGAAGCCTGTCCAGCGTATATATAGCTGGCGGCGCATCGTTTTTTCATGAATGTAATGCTTCGCGAAATTGTACACGCTGCGATTGAGCACGCCCAGTTTATTGCCCGCGAGAATGATGTAGAAAAACCAGGCGGGATGTTTCATAGTAAAGCGAAACAATTGATTACCGAGCCAGGTCTGCGTGGCAAGCCAGTACCAGAAATTCACTTTCAAGCCATCCGGCGCCAGCAATGCCATTTTTTGAATGCGATGTGGTGCAGCTTGCAAAAGGCTCAGCGACATGCGGCCACCCATGCTATAGCCGAGCAAAGTGATAGGGGCGTTCGATAATCGACGTGCGGCCAGCACGCTGTCGGTAATCTGCAGCAGATCCGAAACGGTAAATGCTTCTTCTTCCTTCCATTGCGTCTTGCCATGCCAGGGCATATCGATGGCGATCAGCTGGTATTGCGAAGGGAGATATTTTTCTAAAAAATGAAAACTGCTTTCCGATTCGCCATAGCCATGAAGGCAAAGCAAAACATGCTGCCCATTACCGCCATAGCTGTAATGCACCTGCGATGATTTGTAAGCAATGAAGTCTGCCTGCATGAGGCGATAAAACTACAACCTAATGCCCTTACTTCACAAATGTTTGTGTCACCGGCTTGCGTCCCGGGCTGGTGATGCGCAGGTAATAACTGCCCGAAGGCAATGTACCCACTGGCAGATTGATAGTGTTTGACTGGCGATACAATGAACGTGTAAACGACTTGATTAACGCACCGTTGCTGCCGATAATATCGAAGCGGGCATTGTTCGCCTTCGGCGAAATGATCTCAACGGTGATATTTTGTGAACCGACGGCAGAATAAATTCTCTTCACTACCATCGAAGGCAATTCAATTCTCACCGAAATCACTTTGCTGTAGGTATTGCCTGATGGTTGTTCGATAAACAAGCGATAGAAATTGGCGCCGCCCACAGGATTCTTATCTGTGTAACTGTATTTCTTTTCACCCGGCGCTCCAGCGGCATCTATTTTTCCCAATGTTTCAAAATGCAAACCATCGCTGCTGCGCTGAATATGGTAAGTGGTAAAAGGTTCTTCCTCGAAACTGCTCCATTTAAGCAAAACCTGTCCATTCTGCAATGCGCCTGAAAAATTTCGAATTTCTACAGGTAGTGGTGCAAAGTCGAGAATGTTCTTTGCCACTACTTGTTCGAACAATACGCGGTGACCGGCATTGTTGAGGTGCACATCGTCCCATGGAAATTTATATTCCTCAAGCACTGTTTTATCTTCCGGGTTCACAATCGGATCATAGAAGTTGATTGCAAATTCTCCAAAGCGGTTGAGTATAGAATCTTTGATCACGCGCAGCTTTTCACGGCCGGCCTCATCAAAGCCATTGCGAGGTTGGCTGGTAGTAATAAAACAGTGCTTACCCGCTGCACGCACAGAGTCCATCATTACCTGCAGGGTAAACAGTGTTTCTTCTATCGAATAGATGTGCAGATTATTCGATACATAGCTCACGATTACAATATCCGGGTTGGTACTCAGCGCCCAGGTCACGTTGCTGTCAACGCTGGGCTTATCCCTGTTGGCAGGGGGTACATAACTTGTGGGCATGCCATGATAGTTGTTGCTGCCACCACGTGCCCGGTTATAGATCGTGTCTATTCTGCCCAATTCATTTTTGAAATGATAACTCAGGAGGCGAACCCAGGAACTATCCTCTGGAGTGGCACCCACGCCCTGGGCGGTAGATGAACCAATTACAGCAATGGTTTTTGTCTGCGAAAAAGCCGAAAGGGTCAGCAGTAAAAAGAAACTCAGGTAAAGTTTACGCATGGCCTTAGGATAAAAGTTAAACATTGAAGGCGGGCAGGAAAAGAGGGGGTTTATCGCAGGAGCCGGAAGACTGCCAAATTACGAATTGTACCACATAATTGACATTTTTCAATTAGTCAACGGCAGGGCCAAAAATTTTAACCCGCCGGGACTTGGCCTAATAAATAAATTTTAGTAGGTTTGGATAGTTGTATAAACAACTATATGACAAACAACCATTTTAAAAGAGGAGAATTATACAGTTTCATCACGGGTAAGGCATCAACCGCTATAGCCCGAAGGCTGCAGAAGAAATTCAATGCAGCCGGGCTTAACCTTACTATCGAACAGTGGAGTGTGCTGTATCACTTATGGAAACAGGATGGCATCAGTCAGCAGGAGTTGTGCAATGCCACCTTTCGCGACAAGCCAAGTATTACAAGGCTGGTGGATAACCTGGAAAAACTGCAGTTGGTGAAGCGTGTGCCTTCCGAATCGGACCGGCGTATGAACCGGATATTTCTTACCAAACACGCACAGAAATTGCAGGATCAGAGTATGGACCTGGCCGAAGAAACGCTGAACGAAGCGTTGGTGGGCGTGTCGCCCGATCGGATCGAGATTTGTAAAGAAGTTTTGCAGATAGTGTACGATAACCTTAAATAGTTTAATCTTATAAAACCTTCACATATGAGCACCACAACAACACAAGGTGTACTGAAAGGGGGCGAGTGGCTGATCAGGGAAAGCTCAGCTTTTGAAACCTTTATACCTGAAGATTTCTCTGAAGAGCAGCAGATGGTGAAAGACATGTGCGCATCGTTCCTGGATACCGAGGTCTTACCCATCCTTGACCGCATCGATAAACTGGAACCCGGCCTGATGCCATCGCTGGTAGCGAAGGCGGGTGAACAAGGCTTGCTGGGCGCGTCCATACCCGAACAGTATGGTGGGCTGGGCAAAGATTTTATCACTTCCAACCTGATCAGTGAGGCATTGGGTGGAGGTTTTTCATTCTCTGTAGCAGTGGCTGCGCACTCGGGCATAGGCACGTTGCCTATCCTGTATTTCGGCACCGAAGAACAGAAGCAGAAATATATTCCCAAATTGGCCTCCGGTGAATGGAAAGGCGCTTATGGTCTTACCGAACCCGGCAGCGGCAGTGATGCGTTAGGCGCCAAGACCACTGCCAAATTGAGCGCAGATGGCAAACACTATATTCTGAATGGTCAGAAGATCTGGATCACCAACGGCGGCTTTGCCGATGTATATACTGTATTTGCCAAAGTGGATGGTGAAAAATTCACGGCCTTTATTGTTGAAAGAGGTTTCCCCGGTTTTACGCAGGGACCTGAAGAGCATAAGATGGGTATCAAAGGATCTTCAACCGTTCAATTGTATTTCGAAGATTGCCAGGTGCCGGCAGAAAATGTGTTGGGTGAAATTGGAAAAGGTCATGTTATCGCCTTCAACATCCTCAATATCGGCCGCCTGAAATTATGTGCTGCTACACTGGGCGGAGCAAAAAGAGCTTTAACTACCAGCATTCAGTATGCCACTACACGTGAGCAGTTTAAAACACCCATCGCCAGCTTTGGCGCCATTAAGCATAAGATCGCTGAAATGGCGGTTCGACTGTGGGTTTGCGAAAGCGCTTTGTACCGCGCTGCGCGCTGGATCGAGGATAAGGAAAAGGAAGCGCTTGACGCCGGCAAACCATTTAATGAAGCTTTGCTGAGCGCAGCTGAAGAATACGCCATTGAGTGTGCTATCCTGAAAGTGTTTGGCAGCGAAGTGCTGGATTATGTGGTAGACGAAGGCGTGCAGATTCACGGTGGTAATGGTTTCAGTGATGAATACGTGATTTCGAAAGCTTACCGCGACAGCCGCATCAACCGGATATATGAGGGCACCAACGAGATCAACCGCCTGCTGACCGTTGATATGGTGCTGAAGAGAGCGATGAAGGGCCGCCTGGACCTGATGGGCCCTGCCATGAATGTGCAGAAAGAACTGTTAAGCATACCCGATTTTGGCAGCGGCGACGAAGAGCCTTTTGCCAAAGAGAAAAAGGCCATTGCCAATTTCAAGAAAGCGATACTGATGACAGCCGGCGCGGCCGTGCAGAAGCTGATGATGAAGATTGAACACGAGCAGGAGATCCTGATGCATGTTGCCGATATGGCTATCGAGACATTTGCGGCCGAAAGCGCTTTGCTGCGCGCTATAAAACTGGTTGAAAGAAATGGCGAGGCCAATTGCCAGTTTGAACTCGATGCCATGCGCATTTACCTGTACGATGCTGCCGACCGCATCAACAAATTTGGAAAAGATGCTATCAATGCCTTTGCCGAAGGCGATGAGCAACGTTTGATGCTGTTGGGTTTGAAGCGCTTTACCAAGGTGGACGCATTCAACAGTAAGGAAGCGCGCCGCCGTATTGCTGATAAACTGATCAGCGATAATAAATATCCACTATAGCAATAGCTCAGACGGTCAGTATATCAAAGCCATTCATCTTCCGATGAGTGGCTTTTTGTTTTTCTAAGTCCGGGAGAAACCACATAAAATCCCGGTGTTTTTCCCATACGTCAGCTATATCACCACGTTAGTTTTGCCGTATCAAGTTCAAATGATGTTCGGTGCTGGCCAGTCCGATGCAGGACAATCCGAAAACCTGTAGAAAAGAGTAGGAAGATTTTTGTACCGCAAATCGAGAATTATGAAAAAATTGAAGAAAGGTTTTTATAAAAAGGCTGTCTCAGTTGTTTCTATATGTGTAGTGCTTTTTGTCATACCCTTTGTTTTGGCAAAATGCAGGAAGGGTGCTGAGCCGGTGAGGAAATCTGCGCTGCAGGAATTTACTGAATCGCGCATATATAAGGAGTTTATTAGTAGACAGCCTGTCGTAGGTAAGGTGGATGTGGATGCAGCGCGGATTGTCCGTGTTGACAATGGCGCTGCGATGGTCCACATCCCGGTAATGGAGCACAGGAATGTGGAAGGTGCGATCATTGGTATACCACTCAGGCGCAAGGGTGAATATGAGTTGATGTACCAGGACAACAGGTTGGCGCTCAGTGGTACGGGTAATATACATCTGTATACGTCTGCCAATGAGTTGTTTGCAAAAATCAGGCTGGAGCAGGGCTTAATTCGGGCGATAGAGCCGGCGGAGGGTTTGCGTTCTTCGGGTACGGCAGGCAGGCTGGCCATTGAAGAGCCGGAAGATGAAATGGACTGTGGCTATTGGTGCCGGGTGAAGAGATGTTATTCCGAGTTAAAAAAGATGTTTCCGGGTGAGATGATCTGTGATTTGCTGGACCTGTTCTTTGGCGTTTGTACATCTGCAACCATCGCTTCATGCCTGATAAAAGCCGCCACATAATATTCTAAAAATCAATAATAATGTTAACACTGGAAGGCATTACGAAATACTTTGGGTCGCAAAGAGTTCTTACGGGTATCAATCTCGAACTAAAGCGGGGAGAGATATTGGGACTGGTGGGACCGAATGGCTCCGGTAAGTCAACGTTGTTAAAGATAGTTCTTGGGTTAGTGTATCAGACAGAAGGCGTATTTAGGTTCCAGGAGGGTGCTGAGCGGGTAAAACTTGGCGCCCTCCCTGACAAGCCGGGGTTTTTTCCGGGCTTCAGCCTGGAGAAGAATCTCATGCTTTTTTCGGGTAGAGTGAAAAGACCTGTGTTTAATGAAACCATAGCAAGGTTGGGATTGATACCCTATCTGCACAAGAAATTCAGCAGTTGTTCTACCGGCATTCAAAAACGTTGCGAACTGGCCGCGGCGCTTATGCACCAGCCCGAATTGCTGGTGATGGATGAACCGATCAGCGGGCTGGATCCCGCCGGAGTATATGCGTTTCGATCGCTGATGCGCGACTGGCAGTCGAACAATATGGCTGTATTGCTAACTGATCATGCGTTGAAAGAACTGGAGAAAATATGTACCAGCATATGTTTTTTGCGGAAAGGCATTATTCAATCGGTGGTACCGGTGCACGAAATCACGTCGAAGCATGGCAGCCTGGAAGAAGCTTATCGTTTTTATAATTTAAAAAGCGCCTGAATACTTATGGAAAAAAATCAGCTGCTGTTAATTGTTCGCATGGAGTGGATGAAGACTTGTTGCCGGATGAATCTTTTTTTCTCGATCGCCATGTTTATGCTGCTGGTCTTGCAAGTGGGTGTATTGGTAAGGGTAGAGTTGAGTGGGGAAGGGGATGAAATGATGGTTATGGCAGAGCCGGAGATTATTTTCCAGTACGCAGGGCGATACATTAGCAACCTGGCTTTTACATTTATGCCGCTAATGCTGTTGATAAACATCGGGAGGGAATTCGATTTTGCGGTGGTGCAACGTTCATTGGTTTCGGGCATAAACAGAAAGGAATTTTTCGCGGGAAAGACTTTTCAGCTGGCCATTTTTTCAATGGCAGTTGTAGTGTTTGCCATCGTCTTCAGGTTGCTGGCAGCAGCGATGTATAGCGTGCCTGTCATCTGGGATTTGAAAGAATTGGTCATGTATGGCTTGGTAGCCTCCTGCCTGGGTAGTCTTGCGCTGATGGTAGTATTTATGGTGAAGAAAAGATTTTATGCGCTTGCGGTGTTTATGGGATATGCGTTGCTTGAAAATACTTTTTCCGCGATCATGTCGGGAAGGATGATGTACCTGCCGTTTCAGACCTGTATAGGTATGTTAAGGAGGGGAAATGAAAGCTTGCCAGATTTCGTGGCGTTGGGTGTATATACGGCCGTTTTTAATATTGTTGCGTGGAAAGTATTCAGGAGAAGTGATTTGCGATAGGGAGAAAGCGGGGGCGTTGGGAATAGTGTGGGCAAATGCATAATTTTGATTTGTTCCTTAATTACTATCTACACTCAAACTACCAATATGCAATCACGTAGGAAATTCATGGCTGATGCTGGGAAGGCTGCTGTTGCCACCGGATTGGCTACCTTAGCGCCAAACAGTTCAAACGATATGTCACTGGAGAATAAGTTTATTCATCATGTATATTTCTGGCTCAAGAATCCCGACAGCAAGGAAGATCGTGACAAGCTGATCGAAGGCCTGAAGAAGTTAACCAAAGTAAAAACCATCAAAGCCTATCATATCGGCAAGCCGGCTTCTACCAGCCGCGACGTGATCGATGGATCGTATTCCATTTCCTGGTTTACGTTGTTCGATACGGCTGCAGACCAGGACAGCTACCAGGTGGATCCCATTCACAAGAAGTTTGTGGAGGAGTGCTCGCATCTCTGGAGCAAAGTGATTGTGTACGATACAATTGACGCTTAGTCGTGCGCGCGCGAGGTTACATGCTGCGCGAGCAGCCCATCACTCCCGGAACCGCTGTATTCATCGAATGCAAATCGGAAGAGAACAACTATGCCGTCGTTTTTGAAGATGATACGGATACGGGTTATTTCTACGCCATGGAAATAGAACCCGCAACCGGCAACGAACGCATTCTCGACGCCCTGCACATTTACCAGATCGGTGACGAAGACACTCCGCAGCCAGGCATCCTCCGCATCATGTGGAGCACCGACTGGCTAAAATGCGCCCTCATTATCGACAACAATTGCCACGCCATCTTCGATTTTGAGAACCACGGCGGTTACAATCTGACCCAGTTCCCGCCACCCAACGAAATCTGGACGCAAAGGGGAAGAGAGATGAGCGAGGAGTTGGTGATACAACTGTTTGGAAAGTGAAGGAATATTGAATTTGAACAAGGAATAGTAGGCAATACCTGCATTGGATGCATTCTATTCATATTCAATTTCCCTGTTCAGATTCAAATTCAATATTCTCCTCACCTCCCAGCCGCGGCTTCATCAACCCACCAATGCAGCTCGCCGCTTTCGGGTTGTATTACCTGGGAGGGGTAGAGGTCATAATTTTTTTCGCCGTGCAGCACTTCCTGGAGCGCGTGAGCTTTATTAGCGCCGAAGGTGAGGAAGGCGATCTTACGGGCGCGGTTGACGATGGGCGCGGTAAGGGTGATGCGATACATTTTTTGAGGTTCGAGGTAGAAAGATTTTACCCAGGCGTTTTTTTCGTGAATTACTTCGGTATGAGGGAAGAGGGAGAGGGTGTGACCGTCATCGCCCATACCGTTGAGCACCAGGTCGAAGCTGGGACCGGTGTTGGGGAAATATTGATGAAGGATTTTTTCGTATTCGGCGGCGGCCACTTCGGGCGAGAGCGATGTGTTCATAATATGCACCTGGCTTTTTTCAACCGGTACATGATTCAGCAGGTGCTGAAAAGTCATGCGGGCATTGTTGCGCTCGTCGTCGAACGGTACGGCGCGCTCGTCGCCCCAGAAGATGTGCAGCTTTTTCCAGTTAATGCGTGACTTAAAAGGTTCGGAAGCCAGTAGCTCATAAAGCTGTTTAGGCGAATTGCCTCCGGTGAGCACCCAGGTGAAGCGGTCGCTGGTTTTCAGCTTCGTTTCAATTTCTGCGGTGATCCATTCGGCAAGCGCGTGACTTAATTCGTTTGGGTCTTTATGGATGTGAAGCGTCATGACTGTTAGATTGATTAGTATTGATTCGCGCCAGGGCCACACCAAAATAAGGTGCTGTGGTACGCTCAAAAACAAGGCTGTGGTGCGCTCAAAGTCGCAAGTCCGCTATTCGTGCGCATTCGCCGGCAAGGTAATCCAGTTCTTCCCATCCCGCGCTATCAGCGCTTCGGCATCTTCGGGGCCCCAGCTATCGGGAGCGTAGTTCGGGAAATCTACCGGGGGGCGCGCATTCCAAACTTCGAGAATAGGCGTAATCACTTTCCACGCGGCTTCCACCTGGTCGCTGCGCATGAAGAGGGTCGGGTTGCCCTCCATCACGTCCAGGAGCAAGGTTTCGTAGGCTTCGGGATCGTCATCGCCATAAGCGTCTTTGTAGTTGAAGATCATGTCTACCGGGTTCAGCGTCATCGACTGTCCGGGACGCTTGGCCTGGAAACGCAGACGTATATCCATCTCGGGTTGAATGCTGATGGTTAGACGGTTAGGTCTCCAGGTTTGCGCAGCTTCGGGAGGGAAGGCGTAAGAAGGTGCGGGTTTGAACTGCACGGTAATGATAGTGGATTTCTCGTGCAGGCGTTTGCCCGTTCTTACATAGAAAGGCACATCCTGCCAACGCCAGTTGTCGATATAAAATTTTACAGCGGCAAAGGTTTCGACATTTGATTCGGGTTCTACCTTTTTTTCCTGGCGGTAGCCGGGCACCTGCGACCCTTTCATCCAGCCTTCGCTGTATTGGCCGCGTACCGCGTATCGGTGCACGTCTTCTTTCGACACCTTGCGGATGGCATGCAGCACGTCCACCTTTTTGTTTCGGATTTCGTTGGCATCAAAACTTACCGGCGCTTCCATGGCTATCATACACATCAGTTGCAGGATATGATTCTGCACCATATCGCGCAGGGCGCCGGAGCGTTCGTAGTAATCACCACGGCTGCCTACACCATCGGTTTCGGAAGCGGTGATCTGGATATGATCGATATAGTTGCGATTCCAGATGGGTTCGAATAAGGCGTTGGCAAAACGAAGCGCCAGGATGTTCTGCACCGTTTCTTTGCCCAGGTAGTGATCGATGCGGTAAATCTGCTCTTCATCGAACATCGTACTGAGCAATTGATTCAACTCATGCGCGCTTTGCAGATCCTGGCCAAATGGTTTTTCAACCACTATGCGTGTGCATTTGGTATCGGCGCAGATGTTGAGCGGTCCCAACTTGGTGGCGATCGAGGGCACCAGCTGAGGTGCCACGGCCATATAAAAGATTACGTTGGGATGCTCGCCAAATTCCGCTTCTTTCTGTTTTACTATTTCAGCGATGTGTTGGTATTCTTCTTCCTTTTCTACATCCAACTGAAGATAGCTCACGTGTTTGGAGAATTCCTGCCATTTCCCGTTTTGTTCGCCCTTGCGGCGCGAGAATTTGCCGATACCATCCAATAGATGTTTGCGGAATTCTTCGTCACTATATTTAGTTCTGCCTATACCTACAATGCCGAACTTTTCGGGCATCCAGCCATCGATAAAAAGATTGTACAGTGCAGGTGAAAGTTTGCGCTGATTCAAGTCCCCACTGCCGCCAAAGATGAAAAACAACGAGGCCGGCGGGCGTTTGTGATTTTGCATGAGTTTAACCATTTATGATTCTACACGCAGCCATTCAGTATGAAACACTCCTGGCTCATCGATGCGCTGGTAAGTGTGCGCGCCGAAATAATCGCGTTGCGCCTGCAGCAGGTTGATGGGCATACGTTCGTTGCGATATGCTTCAAAGTATGCCAATGCGGTCATCAATCCGCCTACGGCAATTTTGTTTTGCACCGCTGTGGTAATAGCATCTCGCAGACCGTGTTCGGTTTTTTTCAGTGCTTCGGCGATGCCATTATCTAATAACAAATTCGGGAGGCCGGGGTTCTGTTGATAGGCTTTTGCAAACAGGTCGAGCATCACCGACCTGATGATGCAACCGCCGCGCCAAACGCGAACTACCTCGGGCATAGGTATTTGCATATCCAGTTCGGTTGATGCGCGGTGCAACAAGGCCATACCCTGCACATAGCTGATAATGGTGCCAAAGTATAAAGCATCATGCACCTGTTGTATGAATTGCTCTTTCGAAACGCTGATAGAAGCTTTTTGGGCGGGATAGATTTTGGATGCCTGCACCCTTTCCTCTTTCAACGAAGAAAGATTACGCATAGTCACCGCCATATCGATCGAAGGAATGGGCATGCCGCGCTCCATAGCATCTTGCGATGTCCATTTACCGGTGCCTTTTGCGCCAGCTTTGTCTAGAATTACATCCACCAGGCGTTTGCCGGTTTTTTCATCCGGCTGCATAAAGATGTCCTTGGTTATTTCAACCAGGAATGATTGCATATCGCCCTTGTTCCAGCTATCGAAAACCTGGTGCAGTTCGTCGTTGTTAAGACCGAGACCATTGTGCAGCAGGTCGTAACACTCGCTGATCAGTTGCATGATGGAATACTCAATTCCATTGTGCACCATTTTCACATAATGACCGGCTGCGCCATTGCCAAGATGCGCCACGCAAGGCACTCCGTTTACTTTAGCGGCTACAGCTTCCAGGATCGGTTTCACATGCGGATATGCTTCGGGATCACCGCCGGGCATAATGCTGGGACCGCGGCGAGCGCCTTCTTCACCACCCGATACACCGATTCCCATGAAATGAAGGCCCTTTTCCTGGAGCCAGCTTACACGGCGGAGCGTATCGGTATAATGACTGTTACCACCATCAATAATGATATCACCTTTATCCAGAACGGGAATCAGGCTTTCGATTACTTCGTCAACTGGTTTACCGGCGGGAACCAGCAACATGATCTTGCGCGGCTTTTCCAGCAGGCTGATCATTTCCTCGTAGGTATTCACCCCCTTCACGGTAGTGCCTGGTGTAGCCGAAGCTTCGAGAGCGGCCGTTTTCTCCGGGCTTTTGTTGTAGCCAATGACTTTGAAGCCGTGGTCGGCCATGTTGAGCAAAAGATTTTTACCCATCACCCCAATGCCGATCATGGCAAGGTTATAAGATTGAGCTGCCATAATTCAATTTTAAATAGAACCGCAAAATTAGTTCACGACAAGCGGAAATTCACCAATCACTTGGTTGCTTCCTTCTTTTGGGCGTTGTGACCGGGCCCTTCGGGTTTAGACTTACCATTGTGGCAGGTCATACACCCTACCGGCGGAATAGGGTTCTCTTCGGTCTTTTTATATTTAAAAAACTTCTTGTTGATTTGGTTCGTCATCCTGTACATTTCGCGGGCGATATTCTTTTGAGGCTTTTCGTCGCTGGCGAAGTCCATCCTGCGTGGGTTATCCTTCTGAGGCGCGTGACAGTGATTACATCTTACGCCGAGCGCAGCTTTCCACTCGTCCATGATCTTTTCGAGATCATCATGACTGATATTCTTAGGAAGCACTTTCAGGTTTTTATGTGTTTCTGCCGGTGGACGACTTGCGGCGATGCCTGCCAACACAAAAACCACAATCGCGATAAATACAAAGGGTTTCTTCATTGCACTAAAAGATTACTAACAGAAAATGACAATTGGGGTTTAAAAATGTTTTCAAATGTTAAATATAAGTGTAAGTTCCTATTCGGTTAAATCTCTAAGTACTCTTTTTTCTTTTTTCGCCTTTATGTCCGTATCTTCGCGCCGTCTTTTGAAGGATCTATAGCAACCAAGTAAGTGAATTCTTAATCTGCTACGCAATTTCTGCTAATAGTTAGTTTCTTACTCCTGCTTTTTTCCTGGGACAATTTTTATTAATCAATTTTTTTGTTTGTATGAACATTTATGTTTCCAACTTGAGTTACAATGTAACTGATGAAGATTTGCACGAATTTTTTGCCGAGTATGGTGAAGTAACATCCGCCCGCGTGATCACTGACAAATTCACTAACCGCAGCCGTGGTTTCGGTTTTGTTGAAATGAGTGATGATGAAGCTGCAAGAAAAGCTATTGCAGAACTCGACGGTGGCATTGTAGAAGGAAGAGCGATTAAAGTATCAGAAGCTCGTCCCCGCGAAGAGCGCAACGATAACAAGCGTTCTTTCAGCCGCAGCAACAGCTATAACAGGTATTAATAGCTAAAGCAAGCGATAAAAAAAAGGAGATGTAAAGAGGTTCAACTCTTTTATCTCCTTTTCTTTTTCCATGTAGTGGGTTAGATGTAGGGTTAACGAGTCACTTCAGCTATATTAGCAAGCCAGCTTTTGCGTGGCTATTGAAAAGGTCAGCGTAGTGCCCTGGTTTTGCTGATTATTTATACTGATATCGCCGCCTAATTTGCGCGCCGCTTTCACCACCTGCGAAAACCCGTTGATGCCATTGGAATAAGAACCATTGTTGCGCACGCGTATCTGCACATTATCGTACTCCTGCACCGCTTCCACGCGAATGCAAACGTTTCCGGCACCGTTTACAGCCCCGCTTAACAAATTGCCCAGCACATAGGCCAGCACCTGCTCATCGGTTTTGATGGTGACATGATGATCAATATCGTTGATGATAAAACTTTTTTTGCCGACTACCAGGGGTAATAAGCCGGCTAATAACTGATCTACAAAATCGTGAAGGGGAATCGCATCGTATTCCTGCCGTGATGCAGGCGCAGCACCAAGGGTCAGTACGGTGTTTTTCATACAGATGGATTTGTGGTGAACTTTTGGATTAAAAACTAACATTCGTTCACACGGGGTACGGGCAGGAATAATGGTCGATAAAAAATCAGGGCCTTAACCAGGCGCTTTTACGATAACGATGCAAAATTTATGAACGACAACGAGCATGAGGTTAGTATATCAAATGAAAGAATTCGGTTCAAATGGATACATGTCAATCCATTTTTTGCTTTATCGCAAGTTGTTGCTGCACAAACTGCGCGTTTCTGATGGCCGAAGCTTCGGCCGTGTTATTGAAATAAAGAAAGGCTTCTTTCACCAACGGGTCAGCAACGATCGCGGTGATCACTTCGCTCAAGAATTCCGGCGAATATTGCGAATAATATAAACGCGGCACGCCGTGAAAACGATAATACACAGTTTTATTATTAATGATCACCTGGTCGGGTAATTGCGGATGACTGATGCCGCTGAAAATGATACGATGTTTTGCCAGGATATTATACACTTCCGGTTGCCACCAGCTTGCATGCCTGAACTCAAGCACATTGGTAAAAGACGGATCGACCTGGTCAATCAGCCTTGATAGGAATTCTGGTGAGTACTCCACATTTCTGTAAAACTGGAACAACACCGGGCCCAGTTTATCCTGCAATCCTTCACGTATGCTTTTGTAAAAATCTGATAACATCGATTCGGTACCAATAAATCGCCGGTAGTGAGTGATGGAGCGCGGCGCTTTTACAGAAAAGGAAAAACCGCTCGGACTTTTTTGATACCAGTTCTTTAAATCTGCAACGCGCGGAAAGCGGTAAAAAGAAGCATTCAGTTCAAGTGTATTAAAATTTTCGCAGTAGTAAGCAAACCATTTCGTTTGTGCGAGACCTTTGGGGTAGAATATCTCTTTCCAATCCTTGTAATAAAAACCAGAGCAACCTATGTGCCAATGTATGTTTTTCAGGGAAAACATTTTTTTTCACTTACAATGCAAACCTTCTGTACACTAATGTTGTTGTCCATGCAACAGCACTTAAATTCTCATGCCATCCGGCAAAAATTTTTTCTGATTTTCATTTGATTTCTCTTTGCTGCAGCGCTCAACAGAATTACATTTGTGCCCCATTTTAATTTTATGACGCAACCTCGTCCTGCAGCACTTCGCTTCATCTTTGTTACATTACTGATCGACGTTACTGGTTTTGGTATCATCATCCCGGTAGTTCCCGATCTTATTACTGAATTAATTCACGGCAACCTGAGCCAGGCATCTACGTATGGAGGATTCCTGATGTTTTCTTACGCCGCCATGCAGTTTTTGTTTGCGCCGGTTTTGGGAAATCTCAGCGACCGTTATGGCCGCAGACCAGTTTTGCTATTTTCTTTGTTTGGTTTCGGCGTTGATTATCTTTTCACCGCATTTGCTCCCAATATATGGTGGTTGTTTATTGGCCGCATAGTAGCCGGTATAACCGGCGCCAGCATGACAACCGCGATGGCTTATATAGCGGACGTAACGCCACCCGAAAAGCGCGCACAGAATTTCGGCCTCGTAGGAGCGGCTTTTGGCTTAGGTTTTATCATCGGCCCGGTGATTGGCGGTTTGTTAGGAAGCTATGGCTCGCGTGTGCCATTCTTTGTGGCCGCAGGCCTTACTTTCATCAACTGGCTGTACGGTTATTTCATTTTACCCGAATCATTGTCGAAAGAAAACCGTCGTCCGTTTGAATGGAAAAGGGCCAACCCCGTTGGCTCTCTCCTGCAGATTAAGAAGTATCCCGCCCTTATGGGATTGATCGGCTCATTTGTGCTGATCTATATTGCGGCACATGCTATCCAAAGCACCTGGACCTACTACAACATGGAAAAGTTTCACTGGCATAAGAAAGAGGTAGGCATATCACTAGGCGTACTTGGTGCCATGGTGGCTTTTGTGCAAGGCGTGCTGATTAAAAAAGTGGTTCCGAAATTGGGTCAGGCAAAAAGCGTTTATACCGGCCTCGCCATCTATAGCATCGGCATGTTGCTGTTCGGCCTCGCCACCCAGGGCTGGATGATGTACGCCATTTCTGTGATCTACTGCCTCGGCGGCATTGCCGGTCCAGCCTTACAGGGTATCATCAGCAGCCAGGTGCCCGCCAATGAGCAGGGTGAGCTGCAGGGCGGTCTTACCAGCCTGGTCAGCGTGACTACCATCGTGGGTCCACCCTTTATGACGGGATTGTTCTCTTACTTCACCGGCAATTCGGCACCCATCCATTTCCCCGGCGCGCCGTTCATTGTGGGAGCGGTAATGATCATGATCAGCGCCCTGCTGGCCTACCGCTTCCTCCACGTCAAGGCCCAGCCCGTGAAGCAGGAGGCATAAAAGTGCCATAATGCCGGGAAGACCAACCCCCCGGGTGACTCAGGTTCGAGGGTGAGCCACCTTTTTTGAGGGAACTTCCTCGCAATGGCGGTTTCCTGGCCTGGTTCTCCCTCGCGACCGGCACCCATTCGGTCTGGCAACCCAAGTGCTACACCCCAAACTCCAAACCTGAAAACTCAACACGCGCCACCCTCCGCCCCACCCAAAACCCCTTACCACGCCTACATATTTTCATTAGATTTTAATGCTTCCCCTCTTTCGTATATATAAGAAAATCAACGACCTTCCGTTATTGGTTGCCTGCCTGTTTAACAAGCTGCTGGCTTTAAAAGGCAGGATATTTGGAACTCCTGTTGAACCCAATAACCGATCCATTTCGCATGATGATGGTGAAAAACAAGAAACTCGTTCTTTTAGTCGTGCTGGCAGCTGTTGCAGGCATCGCCGTGTTTATGTTTGTGACAAAAGACAGCGCCCAGGCCGAAACCTCCACACCCACCTCCGACAGCGAAGGAAAAGTGGCCGAAGCTGTTGAAATTCCACGCAAGTTTGGATTTCCAATTGATTCCTTCACCGTGGTGGAAAATACGGTGCAGCGCAACGAGTTCCTCGGCAGCATACTGGCGCCGTATAATGTTGACCCCGTGACGATTGCCAACCTGGCCGCCAAATCGAAGAGCGTGTTTGATGTAAGACGTATTGCCGCGGGCAACGAATACACCATCTTCTGCACCAAAGACAGCGTGCCCAAGGCATTGTACTTCGTATATCAGCCTAATGCGATAGATTATATCATCTACGACCTGCGCGATTCCATTACCATCACCACGGGCAAGAGAGAAGTGACCACCAAAGTGCAGACGGCCAGCGGCGTGATCACCAGCTCGCTGTACGAAGCGCTCGACAAAGCAGGTACCGACCCCGCACTGGCGATGAAACTGGCCGATATTTACGCGTGGACAATAGATTTCTACAAGATTCAGCGAGGCGATTTTTTCAAAGTGATCTATGAACAGCGCTATGTGAAAGATAAGCCGGTAGAAACAGGGCAGGTAAAATCGGCAATATTCTCGCACCAGGGCGATACTTTTTACGCATTCTATTTTCAGCCCGATACCAGCCAGGTTGGCGATTACTATGATGAAAATGGCAAAAGCTTGCGCAAGGCTTTCCTGAAAGCACCGCTTAAGTTCAGCCGCATCACCTCGCGTTTTACCATGAGGCGTTTTCATCCTGTACAGAAAACATGGAAGGCGCATCTCGGCACCGACTATGGCGCACCAACCGGCACGCCTATTATTTGCACGGGCAACGGCACCGTTATAGAATCAGCATATACCGCCAATAATGGCAACTACGTAAAAGTGCGGCACAACAGCACCTACACTACGCAATACCTGCATATGAGCAGGCGGGCGGTGAAGAAGGGCGAGACGGTACGCCAGGGGCAAGTCATTGGATATGTTGGCAGCACCGGTCTTGCTACCGGTCCGCATGTGTGCTACAGGTTTTGGAAAAATGGAGTGCAGGTAGATCCTTACAAACAGAAATTCCCGGCTGCCACGCCAATTCCTGATCACGCCATGCAGGCCTTCAACGATTTCAAGCAAGAGCAACAGCAACAGCTGCAGTCCATCGACATGCAAACGATGGCTAATAAGTAGTAGCCGTGCTGATATACCGCTCAAAAAATTCCCATGTACGCAACATCTGGTCTATGCGCTGGCGGTTATCGCCACTGCGGGTGAGCTCGTGCGTAGCATTGGGATGACGCACATATTCCACCGGCCGGCCCAGCACTTTCAGACTACGATACAACATTTCGCTTTGCACAAAACCGGTACGACGATCGTTGTCGCCATGAAAAATGATATAGGGCGTGGTGATATTTTCAACATATGTAATCGGTGATTCTCTTTCAAGAATCTTCTTTGTTTCGGTTTGCCAGGGATAGCCACCAAAATAATTGGGTATCAGTCTCCATGCATTGCCTTCGCCAAAGAAGGTGGCGAGATCGTAAACGCCACGTTGCGAGCAGGCCGCCTTAAATCGTTTATCGTGCGCAATGATATACGCCACGAGGTAACCGGCATAAGAACCGCCGGTGACGGCCAGTTTGCTGGTGTCAACCCAACCCTCAGCAACCGCTTTATCCAATGCAGTCAGCACATCGCTGGTCGGACCAGCGCCCCAGTCGTTGATATTGCTGCGCATGAATGCTTCACCATAACCGCCGCTGCCGCGCGGGTTGCAATACACTACGCCATATCCTTTGCTGCACCAGAACTGGAATTCGTGCCACATACTGCTTTCGCCCGGGCCCCACATCGCCGCAGGCCCGCCATGAATGTTCAGGATCATGGGAAATTTTTTGCCCGGCTGGAAATTTACCGGCTTCATCACCCAATATTCAATGGTCTGCCCGATGTTGTTGGTGAATGATTTCTTTTCGGGAAATGATAACTGCCGCTGCTGCACCCATTCGAAATTGAAACTGCTGATGCGTTTTTGGTTCCTGGCTGTGATATCGGAAGAATAAATTTCAAAAGGGTTGGCTACTTCGGTTTTCACAAACACCAGTCTATTACCTGCCAGGTCATAACTGCCAATGCCAGAGTTGTAATCGGTTAACTGTTCAATATTTTTAGTCTTAATATCCAATCGGTACAAGGGCACGCCGCCATTGCTGGCCGCGGTAAAATAGAGATACTTATCATCGTCAGACCAGGTGAAGCTTTGCGCAGCGCGGTCGAAACTGATGTTGAAGATGTCTTTCGCCGCTCCATCCATCGGCATAATGGCGAATTTGGGAACGTTAGCATACGAAGTGGTGCTATGCGCAAAGGCAAGCCATTTGCCGGAAGGAGAAATCTGCGGTGAGAAAAAGCGCTTTCCTTTTTCACCCAAAATCATTTTCAGGTCAGAACCATCCGTATTGATCGAATAGATCTGCGATTCCAGCGAGCGGTCGGGATGTTCGGTGTCATCTATGTCGCCCATAAAAATGATGCGCTTGCCATCGGGAGAAAAATGGGCGGCACCGAAGCTGTGAAATCCCCTGGTGACAGCACGTGGTATAGCGCCAGGTCTTGCTTCGGTGATGAAGATGTGGTTAAAGCTCATTTGCGAGGAAATATTTGTCTCGCTTTGAAAATTGAGTTTGGTGAGCACAGTTGCTTTTCTGTCGGCCGCATTTTCTTCGAGGTAAGCGCGCACTTCTTCCAGGTTGCCATCGGGATTGGGTTTGGCTTTGCTTAGTAAATGTTTGTTATCACTAAACCCCGGTCTTTCAAAAGGCCACCTGGGAACTTCTTTGCCGGGATTCAATGTTGAATCTTTCAGCAGATCATTGAGCGGAATACTGGCGGTAAACAAAAGATATTTTCCATCAGGACTCCAGTTGGGCGATGAAGCGCCATATTTAAAATGGGTGAGCTGAATGGCTTCGCCGCCATCCATCGATAACAGAAATATCTGCGCCTTGCCATCGGCAGCGCGAACGAAGGCCAGTCGCTTGCCGTCGGGGCTCCAGGCGGGTTGCGATGCATTTTCTTTTGCAGTCAGCTGTTTGGGAGCACTGCTTCCATCGGCGGCCACTGTCCAAATTTGAGAAGTGTACTTATAATCTTTGCTGCCATCGGGCTCGATGCTCAGCACGGTGAATGCTGCCTTGCTGCCATCGTCGGTGAGCGAGAGGCTGCCGAGGGTTTTTATTTTAAGCATATCGGTCACTTTAACCGGTTGCTTACCATTTTGCGCGAAGGAAAAGATGTATACGAAAATGGTGACCTGGAAGAGGAGCAGTTTCTTCATGGATGACTGTTTTTGAAATTACATTTGACAAAACATTTTTTATGAGCAAGCTGGTCAATGAATTTAATGAATATCGGGCCAAAATGAATGAAGTGATTTTGGGGAAAAATAACCTGGTATTAAAGCGCCTCTTCAATCTCGACACCAACACTTACGAAGACGGCGCCCTGGATGCAAAAACCAAGGAAATGCTCGGTCTAGTAGCCAGCATGGTGCTGCGCTGCGACGACTGCATCAAATACCATCTCGGCAAATGCAAAGAGCAGGGCGTCACCACCGAACAGGTGTACGAGATATTTGCCGTGGCCAATATTGTTGGCGGCACCATTGTGATACCGCATACGAGAAGAGCGGCGGAGTATTGGGAAGCGCTCGGTGAATATTGAATTTGAATTTGAACAAGGAATATGAATTTGAATGAAGGTTTAGACTACATCCACTATTCCTTGTTCAAATTCAATATTCAACTCTGCCTGAAATGGGGTAAATTTGAAATAACCCAATCTGATCATACAATGAGCGACTCAACAACAGCTCCCATTCCGCAGTTAACGGCGAAGGATTTTGCAACCGACCAGGAGGTGCGTTGGTGTCCGGGATGCGGAGACTATTCCATATTGGCACAGGTTCAGAAGATTATGCCTGGGCTGGGAATCCCAAAAGAGAATATTGTCATTATATCGGGTATAGGATGCAGCAGCCGCTTTCCTTACTATATGAATACGTACGGAATGCACTCTATTCATGGCCGCGCTACGGCTGTGGCCAGCGGATTGAAAGCAACACGACCCGAGCTTAGCGTGTGGGTAGTGACCGGTGATGGTGATGGACTCAGTATCGGGGGCAATCATACCATTCACCTGTTGCGCCGCAATTTTGATATCAACATTATGCTGTTCAACAACCAGATTTATGGTTTAACCAAAGGACAGTATTCGCCCACTTCCGAAGAGCATAAGGTCACCAAATCAACGCCTTACGGAAGCATCGATCATCCGTTTAACCCGCTGGCGCTGGCCATGGGCGCCGATGCCAGCTTTGTGGCGCGCAGCATGGACCGCGACCCCAAACATTTGCAGGAAACGCTCATCCGCAGTCATAAACACAAAGGAGCCTCATTCCTGGAGATTTACCAGAACTGCAACATCTTCAACGACGGCGCCTTTGAGATATTTACTGAAAAAGCTACCAAGGCCGATACCACTCTTTTCCTCGAGCACGGCAAGCCACTCATATTTGGTGCGCAGAAAGATAAAGGCATCAAACTCGACGGTCTCAGACCCGTGGTAGTTAAACTCGGCGACGGCGTTTCGGCCGACGATCTCTGGATTCACGACGAACGCGATTTCTTCAAGGCCCAGATACTCGTGCGCATGTTCGACACACCCGGCTCCGAAAACAGCCTGCCTCGTCCCTTCGGCGTTTTCTACGAAACCGACCGCCCCTGCTACGAAGACATCATGAACCAACAAATTGAAGAAGTAATCAAAACAAAAGGCCCCGGCGATTTGGATAGATTGTTGAGAGGTAGTGAAACCTGGACCATACAGTGAATATTGAATTTGAAATTGAACAAGGAATTTGAATTTGAATAGCAGGCAAAGCCTGCATTGGATGCGTTCTATTCATATTCAATTTCCTTGTTCAAATTCAGTATTCAAATTCTTTTTTTGCGCTATGCGCAAAAAAAAGAGCCAGCGATGGATATCGCCGGCCTGTGCTTACCTCTGAAACCACAAAAAGAAAGAAGGTTGAGCAATTATATTGTTAAATACAAATTACTTTCAGGGTTAATAGATCAATTGAGTAAATAAGGTAAAATGCGATGTTTCTAATATCGGGATATTAGCAATGGGTAATGCCGATCAAGCTTATTCTTTTTTGTTACCGGGGTACACTGATCACAAACACAAGTAAACAGAGGTTATAGCTTATTTTCAAGGGTGGCGGATACAAATTTGGTACGGAACATCCCGTAAAGATTACAACATATATTTTGATGGAGATTGGAGACTAACTGGAAATTGGATGGTTGGAAGAGGAGATTGGATTCTGTCGGAAGCGGGGTAAAAATAAAGAGTGTTTTCTTAAAAATCAATAATTTTTCAAATAATTATTTTTCACCCGCGTATCCGACTAAAATTTGATTTTTACCAACTACGGTTCCGATACCAGGCTCAGCTCTTTCTCCGCTGCCTTCAGCACCTTCTCCTTCTTGTATTCATACCACCATTTCGGGGCAGTCTTCTTCATCAGGGTATCGATCTGCCTCATTCCAAACAGATTCCATACACCTTTCAGTTTGCCGCTTACAGAAGACTGTAAAGCTCTCAGACTCATGGCAAAACCACTGTCGAGATATTCCATGTGATGCCAGTAGCCTGCAGGCATAAACAAGGTGTCGCCATGATTAAGGGTAACCTCGTATCCCTGGGCCAGTTTCAATGCCGGGAACTTCTCATAGTCGGGATTCCCATTATTCAAATGGTAGTGCGAGAAGTCGGCCATACTCAGCACTTCAAAGGGTTTGCGGTACAGCTTGTGCTGCTCCTGGTAAGGGAAGAGCAATACCCTTTTTCTGCCCACAAACTGTGTATGCAATATGTGCGAGAGGTCTATATCAAAATGCATATGTGTGATGCTGGTGGCGCCACCAACAAACAACATCGGGAATTTTTTTACAAAACCCTTCATCAGGTGGTCGGGCCAGGTAAAGTCCCTGGTAAGCTGTGGTGCATGTTCAAATATGTTGAACAGGAAGATGCGCCATCCCGCCGGTCCCTGGCTGATCATGTCTATATACTCCCCAAAAGTCTTATAGTCGTCGGCCGTGTTGATAGGCGTGTACGCATCACTCTTCACATTGTTGTATAACGCCACTCGTTTGTGACCTACGATCTCTTTAAAGAACTGCCAGTTCCACTTTTGGTAGGCAGGCCATTCTTTAGACAGGTTGGTTATGACAAGCGGGGTCATGGTCTTGTAATAACGCTGCTGAAATTCTTCCCCACTAATATTATCCACCCGGTCAACAGGTAATAGACGCATGCTTCAAAAAATTTTGGGGCAAATTTAATACTAATTTCATGTACGAAACTCAAACCCGGAGGCGATGAAGATTTCCATACATCCAGTGAATCCGCAACAGCGCAACATTGATAAGGTAACAGAGATACTTTCCAAAGGTGGGATCATTATATATCCGACCGATACTATATATGGACTAGGTTGCGATATCTATAATCATGATGCAGTAGTAAGAATCTGCCGCATCAAAAACATCAATCCGGCCAAAGCCCAGTTTTCATTCATCTGTCATGACCTGAGCGATATGAGCCAGTTCACGAAAAGCATATCGACTCCTCTTTACAGAATGTTAAAAAGCAATTTGCCCGGCCCATATACATTTATCTTGCCGGCCAGTAAGCAGGTGCCCAAAATTCTGAAGACAAAAAAGAATACAGTGGGTCTTCGCATTCCCGATAACAATATTGCGAGAGCTATTGTAAAAAACCTGGGACGACCCATACTCAGCACCAGCTTGCCCGGAGATATGGTAGAAGAATACACCGACCCTGGCACCATCGATCATAAATTCAGCAAATTGGTGGATATTGTGGTCGATGGAGGACCCGGCAACCTGGTTCCTTCTACAGTGATTGATTGCACTGGCGCATCGCCCGTATTAGTAAGGGCAGGTGCAGGCATGTGGGAAGAATTAGTATAGCATCGGCATGAAAAACACCAGTTCAACCATTATGACAGCTGTAAAAAGTGATTACGGGAGGTTTTTTCCTCCAACCTTCACCCTTGAGACACCCCGCGTTTTATTGCGTTTGCTGGCTCCTGAAGACCTGAAGCCTTTATCAGCATTGGCCAAAGACAAGTCCATCTGGCAATGGTTTGTACAAGACCTCAGCGAAGAGCAAGCCATGAAAGAATGGATGGACGGATTATTACTGGAAAGACAACAGGAGAATCGCATGCCCTTTACCGTTATAGACAAAGACGGATACACCATTTGCGGCAGCACCAGTTATCTCAACATTTCATTTTTCGACAAACGCCTCGAGATCGGCAGCACCTGGTTGGGCACCGAATTTATTGGTACCGGCGTGAACCGCCACGCCAAATTTGCGCTGCTTTGTTACGCGTTTGAAGTAATGAAAATGGAAAGGGTAGAAGTGAAAACCGACAACCTGAACGAACGCGCAAAAGCGGCATTATTGAAATGCGGTTTTATTCCTGAAGGTGTGTTGCGCAGCCATATGCAGGTGCACAGCGACAGAAGAAGAGATAGTATTTACTTCAGTTTACTGCGAGATGAATGGCCGGAGAGAAAGGAATCTTTCTTTGTGGATCTCCTGTAACCAGGAGCTTAAAAAGAGAAAAGAGGTGAAAAGAGATCCTCGTATGCCTCTTTCCCCTCCTTCTCTGAGCTTCAATAAAACCAATCGTTAACAGACTACGTACTTCAGTTGACCACGTCGCTATCATGAACGGCGTCAACTTGCTATTTAAGACCAGAAAGCGAACCGGGGGTTTATTGCCTTAACTGTTAAAGTTTATCTCCAGTTGTGGCTGTATGCATTGGAATGAGCGGCGGTGATAGGGGCTGAGGCCATATTCTTCAATGGCGCGGCGGTGCTCAGGAGTGCCGTAGCCTTTGTTGGTGATCCATTTGTAGTGAGGATACTCATAGTGCAGGTTGCGCATGAAATCGTCGCGGTAAGTCTTGGCCAGGATGCTGGCTGCCGCAATGGAAGCGTATTTGGCATCACCTTCAACAATGCATTCGTGCGGAACACGCTTGTACTTGGTAAAACGGTTGCCATCAATCAGCAGGAACTGCGCTTTCTTTTTCAGCTTGTCAAGCGCCAGGTGCATGGCTTTGAAGGAAGCATTGAGGATGTTGATGCGGTCAATTTCTTCATGATCAACCATCGCCACACTATAGCTTACGGCGTTTTCTTCAATATAGGTGCGCAACGTATAGCGGTCTTCTTCATTCACCTGCTTGCTGTCGTTCAGCAGCGGGTGATAAAAACCTTCGGGCAGAATGACGGCTGCCGCAAACACGGGACCAGCCAGGCAGCCTCTGCCGGCTTCATCGCATCCTGCTTCGCGCAACTTGTTTTGGTGAAAAAGTTTCAGCACCTAAAAACTTTTGGCCAAAAATAGGGTATGATCATTATGATAGCCAGCGGATTTTATGCACATGGCTCAAAAAATGAAGGGATTGGTCAGTTGTGCGACGACTACCGCAATTCGGGGATTGCAATAATTATTGCGGCAAACTAATTTTGCCGTTCTTTACATTACAGGAAAAAATTTTTTTATGGAGATCGCCGGCTATATCGCGGCAATATTGATTGGTTTATCGCTTGGCCTTATTGGCGGAGGCGGATCAATATTGACAGTGCCGGTGTTTGTTTACATACTTCATGTAAATCCTGTGCTGGCAACCACTTACTCGTTGTTTGTTGTGGGCAGCTGCAGTCTTGTTGGCGGCGCCAGGGCCTGGCACAAAGGATTGATTGACGTGCCCACCGTCATTTATTTCGGCATTTCTTCCATGGTAAGCGTTTACCTGGTACGGCATTTTGTGGTGCCCGCTATTCCGGAGCACATTACTACTATCGGCGATTTTGAAATCACAAAAGGTGTATTCCTGATGGTGTTGTTCGCCTTTCTGATGGTAGGCGCCGCCATATCGATGATCAGGTCGCGCAATGGCGTGCAGAAAGAAGTGGAAAGAAACCGTTCGCGGATAGTGAAATTGATTTTGCAGGGTTTAGTGGTAGGCGCCATTACCGGGTTGCTGGGCGCGGGTGGCGGTTTCCTGATTATTCCCGCTTTGGTACTATTCAGTAAACTGCCGATGAAGACCGCGGTAGGCAGCTCGCTAACTATTATGGCCTTCAGCTCTTTATTTGGTTTTTTCACTACCTTATCCTACTACACGGTTAACTGGCTGCAATTGTTGATCTTCACAGCTATCGCCGTAGTGGGAATATTTATCGGCGCAGCTTTAAGCGAGCGCATACCAGGCAGCTCCCTGAAAAGAGGGTTTGGCTGGTTCATTCTGGCCATGGGCATTTATATACTGGTAAGGGAAATTTGCTTTGCCTGAAAATGACCAGGGTCATAAAGTCTTTGGCGAACAGTTTTGATATTTGTCTTGTTTTATAATAACATTATGAAAGTAGAACAAATATATACCGGATGCCTGGCGCAGGGCGCCTACTACATCCAAAGCGAAGGCGAAGCAGTGGTAATTGACCCGCTGCGCGAAATTGAACCTTATGTGCAGAAAGCAGAGAGGAACAACGCCCGCATCAAATATGTTTTCGAGACTCATTTTCACGCCGATTTTGTTTCCGGTCATTTAGACCTGGCAAAAGCCACCGGCGCTACTATAGTATATGGACCTACCGCCAAGCCTTCTTTTGAAGCAAAAATTGCCAAAGACGGTGAAGAGCTGAAAGTAGGTAAACTCACCTTTGTGGTGCTGCATACTCCCGGACACACGCTGGAAAGTGCCTGTTATTTGCTGAAAGATGAAAACGGCAAACCTGTTGCGCTCTTCAGCGGCGATACATTGTTCATTGGTGATGTGGGCCGTCCCGACCTGGCGCAGAAAGCTGCGAATATGACCAAAGAAGAGCTGGCCGGTCTGCTGTTCGATTCTCTCCGCCAAAAAATAATGCCGCTGCCTGATGATATTATCGTATATCCCGCCCACGGCGCCGGCAGTGCCTGCGGTAAGAATATGGCAAAAGAAACCTCCGACACGCTTGGTCATCAAAAGCAAACCAACTACGCGTTGCGCGCTGACATGACTAAGGAAGAATTTATAAAAGAAGTAATTGAAGGACTGACTACGCCACCGCAATATTTCCCCATGAATGTGATGCTGAATAAGCAAGGATATGAAAGCATTGGAGAAGTATTAAAGAAAGGTACGCAGCCATTATCTGTAGAAGCATTTGAAGCGGCGGCCAACGAAACCGGCGCGCTGATTCTCGATACGCGCGATCCGCAAACATTTGCCAAAGGATTTATTCCCAACTCTGTCAATATTGGCCTGGACGGCAACTTCGCTCCCTGGGTGGGCACGTTGATTCCCGATATCAGGCAACCCCTATTGATTGTGGCGCAGGAAGGCCGCGAACAGGAAGTGGTAACCCGCCTGGCAAGGGTAGGTTATGATAACGCTATCGGTTACCTGAAAGGAGGTTTTGAGGAGTGGCTGAAGAGCGGAAAGGAAATCGATCAAATAGAATCTATCAGCGCCGAAGAACTTGCAGAGCGAATGAAAAAATCCGGACCGCTCAACGTACTCGACGTGCGCAAAGAAACAGAGTACAAGGCCGAGCACCTGGCAAATGCAGAAAACGCCAGCCTCGATTATATCAACGACAGCATGCAGATGGTAGACAAAGACAAAACCTACTACGTGCATTGCGCAGGGGGCTATCGCTCCATGATCTTTATATCGATCCTGAAGGCAAGAGGTTACCATAAGCTGATCGACATAAAAGGTGGATTTAAAGCGATGAAAGATTCCGGCCAGTTTACGCTTACCGACCAGGTGCCTGTGGAATAATCTGTCGCCAGGCAGCCATTGCATACCAGGTACCTGGCGTTTCCAAAATGATCATTTTCCGGAAGGGACGGATCAAGTGGCGGCAGGCAGTAGTAATGCCTGCAAAGCAACTGCGGCAGGTGTTGAAACAATTTGCTGTACGCGCCTGAAAATATTGTGTGCAAAAAAATGATGTAGTATATGAACTTTGGTGAATGGCTCAGTCAACCGTGGCCCTGGTATGTTGCCGGCCCTTTAATTGGTTTGATGGTGCCGGTACTTCTGCTGGCAGGTAACAAATCGTTTGGCGTTTCTTCAAGTTTCCGTCATATCTGCGCCGCCTGCGTTCCGGCAAAAATTCCTTTTTTCAAATATGATTGGAAAAAAGAGCAATGGAATCTTTTTTTCGTGGCAGGGATTGTTATTGGAGGTTTTGTTGCTTTCAATTATCTCAATAGCGGTGCATACGCGATTGATGAACGACTGAGTGCAGAACTGCAGGCCTATGGTATAGCTAATTTTGAAAGCCCCTCTCCCACAGAAATATTCAACTGGCAATCGCTGTTTACTTTGAAGGGATTTCTGATGATGATCGTCGGTGGATTCCTTGTTGGCTTTGGCACGCGCTATGCCGGTGGTTGCACATCAGGACATAGCATCATGGGACTTTCCAACCTGCAGTGGCCTTCGTTGGTGGCTACCTGTTGTTTTATGATCGGCGGATTAATTGCTGCCAATTTCATTCTTCCACTCATCCTTAAACTCTAGGCCATGCACACAGAACAAGTTCAGGACAACATCATAGCAATATGGAATACCGATTTTGAAGTGCGCTCGCTCGACCAGGCTGGCAGCAACGAATCGGAGCAACAACATCCCTGGTGGCATTTGCTGAAGTATTTGGTTGCCGGAATTTTCTTTGGCATTGTGCTGGTGAAATCGGAAGTGGTGGTATGGTTCAGAATACAGGAGATGTTTCGCTTCCAGAGCTTTCACATGTATGGTGTATTAGGCAGCGCAGTGATCACCGCCGCTATTTCCGTGTTTTTGATTAAAAAGTTCAAAGCGCGCACCATCTATGGTGAACCAGTGAAATTTTATCCTAAAAAGTTCAGCAAAGGACAAGTATTTGGTGGATTACTTTTCGGTACAGGCTGGGCATTCACCGGTGCATGTCCTGGTCCTTTATACTCGCTGGTAGGAAGCGGTGTTACTGTTATACTCGTTGTTATACTCAGTGCTATCGCGGGCACATGGGTTTACGGTAGATTTCGTGAAAAATTGCCGCATTAGTCCACGCCACTTAGTTTTCGGTTAACCCTCATCAAATTACCGTTGGCATCTCCCCTCTTTTGGGGATATAAATGCCACATTTATGGTATTGTTTTCACCTCTTTCCATAATCACCTTTACACTTTATTAGCCGGCTGCTAACCTCCAACCGGCTTCTCGTCCATCTCATACCTGCACGGCATTTTCGAAAGCATTTGTAAGCTGCGCGACAGTTTACCAGTGAAATATTTACAACCTTGTTTATAGTTAACCAAAAACCTAATGTATGCAACACAATGATTTCAACTCTTCGCGTCGTAGCTTTTTAGGCACTCTTGCTACAGGCGCAGCCGCTTTGGGAGCCACCACGCTTGCGGCGCCGCTTTCACTTTCGGCAAAAACACTGCAACAGACCGGCAATATCGCAGATGCAGATGCCTGGTTCAATCAGATAAAGGGAACTCATCGTATTGTATTTGATGTACCACATGCCAACGGCATATTCCCCTTTGCATGGCCCCGCGTGTTTCTTCTTACCAATGCTGCTACTGGCTCACAGGAAAAAGACTGCGGCGTAGTGGTTATTCTCCGTCACGATGCTATTGGTTATGCTTTGAAAGATGAATTGTGGACCAAATACAAACTGGGTGAAGTATTGCATCTCCCTGATCCCGCCACCAATCAGCCTGCTACGCACAACCCATTCTGGCAACCCAAGGAAGGTACTTACTCAGTGCCAGGCTTTGGTGTTATCAAGATCGGTATTAATGAACTGCAGGCAAGCGGTGTTCGCTTCTGTGTATGCGATGCTGCCCTCACCGTATATAGCGCTGCCGTTGCCCAGGGCATGGGTAAAGACGCTGCCGAAGTGAAGAAAGAATGGGTGGCAGGTCTCTTGCCCGACATACAGGTAGTGCCCTCCGGCGTTTGGGCCGTTGGCCGCGCGCAGGAACACAAATGTGCATATTGCTTCGCCGGATAAACGCAAGTGGGAATTGAATATTGAATTTGAATTTGAACAAGGAATGTGAACAAGGAATAGTGTCGTGGCCAGATCGTGCTGCCATTCATTCACATTCAAATTCCTTGTTCAAATTCAAATTCAATATTCCTAAAAGTTTGTCATGAAACGCAAGTTCATTATTCTCCTCGCCTCGGCTTTTGCCATCGCCATCGTTATTTTGGCGCTGATGCCGGGTGGGGAAGTGAAAGATATAACGGATACAGTTAACGAAGATGGCCTGGAGTGGCCCTGGCAGGCGCCGGATACGGCATTGATACCGCATGACGATGAGGGAGATCTGATCAGGTATGGAAGAGAGCTTATAGCGTATACTGCGAAATACCTGGGACCGAAAGGAATTGTGGCGAATAAGACAAATGGAATGAATTGCCAGAACTGTCACCTGGAGGCCGGCACCAAACCTTGGGGAAATAATTATAGTGGCGTGGCGGCAAACTACCCCCGGTTTCGCGAACGCAGCGGTATGGTGGAGTCGATTGAAAAAAAAATCAATGACTGTTTTGAACGCAGCATGAATGGTAAGCCGCTCGATAGCCTGAGCCGAGAAATGCGCGCAATGGTCGCTTACATGAAGTGGCTGGGACAAGGAGTAAAGAAAAATGAAAAGCCCGTAGGTATAAGTACCAAACCAGTGGAATACCTTGACCGCGCTGCCGATCCCGAAGCTGGCAAGAGAGTATATATGTTGAAATGCCAGCGCTGCCATGGCGCCAATGGCGAAGGCCTGGCCGATTCCGTATCGGGTTATGGATTCATCTATCCGCCCTTGTGGGGAAAGCATAGCTATAATATCGGCGCCAGCCTGTACCGGCTGGGCAAATTTGCCAGCTTTGTTAAAACAAACATGCCCTTTGACGCCCGGGACGAAAAGGACAGGCTCACCACTGAAGAAGCCTGGGATGTTGCCGCATTCGTCAACTCCATGGACAGGCCGCAAAAGGATATAAGTATGGACTGGCCCGATCTGAAATCAAAACCGGCCGACCATCCCTTTGGACCTTTCCCTGATTCTTTTCCGAAACATCAATACAAATATGGTCCGTTTAAGGAAATAGAGCAGGCAAGAAAGGTTAAACAGTAAAACTCCTCATCATGAAAAAATATTTCGCTCTTCTGGCAATTCTTTTCGCCTCCGTCATGGCGCAGGCGCAGTCAGATTATAAGGTTGTCTTCGATATAACCAATAAAGACAGCTCCAGTCATAAAACCGTGATTCGCCAGTCGGGCAGCGTGGCTAAAGCCAGTCCCGAAGCCCAGGTAGAAGTAGTGGTGTATAGTGGCGCGCTCGACATGGTGGTAAAAGACAAAAGCACCGTAGCTCCCGCCATCGAAGAACTCATCAAATCCAAGCAGGTCACCTTTAAAGTGTGCGCCTTAACCATGAAGCGCAACAACGTTGACAAAAGCCAGCTGATACCCGGCGTAGTAGTGGTAGACGACGGAATTTACGAGATCATTACGCGGCAGCGGCAAGGATGGGGGTATATTAAGGTCGCTAATTGATGGCGGGCGGCGTAAGACGAAAAAATTGAAGAGGGGACAGGGAAGATTGAAGGAGAAGGGAGAAGTAATGACGATGCACGTCGGACTCCCCTGTTCAAATTTCCCTGTTCCTCTGTTCAATCTTCGCCTTCTTCCCCGATCTTTGCGCCGCAATGCAATCAACCAGGGCACATAGGGCTGTCAGCAATTGGATACTGATTGGCGTGATCATGTTGCTGATACAAGTGGTGTTGGGCGGAGTGACGAGGCTGACGGGCTCGGGATTGTCGATTACCAAATGGGAAGTGGAACTGCATGCTGTGCCGCCGCTGTCGGAAAAGGAGTGGGTGCAGCATTTTGAAGACTATAAGAAGACGCCGCAGTTTCAGCACCTCAATTCAGACTTCACCTTACAAGATTTCAAGTTTATATTTTTCTGGGAGTGGTTGCACCGCAACTGGGGGCAGGCAATTGCGCTGGTATTTATCGCGGGTTTTGTGTACCTGCTCAGGAAAAAGTATTTGAAGCGCGAAATGGTTCAACCGCTGGTGATACTCTTTCTGCTGGGCGCGGCGCAGGGCCTGGTGGGATGGATTATGGTGCTGAGCGGACTTACCGGCGATGCCGTATATGTGCAGCCGACCAAGCTGGCGATGCACTTCATTTTTGCGATGGGCCTGATAGTGTATGCATTTTGGTTTGCCTTGCAACTGCGCATACCACCAGGTGAGCGCGTGCAGGCACCACAATTGCAGAAATTTACTTCATGGCTTATTTTTCTCACCATCATACAACTCATCTTCGGCGCCCTGATGGCTGGTCACAGGGCCGCAACCGCCGCTCCTACCTGGCCCGATATTAATGGCAGTATGATTCCTGCAGGATTGTGGGATGCAAAACATGGACTGCTCAACCTGGTGGATAATAAAATCACCATTCACTTTATTCACCGCGGACTGGCTTATATCCTATTCGTGCTGGTTATTTTTTACACCATAAGAATTTCGTTATTCAGCAATGGCAGTCGCACACTTTCAAAGGCAGGCAAAATTCCCGTGCTGCTGGTGTGCCTGCAGGTGTTGCTGGGCATCATGTCGTTGCTCACCAGCGACCATATTGTGCCCAACCGCTGGGGCCTTTTTGAATGGATGGCTCAACTGCACCAGGTAACGGGTATGCTCTTCCTGCTCAGCCTCATAGCCATGCTCTACCTCACCCGCCGCCAACTTAAAGCTTATAAGTGATAATTCTAAAGCGGTCTTGGCGTTATAATTGTATTTTAGTGGCGTTTACCATATGAAACTATTTCTGAAAGGATTATATCATTCATTCCCTGTTCAGCTGGTGCTGCTACACCTGAAGAAATTCCAGGTGCTGCTGATCTTCTGGTTCATCCTCTTCAGTACAGTCAATGGTACGTTTATGAAAAGTTTCGGGGCCGATTCGCTGTACCTGGCGCCCGAATACCTGGGAGATGTTAACCCCATCGCCAGCATATTCGTGGGTATGGCCATCGGCATTTTCATTATGAGCTGGAATATCACCACGTTCATTTTGTTTTGCCGCCATTTCCGTTTCCTGGCCACCACTTCCAATCCTTTTCTGAAATATTGCATCAACAATGCGGTGATTCCGCTGGTTTTTCTCATTTTCTATTTCATACGCGCGGTAGATTTCGACCTGCACAAAGAGTTGATGAGCCCCGGCCAAATCGCTTTGCTGGGCATCGGGTTCCTGAGCGGACTTACCTTCATCATAGCGATTTCGCTGTTTTATTTTTTTCGCGCCGATAAGACCATCATTCGCAAGCTTACGCCGGTGATCAGCAACCCGCAATTGTTCAAGGCACAGTTTAAAAAAGAAGAAACCAAGCTGGGGCAAAGCAGGCTGATAAAAGTGGAGTACTATCTCAATAGTCTTTTCAAACTCAAGAAAGTGCGGGATGTATCGCACTACAGCCGTGAGTTTATCGAAAACATTTTCAGCCGTCACCATTTTGCCGCGGTGCTTTGCATTTTCATCGCGTTCATACTCATGATCGTGATCGGTTTCTGGCTCGATCATCCCATTATGCAGTTGCCCGCCGCAGCGGGCATCACCGTTTTCTTTGCCATATTGATCGCGGTGTCGGGTGCTTTCTCCTATTTTTTGCAAAGCTGGAGTATTCCCTTCCTTATACTGCTGTTTGTAGTGATGAACTATTTGTACCGCCACAACATCATTGACCCGAGTAATAAGGCATATGGATTAAACTATACCAACAAAGACGAACGTCCTGAATACAGTCGCGATACACTGGTGAGCCTCTGCAGTCCGGCCAATATCGAGCGCGACAAGCGCAATATGATCGAAATACTCAATGCCTGGAAAGCTCGTCAGCAGGAAGAAAAGCCACAGATGTATATCATTACCACGAGCGGCGGCGGCAATCGCAGCGCGGCATTTACCATGAATGTATTGCAGCGCCTCGACAGTGTGAGCGGCGGAGAACTGATGAAGAAAACCGTGCTCATCACCGGCGCTTCGGGCGGTATGTTGGGAGCTGCATACTTCAGGGAACTATACAGGCTGAAAACCCAGGGAGAAGATATCGACCTGCAGGATAAGAAGTACGTGGAAGATATTTCCAACGACCTGCTAAATCCATTGTTCACCTCACTGGTGGCGCGCGACCTGGCTTCGCCGGCGCAGCGCTTTAAGGTGGGAAAATATGAGTACATCAAAGACAGGGGTTATGCGTTTGAACAAAAACTAAACGACAATACCCGCGGCGTGCTCGACGACCAGCTGCAATCATGGTACGATGATGAAAAAAATGGTCGCATACCACTTATGTTCTTCAATTCGGTGGTAACGCGCGATGGTCGCAAAATGATCATCAGCACGCAGCCCATCAGCTTTTTGATGAAGCCGGTTCATGGTACTGCCGCCGATGGTATGGATCCCGACGCAGTGGATTATGGCGCACTGTTCCGTAAACAGGATCCGCTGAACCTGCGCATGCTGACGGCGCTGCGCATGAATGCTACATTCCCTTATGTGCTGCCCAACGTGTGGCTGCCCAGCAAACCCGTAATAGACGTAATGGACGCCGGACTGCGCGATAATTTCGGCCAGGAAACTGCCATCCGCTTCATACAGGTGTTTGAAGACTGGATTAAAGAAAATACCAGCGGCATTGTGTTCATACATATCCGCGACCGCAAAGCCGGAGGATGGGAATATCCTTTTGAATCGAATAATATTACCGAAATGGTAACCAAACCCATGTTGCTGCTGCAATACAACTGGTACAAAATGCAGGAGTATAACCAGAACGACCTGCTGAGCCTTTCGCAGTCATTGTTGGGAAATTATTTTCATAAACTTCAGTTTATCTACACTCCCGAAAAAGAAGAAGAGCGCGCGGTACTGAACTTTCATCTTACCAAACGGGAAAAGCAGGACATTGCGCATGCGCTGGATAGCGAGTATAACCAGGGGGTATTCGCCGCTTTTAAGCGCATTACCGGGAAAAAATCTATTCCGCAGCCTGGATCAGATTAAAATAGCGAGGTAATACTTTTATGGTAAGCTGTTCTTCGGTGTCACAGGGGTCGCCATCTATATGCATGGGCGCATGGCCGGCGTTTTGAATGGTGAGCTCTGCCGTTTGAAAATAAATGACCGGCGATTTCATCGAGTTCTCCACTTTTTTTATCTGGCCAGCCAGCACCTGTTTCATGACTGTGATCAACAGCAATGGCTTGGCGATTTTTTTCACTATCACTACATCCAGCAACCCATCAGACAAAACCGCCTGCGGCGCAATGGTGAAATTATTTCCAAACTGGTTGCTATTGGCAATGCTAACGAGATATGCTTCGGTGGAAAAATCGAAATTGTTTGCGTGGATGCTGAAAGGATATGCTTTGGCCAAAAGAAAATGTTTGGTGGTGAGTGAAGCATAGGTGCCCAGCCCGCGCCTGGGTGCTTCCGCAAACTGGTGAGCGATGGCGGCGTCAAAGCCCAGGCCGCAAAGCATACAGGCAAAGCGGTTGTTGATCATAAACGCATCGGTGAGCTGCGCGTATCCTTTAAAAATAACCTCAAGCGCTTTTGGGGGCGCCTTGGGAATGCCGGCGGCAAAAGCCAACCCATTGCCCGATCCGAGAGGAATGATGCCGAAACGCACTTTGGTATCGGCCAGCGAATGCACCACCTGGTTCACCGTGCCATCGCCGCCGCAGATGATGATGTCGGTGAATTGTTCTTTTTCTATTTTCTGCCTTACCGCTTCATAGTTACCATCGGCAACAGTTGGCATAATTTCATAATGAATACCGGCGGCCTCAGTGCGCTGTCGGATCAGCGATTCCATTTTGCTTTTTTCCCGGGTACCTGATATGGGATTGATGAGATAAATGAACTTGCGCCGCATGAGCCAAAGATAGTTTTTTCGTAAATAGGTCTGAATATCCTGTCCACTACAATAGTCTTGCACGTCAACCGATTTTGGGATTTTCTTCTAATCAAAAACATTATATTAGTCAATTTAAACGACTCATTATATGCACCAGGATTTCTCCCAGACCCCTGCGCGCTGGGGCCTTGGCAAGGTGATACTACGTATGACTGGGTGATGTTGCTGTTCATTTTTGTTCTGGCAATTGTTGGAACTGCTATCTGGGCCTTTCTCGACCGAAATCGCCCGAGCTATAACAAACTTTTCTATTGGCTTACCGTGGTAGTGCGCTACTATGTTGGCTTTACCATGCTTAGTTATGGAGCTGTGAAAGTGTTCAAACTGCAGTTTCCCGCCGCTGATCCGTTCAGGTTGGTTCAGCCTTATGGTGAATCGTCGCCCATGGGACTGGCCTGGACTTACATGGGCTATTCAGAAGGATACAACTTCTTTACCGGCGCAGCCGAAATGCTGGGAGGTATACTGTTGCTGTTTCGCCGCACCACCACGCTGGGCGCCATGGTCACCTTTGGTGTAATGGGCAATGTGATGGCGATGAATTACAGTTATGATATACCTGTGAAGATTCTCTCATCGATGCTGGTATTTATGTCCGTCTTCCTGATGGCTAAGGATATTCGCAGACTGTACCATTTTTTTATCGTCAACAAAACAGCGGCGCCTGCCAATATTGCCCAGCCTCCAATACGCAACCGGAAATGGCGCGTAGCGCTGGTAGTAATTAAAACGTTACTGCTGACATACTATATCGGCATGGGCTTGTACGACAGTGCCACTTCGCTGAAAAAATATGGCGATAATGCTCCCAAACCGCCGCTGTATGGAATTTATAACGTGGAGACTTTTGTGCTCAACAATGATACGCTGCCACCACTGCAGACAGATACCCTGCGCTGGAAGCAACTGGTGGTGGGTGGCTATAGGGGATATACGAACGCCTATTTGAAAAGTATGAGCGATACCATGCGTTACCATGCATGGAGGCTCGACACAACGGAAAAGAAAGTGACCTTGTTTACCTGGAGCGATACCACCGCCAAATACCAGTTGGCTTATCATTTTCCTGATAAAGAGCACCTGGAGATGCGCGGCACGTATAAAAACGATTCGGTGTTTATTCGCATGGCGACGTATGACTTGAACAAATTTTTGCTCAAGAACCGCGGCTTTCACTGGATCAACGAATATCCGTTCAACCGATAAATGTGTTGATGGTTTGACAATAGCGGATCTTAGTTGCCGCCCACGTGCTGCAGGAATTTCTGCTTATAGCTTCGGCCCACCGGCAGGGAAAAATTGCCGATATTGACGCAATCGCTGCTAAAGCTGTTGATCTTATCGAGCGATACGATGTAGGATTTGTGTATCCTGAGAAATTTATTCTCCGGCAATTTTTCCTCCATATATCCGATGCGCTGGTAGCTGATAATGGATTGGTTTTCCGTAATCACTTTTATGTAGTCGCGTATGCTTTCGATATAAATGATATTCTTCAGGAATACTTTAACCAGGTCTCTGTTTACTTTAAAATACATATAGGCCTTGTCGAATGCATTGTTTTCATGCGACTGGTCGAGGCCCTTCTTGAACACCACCTGCTGGTTGAACTTGGCAATAGCTTTCAGGAAGCGGTCGAAGGTGATGGGTTTTACCAGGTAATCGAGCGCATCCAGCTCAAAGCCATCTACTCCGTATTCGCGGTAGGCGGTGGTAAAAATGACGGCGGGTCTTTCCGGTAAGGAGCGCACCAGTTCAAGGCCCGTCATTTTCGGCATTTGTATATCCAGGAAAACCAGGTCAACCGGCTTTTTTTGCAAAAAAGTAAATGCGTCGAGCGCATTATGACAAATGCCCACAATTTCGAAATCATCGATTCGTGAAACATAGGATGCCAGCAGTTCAGTAGCCGGAGATTCGTCGTCAACAATTAAGACTCGTACCTTCTGCATAATCGATATTTCTTATAGTGCACGGTGTAGAGTTTTGGGTGTCGGGTGTTTTTCAGTCACGACACCTACACCCATAAACTTAAACAAGAGTTTCTTCCTTTATTTCAACCTCTTTCTTCATTGGCCGGGATGAAAGGTTTTTAACTTTAAGGATGGTGAGAAATGAACCGCCGTCGGGCATATACTTAAACTCGTGGCGACCGTGGTAAATAATTTCAAGCCGCTTGCGCACATTTTCCAGTCCGATGCCCTTGTTGGTGGTGGCGGGTCTGCCTTTCCGGGGTTCAAAACTGTTTTCGATCTTCACCGATAACCATTCTTCTTTAATGGATATATCGATGCGGATCCAGTTGTTGCCGATATTACAAATGCCGTGTTTAAAGCTGTTTTCAACGAGCGGCAGCAGCAATAACGGCGTGATGTAAAAGCCTTCCACATCATCAAATACATTCATGCTTATATCGAGCCGGTCGCCATAGCGGATCTTTTCCAGCTCGATATAATTATTTACGTAATCCAGTTCCTGTTTCAGCGGTATCATATGCTGTTTGCTATCGTACAGCATATAGCTTAGCAAGGCCGACAGCCGGTAGATCATTTCCGACGTGCGCGAATTATTTTGAACAGAGAAAGAATAGATATTGTTGAGCGTGTTAAAAATAAAATGAGGCTGCACCTGCGATTTCAGCAGTTCCAGTTGTGCTTCAATTTTATCTTTCTGAAGCGCCTGCGTTTTTCGCTGTTGCTCGTACCAGGCACGCATAAAATAAAACATGGCATAGAAGCCGGTGATCGTGTAAATGCTTACGCCTTCAATCAATATTTTGGGAAACCATAACAGGTTTTGTTTTGAATCGGGATAATAGAGAGGATAGGTGTAGTAATAATTAAAGCAGCGGCGCAGCATGACGAAGAAAATCACACTCAACGCAAACCATATCCAGAATGTGGTTTTTTTCCCTTTCAGGAAATAATTTTTTACCAGCACATGTACGGTTATATAAGAAGCAAAGAAAGTGATGGGCACAATGGCTGATGCATTGATGAAATACCGTTCGTATTCGCAGTTGATGGCCGCTGGCCCCAGCCATTCGTACAGGAAATAGAGGCCCCAGAAGATGGAAGCGTAGATTATATTTTTCTTGATCACCAGCATGGGCTGTAAATCACCTATAAATCTACTCAATTACGCTTGATAAGTTCGTACATATTTCGACGAACAACGATTTTACGTGTCGAACGGCGAACTTGTGGTTTTTGGACGCCTTGCCGAAAAAGTCCAAAATTTGATCTAAATAGGCATTCCTGTTAGAAATAAAGCCTGTTGTTTTGTGATTCAAAAAAGTATAGCCATGAAAGTTATTATTTTAACCAGTTTACTCGCGCTGTTGCTGGCGCCGGAACTGAAAGCGCAGGCCAGCCCGCCGGTGCACAACAATGTAAAAGTGCTGAATCCCGGTAAGGGCTACATGAACTCGCTCAATACACGCGCGCTGCGCGATTTTCTGAAGAAGTATGAGAACGCTGCTGATGTGGTATGGTATGCAGTGAAAGACGGTTTCGTGGTTCGCTTCCGCGTCGACAGCACTCACGGTCGCTCTGCATACGACAAAAGGGGTCAGTGGATCTATACTATCAAGCAGTACAGCGAGAAGTTCATGCCACGGGATGTGCGTCATATTGTAAAAAGTTCATACTATGACTATGCCATCACGTTAGTGGAAGAAATTGAGCAGCCCAACCATCCTGTCCGATACCTGGTGCATATGCAGGATGAGGTGAGCTGGAAGAACGTGCTGATTTCGGATCGCAATATGGAGCTGGTTGAAGACAAAAAGAAGCTTTGAGAGGCAAGCCAGGCGGGTGTAGAGGTAGTACTCCAGGGAGTATTATGGCAGCAGGGCACCCGCCTTTTTTTACCATCTCAACAGTGCACTTGCCCAGGTGAAGCCGCTGCCGAATGCAGCCAGGCACACCAGGTCGCCGGGTTTCACTTTCCCTTCCTGCCAGGCCTCGCAGAGAGCAATGGGTATAGATGCGGCCGTAGTATTTCCATATCGCTGAATATTGTTATACACCTGGTCTTCCCGCAAACCGAGTTGCTGCTGTACAAATTGCGCGATGCGCAGGTTAGCCTGGTGCGGCACCAGCAAATTGATATCCTGGGGCGTATAACCGTTCGCTTTGAGTGATTCTATGATCACTTCCGGAAATTTCACGATCGCTTTCTTAAACACTGCCGGACCGTCCATATTCGGAAATATCTGCGCTTTGTCGAGCATGGCATGACTCATAAACATTTCTCCCACTTCGGCCTCATCAAAGTCGGCAAGCTTTTCCGATGTCCAGTGATTGGCATGTGTACCGGGATTGTACATGGCGAGAATTTCTGCAAACTCGCCATCGCTGTGGAGGTGGGTGCTTAATATGCCTTCGTTTTCTTTTTCTGTGGGTTGCAGCACCACTGCTCCCGCGCCATCGCCGAAAATAACGCTCACGTTGCGCCCGCGTGTGCTGAAGTCGAGCCCGAAGGAATGTTTCTCGCTGCCGATCACGAGTATGTTTTTATACATGCCCGACCTGATAAACTGATCAGCCACGCTGAGTGCGTACACAAAGCCGCTGCACTGGTTGCGCACGTCTAATGCCCCCACTTCTTTCATTTTCAGCGCACGCTGTACCAGCACGCCGCAACCAGGAAAGTAATAATCGGGGCTGAGCGTGGCAAAAACTATAAAATCAATTTCCTGTGGCGTGGTGCCTGCGCGCTCTATCGCTATTTTCGCCGCTTCCACGCCCAAGGTGGTGGTAGTTTCTTCAGTACGATGTGCAAAGCGTCGTTCTTTTATACCCGTGCGTTCCTGTATCCAGGCATCGCTGGTATCCATGTATTTGGTGAGATCATTATTGGTTACAACTTGTTTCGGTACATACATGCCGATGCCGGCGATGCGAGAACGGGTCATATGGCTGATGGTTGTTTAAGGGCGGAATTTACGGAAGTTCGGGGCAATTTTTGTTAATACTTAATCAATTAAGTGAAGTGAGGAAAAAGGCCACCAGTGGGCAGCCCCAGTTCTCACAATATTGTTGTCAAACAGCAAAAAACTGTTTTTCTATTGTCGTCTTGAACCTATATAAATCGTGTCCACTTAGATCCACAGACATTGCAGTTTTGATATAACCATCAACAACTCCTGTTTCACCTTTGGCCAGATATCTTTTTCATCCACCAACGTATAAGTACACACGAAAATATTTTTTTAGTGAAGGAGTAAAACAATGGTGCTTCTTATGTAGCCATTTTTAAGAAATCTGAGCAATTAGATCAAGTTAGGTGTATTTCAAATCAAAAATTTTTCCGACTAGTCAATTTGAATTCTAATTTTGACTGAATTTCTATATATGGAAAATAATTCTCCCAAACTCTTCATGCTCCTACTCGGTTGCAAACCACCAGGCCGCAATACCGAGCAACACGATATATTTTTCGGTATCGCTAATTCGCTTCCCGAACTCAAACCCGCTATCGAAGCATTCTGGCCCGAGAATGAAGGCCGCATGCATATAGACTCATGGCGCGAAGTGACGGCAGTCGACGGGTTCAACATAACCATCGAAAAGCGCGACCAAAACGCAGTCGCCACGCCAAACAAACTTTTCTTCATCAACCTCGGCGGATACAAACCCAACGACCTGGAAGAGTATCATTACAAACTACTGGCCGTTGCAGCAGACAAAGGAAAAGCCGTTGAAGCCGCTAAACAAACCGCATTTTATAAACATTGCGGCTTCCCGGGGGCAGTTTCTCATATTGACGATAAGTATGGAATTGACGTGGATGATATTTACGAGATAGAAGATATTTTACCGGGGGATATAAAAAAGCAATATCGAATTGTGATCACTCCCGGCGCAGATAAAGAAGATGAGCTGCACATTGGATATCTCAAACTTTCAAAACTTTAGTTGGCGCTTAAACCAATCACCTCACTGAGAAACTTTTCGCTCTCCCTGATTACACCTTCCACATCGCGGGAGCGTATGTATGAACTGATCACGTGATCGCCGGCATTGGGCATGGCAATCGCCCGCTTCAGGTGCGAAGGCGTGCCCAGCTCTTCAAACATTTCCTTCATGGCGCTTACCTTTACCGTGCTGTCCTGGTGCACTTCGTCTTTGTAGTAATACAACATCAGCGTGGGTTGTTTCACTTTCTGGAAAGTCTGTTTTGTCATCGCAGTTTCCAAAAACTCTTCCAGCGCCACCACCGCTTCCAGGCGGTAACGGTCGTACCAATATTGCCGATAGATGTCGCGGGTGTCTTTTTTGCTGACTACATATTTCGAACCCAGCACCAGGCGGGCTATCTGCAAACCCCAGGGATTGTTTGCGAGCCAGGCATTGGGATCGTTGATGGCAATATTGGGAGAATATAAGATCAACGCTTTTATTTCGGGATGCTCGGCCGCCAGTTTCAGGGCAAGACTGGCGCCGGTAGAACAACCAATCAGGATAACCGTATCGCCGAGTTGCTGGCCAATGGCTAGCGCTTCTTTCGCAGATTCCCAGTACCGGTCGACAGTAAGATTCACCATAGCTTCGGAAGTATCGATGCCATGATCGGCCAGGCGGGAGAGAAATAAATTGCAGTTGAATTTCTTCGCCAGCTCGCGGTGCACTGGTTCGCCTTCGGCCTGCGAGGCGCCAAATCCGTGGAGATATACCATTGAGTAACTGGTTCTGTTCTTTATACTGTCGTTGGCCCAGATGATACGCGCCTGGTTGTCGGGTTTTATCTTATGACGGGCTTCGCGACGGGATACATAATCCTCCAGCTGGTGTGCACTGCCGGGTACATGCGGCATCTCGGGGCTATATTCGGGCCCGGCAGGCCGGGGACCGCCCAGGTATGCAATCGTCAGGATAAGAATGGCCATCACCAGCCATTTGGTCTTCCGCATGCACTAATTTTGAAAGTAATTTAATGAAATGATATGAGCCCTGATACCGGAAAGGTAATTATGTTTATAGGCGGAGCCATTGTAGTGATCGGACTGATCATCTATTTTTTTCACGACAAACTCCACTGGATCGGGCGGTTGCCCGGCGATATTCGTATCGAAAAAGAAAACTTCAGGTTCTATTTTCCCATCACCACCATGATCCTGTTCAGCGTAGTCATCAGCATTGTCATCAGGCTGTTCAGGAAATTCTTTACATGATCACATCCGCTACTTTTTTCTCCAGCCTGCTTTTTTCTGCCATAAAACACATGATGTGACTTTCTATCGAAACGTCGATAGTAGAGGTGAGCAGGTTAGGATCCTGCTTACTCACCGCCTGCACAAAATTCGCCATCAGCCTCCAGTCGCCGCCGCCGTGATGGTCGGTATTCAACTGCCAGCCGGTCTGAACCCCTGTGCGGAAATCGGTGAGTGTAAAGCTCGTCATATCACCAACAATATCGCCCATGCTGCCCATTACGCGCGTTCTGCGGCCGGCGTATGAGGTGAGTCCTTCCATGGAAAACGAAGCCGTGATGCCTTCATCAAACAGAATATTACTCACATAATGATCGGGCTGATCATTGTCCATGCGATACACACAACGGCCATAGTCGGTAGTGCGTAAGTATTCCAAAATAGCATCATCTCTCTTCTTCGGATCTTCTGGCAGGTCAAACACGTACAAACGCTGATGATTGCGATGATAAATTTTTAATGCAGAAAAAGGACAGGTTGCTTCCACCGCGCAGCCATTGATACAACGATCGGTGCTGCCCTCGGGCGCATTTTCTTTTCTGAACCATTTCAGGTTACCAAAAGCAGTGACCGAGCGGCTGGGCTTGCCTACAATCCAACGCAGGATGTCCATATCGTGACAACTCTTGGCGAGAATAATAGGAGTGGTTTCTTTACTATTGTGCCAGTTGCCCCTCACATAGCTATGGGCCATATGCACATGCTCTATCGGTTCAAAATGATCGAAGCTGATCACTTCGCCGATGGCGCCCGATTGCACCAGCTCGCGCAGTTTTATGAAATAGGGCGCATAACGCAACACGTGACAAACGGCTACGATGCGTCCCGTTTTCTTGGTGAGCTCCAATATATCGCGGCATTCCTGCTCGCTGGGTGAAATGGGTTTTTCCAACAGCACATCATAACCCATTTTCAGCGCCTGCATGCAGGGACCATAGTGCAGCCGGTCGGGCGTGGAAATGATAACCGCGTCGGCAAACTTGGGTTTTTTGAAAACATCTTCCCAGGTTTTGAACCTGTTGCCTGCGGGGATAGCATGCTTTTGTGCATAACGTTCATTGCGGGCAGCAATAGGTTCGGCTACGCCCACAATCCTGATATGATGCGGGTAGGCGGTAGCGTAATCACCATACACATTGCCGCGATTACCTGCGCCGAGCGTAATGGCCGTGATGGGTTTATCGGGTGGTTGGGGTAAAAAATCTTCTACCATAGGAATGGGGATAGGTTCCTGTGCAGCAATCCATTTGCTGATGGGAAGCGTGGCGCCCGCCGCTGCACCTAACTGCGCTAACATTTTACGACGGGATAGGTGTTTGTCCATAGTTATTGAATTAAGCTTATTACAAGGTACACCAATTTCTCATTTGCTCGTTTCCACATCACTGGCATTGAACGCTTTAATTCACTTTTAATTGTGTCATAAATAAATGCCGTCTTTTCCAATTTAACCTTCCATTTGCCGTTGAATATTAGTACCTTTGCGCGCTCATTACAAAAGCGTGTTGACTGAAGACAAGTGAGACGTCAACCACCCAACAATTATGAACATCAGAAATATAGCAATCATTGCGCACGTTGACCATGGTAAGACCACCCTGGTAGACAAGATACTGCACGCCACAAAGGTGTTCAGGGAAAACCAGCAAACCGGTGAGCTGATCATGGACAGCAATGACCTGGAAAGAGAGCGTGGTATCACCATCTTTAGTAAGAATGCTGCCGTTACTTACAACGGCGTTAAGATAAACGTGATCGATACCCCCGGCCACGCCGATTTTGGAGGTGAGGTAGAGAGGGTTTTGAAAATGGCCGACGGCGTTATCCTGCTGGTTGACGCGTTTGAAGGCCCCATGCCGCAAACAAGGTTTGTGTTGCAGAAAGCGCTTCAGCTGAACCTGCGCCCCATCGTGGTGATCAACAAAGTTGACAAACCCAACTGCCGCCCCGACGAAGTACACGACGCGGTATTTGAATTGTTCTTCAACCTGGACGCCACCGAACAACAGCTCGATTTCCCCACCTACTACGGAAGTGGAAAGAACGGCTGGTTCAATACATCGCTGGAGCCAACAGATAATATCACCCCATTGCTGGATGGTATTCTGGAATATGTGCCCGCCCCGAAAGTGGAAGAAGGCACTTTGCAAATGCAGATCACTTCGCTGGATTACTCCTCGTTCCTGGGCCGCATAGCTATTGGAAAAGTAACCCGCGGCGTGATCAGGGAAAACCAACCTATATCGCTCGTACAGGCCGATGGCACTATCAAAAAATCGCGCGTTAAGGAATTGTATGTGTTTGAGGGTATGGGCAAAAAGAAAGTAACCGAAGTTACTGCCGGTGACCTTTGCGCGGTAGTAGGTCTTGAAGACTTCAACATCGGCGACACCATTGCCGATGCCGAAAACCCCGAAGCTTTACCTGTGATCAGCGTGGACGAGCCCACCATGAACATGCTGTTTTCCATTAACAATTCGCCCTTTTATGGACGAGATGGAAAATTTGTAACCAGCCGCCACCTGCGCGACCGCCTGATGAAAGAAACTGAAAAGAACCTGGCCCTGCGCGTGCAGGATAGTGAAGGAGGCGAAAGCTTCCAGGTATACGGTCGTGGTATTCTGCACCTGGGCATCCTGATCGAAACCATGCGCCGCGAAGGCTATGAGCTTACCGTAGGTCAACCGCAGGTTATCATAAAAACCATCGATGGCAAAAAATGTGAACCTTATGAAATCCTGGTGGTGGATGTGCCCCAGGAATATGCCTCGAAAGTGATCGACCTGGTAACCCGCCGCAAAGGTGAACTGCATGTAATGGAAACCAAGGGTGAAATGCAGCACCTGGAATTTGAAATTCCTTCGCGTGGCTTGATTGGTTTGCGTACGCAAATGCTGACCAATACCGCCGGCGAAGCCGTGATGGCGCACCGCTTTATCGATTTCAAACCCTGGAAAGGACCGATCCCCGGTCGTAATAATGGTGTGCTGATTGCCAAACAGGCTGGTCAGACAACCGCCTATTCCATTGACAAATTGCAGGACCGCGGTTCGTTTTTTGTGGACCCGGGCGAAGAAGTATATGCCGGCCAGATTGTTGCCGAGCACATTAAGCCCGGCGACCTGGTGGTGAACGTAATTGAAGGCAAGAAGCTCACCAACATGCGCGCCAGCGGCAGCGATGGCACCGTGCACATCACCCCCAAGATCCAGATGACCCTGGAAGAATGCATGGAATACATACAGCAGGATGAGTGCATCGAGGTGACGCCCAATTTCATCCGCATGCGTAAAGTGATACTGGATGAAGAGGAGCGTAAGAAATTCCAGAAAATGCTGAAGACTGAAGAAGTATAATACAACTGAAAAAAATATCAAATGGTTGTCCGCGCATACGGGCAGCCATTTTTTTTGCCCTATACCCCGTTAACTACTCAAATATTCCGCAAACCACTCAAAAATTTTGCAATTGGCTCAATGAAATGGGTATTTATAGAGAGGAAAGTTAATTTTATATAGTTTCACTATAAGTGTTTCTCATTACCGGCAGTCCTGGTAACGGTCCTTACTATAGCGATGATAGTAACTGATAGCAACTAAACTCTACAGCTTTATCTTACATTAATTCGATTGACGACGTTTGAAGTGGATCGTTGTAAATACCGCCTGTGTATTGTCGCTGGTTTTCTATTCCGCGACCGGGCAATCCATTCTCTTCTCACACCTCAATACTTCCCACGGGCTGTCTGATAATTACGCCCGCAGCATCACCATTGACAACAATGGATTTCTATGGATAGGCACAGCAGTGGGCCTTAATGTGTATGATGGTTATAATGTTACGGTGTATAACAGCGAACGCTGTCCCACGCTGGCCGACAACAATATTATCCACCTGCATTGCGACAGCCGCAACCGCGTCTGGATCGGTACTCCGCGCGGCGCCTCGTGGGTGGATGACCGCCGCAATTTTCACCGCATTATTATCCGCGACACGAATACTGTGTTTAATTGCCATTCCATTTTTGAAACCACCTCATTCGGCCCGGTACTATTTACAGACAAAGGCCAATACTATTTCGACAGCACGAAAAACAAATGGCTGGAGCTGGAATGGATACCAGGGGAATTGCGCAGCACTTTCCTGGACGCTGAGCCCTTTTCGGAAAACAAGGTCATCTTTACCATGTTCGACAAAGTGCTGATACTGGATTACGGTACGCAGCAGATTATTTACCGGCAAAACTTCGAACGCCCGGTGAGCGCCTGCCCGGTGAATGACCAGGAAATTGCCATAGGTATTCAAACGGGCCGCGTGATGGTGATTAACCTGGTTTCGGGAAAAATAGTGAGGGAATACCAGCTGTCGAATCAGCTGAACGATCTTAACATCAATACCAACCTGAGCGAAGTACGCCGCGCTGCCAACGGCGATCTGCTGGTGGCTACCGATAAGGCGGGATTGATTACCATTAGCCAGGACGGAACCATTACGCGTCATACGCACGATCCCATTAACCCGGGAACAATCTCTGCCAACAATACTTACCGGGCATTTGCGGGCAAGCATGGCGAAGTGGTGGTGGGCACTTATACCAGCGGTGCCAATATGGGTAACGTATATAACAGGCCCGCGGGTTACACGCGCATATTTAAAGACCGGTACGGCAATCTTTTCGACAATTACCTCAATGATATTACGGAGGATAAAGACGGCATTTTCTGGATTGGCGCGTACGACCGGCTGATTCGTTGGGACAGAAAGACGAACCAGGCGGCCTATTATTTCTATTACTACAATGGTCCCGAAGGACTGCGCACACTGGAAGTGCGCACCGCCGCTGTTGCCGGCAAAGACCGCCTCATTGTAAGCGTGCTGGGCGATGGACTGGCCATAATGGATAAACGCACCGGGCAGTTTCAGAAAATGAAAGTGGATACTTCGCAAGGCATTGCGGTGCGCTCGTCATGGGTGTATGACCTCACCACCTTCAGCGATGGAAAGATATGGGCAAGTTCCAATGGCGGCCTATATTCCATCGATCCCATTACCCTGAAAACTAACGGCTACCGCGATCACCCGGTGTTGAAACAGATATACGGCAAGCGCGTGCTTACATTATACGAAGACCGCCGCAAACGCATATGGATCGGATCAGGTTTCAACGGACTATACTGCTACGATCCTGAAAAGGAAACGCTTGTTCAATATACCGAGCAAGATGGCATTACCTCCGCAGCCATTTATTCTATTGCAGAAGATAAGCACGGAAATATTTATGTGGCTACGCCGGGCGGTTTTAATATCATTAATGTGGATGGCGCCATTCAAAAATTTACCCGCAACAATGGACTTCGTTACGACCGCTGCGCCAGCCTGGTAGCTGACGATGCGGGCAACATCTGGATTGCAAATAATAAATGCCTGATCAAGTATAACCCGGACTACAAACACTGGCAATTTTTTGAAGATAATGCGGGATTGAGCATCGAAGGATTTCGCGTGTCGGGTGTAGAGAAAGCGACAAATGGCGAATTGTTGTTTGCGAGCCAGAGCGGCATCAATTATTTTTTCCCTCATCAACTGGTCGTCACTCCCTTGCAACTGCAGGTAAGTGTGTATGGTATGGATGTAATAGACACGTCCTTCCGCTTTACTACAGACAGATATTTTGCGGTGCCTTTTGCCAAGAATGATGTCAGCTTTCATTTTACCGCTATTGATTTGAGCAGCAGCCGTGAAATTCTTTATCAATACAAGCTGGAAGGATACGACAAGGAATGGCATACCGCCACCGGCACGCGCGAGGCGCACTACACCTGGCTGGGCGCAGGCAATTATACTTTCTTAGTGCGTGCAGGAGTAGATGGTGTGAATTGGGTAAATAGCAATAATGTGGTGAATGTGCGCATTATTCCACCCATCTGGCAACGGTGGTGGGCCATAGCCGGCACGGCACTGATATTAGGCGGTCTGGCCTATTGGTATATACAAAGCAGGAACCGCAAAGCGGCCTTGCAGAGAGAACAACTGGAAACCGAGCAGGCGATTAATTATTTCGCCAGCAGTATGTACGAGCAACAGAAGGTGGAAAATATTTTATGGGATGTGGCTCGCAACTGTATCGGCCGATTGCGTTTTGAAGACTGCGTGATATATTTAATTGACGAAGAAAGAAATGTGCTGGTGCAAAAAGCAGCGCATGGCCCGAAGAGTCCTGTGAGTTTTGAAATACAAGATCCGATTGAAATACCAGTGGGCAAGGGTATTGTAGGATCTGTAGCGGCCACCGGCAAAGCCGAGATCATCAAAGACACTTCAAAAGAACCGCGCTATATCGTTGATGATCGCATTCGCTATTCTGAAATTACCGTGCCCATGATTTCTGACGGAAAAGTGTTAGGCGTGATTGACTGCGAACATAGCCGCAAAAATTTTTTCACCACCAAACATCTTTCCATATTAACCACCATCGCATCGCTTTGCGCCAACAAAATTGTGCGTGCCCGTGCAGAAGAAGAGAAAGAACAGGCGATGATGACGCTGATGGAAACGCGGCAGAAGATGGCCGAAGTAGAAATGCAGGCTCTGCGCGCGCAAATGAACCCGCATTTTATTTTTAACTGTCTGAATAGTATTAACCGCTACATCGTTAAAAGCGACCAGGTAACGGCTTCATTATACCTTACAAAATTTGCCAAGCTGATCAGGTTGATTCTCGACAATTCAAACAGCAAAAATGTTATTCTCAGCAACGAGCTGGAAGCATTGAAGCTGTACATTGATATGGAAGCACTGCGCTTTGATAAGAAGTTCAGTTATGAAATTATTCTCGACGAAGGTGTGCCGGCAGATAGCATTGAATTGCCCCCGCTGATCATTCAGCCTTATGTAGAAAACGCCATCTGGCATGGTTTGCTGCATATGCAAACTGTAGGTCACCTGAAAATTCATATCAACCTGCCGCACGAGAATATGTTGCAATGCGTGATTGAAGACAATGGAATAGGAAGGGAAAAAGCGCGCGAGCTCAAGAGTAAATCCGCTACGACCAAGAAATCATTGGGCATGAAACTGACCGAAAACCGCTTGTCGCTGCTCAACCGTCATGCGCAGCTCAACGCGAGCGTGGAGATCATCGACCTGGTGAAGGAGGGAAATGAACCGGCGGGAACCAAGGTTATTTTGAATATTCCAATATAGAAGCTAAACAACACGATTATGATTAAATGCGTATTAATTGACGACGAAAGCAACAGCCTGGAGATGATGGAATGGTTGCTGAAGACCTATTGCCCGCAGGTAAGCATTGAAGCGATGTGCAATTCGGGGGAGAAAGGAATTGAGGCCATCAACAAATACAAACCCGATGTGGTGTTCCTGGATATAGAAATGCCGCATATGAATGGCTTCGACATGCTGGAACAGATCGGCAAGCTATCTTTCGATGTAGTGTTTTGTACCGCCTACGACCAGTTTGCCATTAAGGCATTCCGATACAGTGCGCTCAACTATTTGCTGAAACCAGTAGATCCCGACGATCTGAAAGAAACCGTGCGCCGCATTGAAGCAAAAAAATCAGTGCCCACGCGCGAGCAGATAGAACTATTGTTGCAAAACGTAAAGAGCGCCAACCGCACTACCATTCCGCGCATTGCGCTTACCACCAACGACGGTATGATATTCGTGTCGACCGACGAAATTATTTACTGCGAAGCGGAGAGTAACTATACCAGCATCGTTTTGCAAGGAGGAAAAAAAATTATGGTGTCGAAAGTGCTGAAAGATATCGACGAAGCGCTGTCGGGTCCCGATTTTTTCCGCGTACACAACTCATACCTCATCAACCTCAATCACATCAAAAAATTCGTACGCGGCGAAGGAGGATATGTAGTAATGGATAATGATGCTACGATCAGTATTTCGCGATCGAGAAGGCAGGAGTTTATGGAGTTGTTTTCCAAGTTCTGAAGATTGAAGAAAGAACAGGGAAAGAGAAGCGCCCGCTTCAAAGAACGGGCTTTTTATACTGCCCCCCGCAAATAAGGGATAGTCTCAGGGTGTATGAAGCCAGGCAGCTTTTCCAAAATAGGGAGCAGCCTTTTCATTATGATCAATTCATACGCCCATAAACACAGTTCATACCTGTAATGCTTTCGCCGGCCAGGGAAGTTCAGAAATTTGCGGCGCCAATTACAACTTAGCGGCTTTGAAAAGAGGGATTGTTAAAGAAAATTAAATTGGAAACACCCTGTAACATTTCCCCCTCATGCCTCGTCAAACTAAGTGTAGAAATAATCGGAATACACTATAAAAGTATTAGTCATGAAAAACAAAATCGTATTATTCACCCTGATGCTGATGATGAGTTTCAGCACCAGTTTCGCCGGAACCAGTACCGGTGTTAATGACAGAATCGCCAACAGCTTTAAAAAAGACTTTGCTTCTGCTGAAGATGTTCGCTGGGAAAAGAGCAGCAACTTCATAAAAGCAACTTTCACCCTCAGCGGACAGGTAATGTTTGCCTACTACTCCGAACAGGGTAACCTGATTGCAGTAACCCGCAACATCACCAGCAGCCAGTTGCCCCTGTCCCTGATGACCGATCTGCGCAACAACTATCGCGGCCACTGGATTAGCGACCTCTTTGAAATAGCCGTAAATGGCGAAACCACCTACTACATCACCCTCGAAAACGGTGATTACTCGCTGGTTCTGAAGTCAACCGGCAGCGCAGGATGGGAAGTGTTTAAGAAAGAAAGAAAAGAAGATTAAAGAAGGAACAGGGAAGGTGCAAACTTCTCCTTCCCTGTTCAATCTTCATCTTCAAATGGCATGAGATTCCCTGCTATCCACAAAGTTTACCTGTCCGTTTGCTCATGGCTTTTTGTCTTCCGCCAAAGGGGATATTAATTTTACATTGTTATCAGAAACAGTCATACGCAAACAACATAGGAACAGAAATCCGAAGTCTTACCAACAACTGGACACAATCAGAAAGCGCCCGATTGAAAACGACCATTAACAGAGTTTTGAGGTGCCGCCCGTAATGAGCTAATCGGGCGAGTCTTCCGTATCAGGGAGACTATCCGTATCAACAGTTTGAGGTTGAAAATGAATTCCCAGGGTGGTTTGAGGAATTTACTGCAGCCGTTCCGATTCAGAGCCGGAGCGGCTTTTTTATTTAGGATTTTCGGATGTAGCTTTGCGGAGCAGGGATTTGAACACGGATGAATGGGATTGCACAAGTTACGCGGAACATTTCACCAAATTTGTGTAGTCTGCGACATCAGGGCAAATCCGCGATTAGCTTCCGTAGAATCCGTCTAATCAGTGAAATCTGTGATCATGAAAAAGTGGTGCAACATCCTCGTATTGCTCCTTTTCTTTTCGGCACTTCCCGCCGGGCTGTCTGCGCAATGTTCCATCTGCACCAAAACGGCCCAGCAACTGGGTGAACAACCCGCCAAAGGCTTTAATTCCGGCATCATTTACCTGGCCCTCTGCCCATTCCTGATTGTGGGATATATCGGGTACCGCTGGTATAAGAACAATGGCGATAATTAGGTGATTTCTTTTATCTTGGTGGAAACTACACCGTATGAGATTATGCTGGCTGCTATGCCTTTGCATCTGCTTTTCTGCCTCAGCCCAAAAACTCCCCACCATTGAAGAAAAGACAAAGGACCTGAAGAAATACGAAGGCTTCCTCAATTTTTACTGGGATGAAAATGCCGGGAAAATCTGGATGGAAATCGACAAGTTCGACCAGGAATTGCTATATGTGGTTTCGCTTCCCGGCGGACTGGGCAGTAACGACCTTGGTCTCGACCGCGGACTGCTGGGTCCCCGGCGTATTGTTAAATTTAGCAAGACCGGGCGCAAAATATTGCTGGTGCAACCCAATTACCGTTTCCGCGCTCTCAGCGATGACCCGCTGGAAAAGAGAGCGGTGGAAGAAAGTTTTGCCCAATCGGTTCTTTGGGGCTTTACTGCCGAAGCCGAATCCAGCGGCCGTGTGCTGGTAGATGCCACCGATTTCATAGTGCGCGATGCTATGCTGGCCGCTGTCGCCATTCGTAGCCAGCGGCAGGGAAATTTTGTGTTCGATAAATCGCGCTCGGCGGTCTATCTCCCGCGCACCAAAAATTTTCCCTTAAACACAGAATTCGAAGCCACCGTTACACTCGTAAACAATGATGGTTCCGCAGGTGGCCTGGTAGGCTCAGTAACGCCATCCGGCGACGCCGTTACGCTGCGTATGCACCAGTCTTTTGTGCAGCTACCCGACGATGATTATAAGCCCCGCCTGGCCGATCCACGCAGTAGTTTTATCAGTACCACTTTTTCTGACTACAGCAGCCCCGTGTCGCATCCTATTGAAAAACAATATGTGCTCAGGCATCGCCTGAAAAAGAAAGACCCCACTGCGAAGCTTAGTGAGCCTGTAAAGCCAATTATATATTACCTCGACAACGGCACGCCCGAGCCCATCCGCAGCGCTTTGCTCGAGGGCGCCTCGTGGTGGAACCAGGCCTTTGAGGCAGCCGGTTATAAGAATGCTTTCCAGGTTAAAATTCTGCCCGAAGATGCCGACCCCATGGATCTGCGTTACAACGTCATCAACTGGGTACACCGCTCCACGCGCGGCTGGAGCTATGGCAATTCGGTGGTCGATCCACGTACGGGCGAGATACTGAAAGGTCATGTTACCCTCGGCTCGCTGCGCGTGCGGCAAGATTACCTGATTGCACAGGGACTGCTGGCTCCCTTCGAAAAAGGCGAGCCCGCCGACGACAAGATGCTCAAACTGGCGCTGGAACGCCTGAAACAGCTCGCCGCTCATGAAATTGGTCACACGCTCGGGCTGATGCACAACTATGCCGCCAGCGTAAGTGACCGTGCCAGCGTGATGGATTACCCGCATCCGCTGGTGCGACTCAATCGCCGCGGCGAGATAGACCTCAGCAATGCTTACGACAATAAGATTGGCGAGTGGGACAAAGTGGCTATCACCTGGGGTTACCAGGACTTTCCTCCGGGCACTGACGAACAAAAAGCCCTCGATAAAATTCTTACCGATGCGACTAAAAAAGGCCTTCAATTCATCTCCGACCGCGATGCGCGTTCGCCGGGCGGGCTGCATCCGCAAGCGCATCTCTGGGACAATGGCAGCGATGCCGTGGCCGAGATGAACGAAGTATTGAAAGTGCGCGCCAGGGCCCTCGGCCAATTCGGTGAAAAAAATATCCGTCCGGGTATGCCCATGGCTATGCTCGAAGATGTGTTGGTGCCGGTATACTTCTTCCACCGCTACCAGCTGGAAGCCGTTACCAAAATGGTCGGCGGTATGTACTATACCTACGCTCTCCGCGGCGACGGACAGGTGGTGACGCGCGCCCTTAGCAAAGAACAGCAACTGAAGGCCCTCCAGGCCATCATCAATGCCATAGATCCAAAACTGCTGGTTATTCCCGATAAGATTTCAAAGCTGATTCCTCCTCGTCCGGCAGGATACGCTTTCAGCCGCGAACTCTTCCGCAAACGTACAGGCCTTGCCTTCGACGCGCTCGCTCCTGCAGAGTCAGCCGTTGATATGCCATTCTCGTTCCTGTTTAACAGCGAGCGTCTGAACCGCATGGTGCAATATGAAGTAAGCGGAGGACTTGGCGTAGGCGAAATGATTCATCAACTTGTAAGCAACACCTGGCATGCGGCGCGCCGACAGGGTATGGAGAAGCTGATCCAGTTGCAGACCGAGCAGATTTTACTCACCTATCTGCTCGCAGTGTCGCAAGATGACAACGCTTCCTTCCAGGTGCGCGCCGTGGTAACAAAAGCCCTGGACGACCTGAAGAAATGGATCGAAGCAAAGAAAGCAGGCATAACCGACGCAGATTACCAGGGTCATTTGTTGCTGGCACTAGAGAGAATGAAATCTCCCGACAAGGCGAAAGCCACTCAGCATAAGGAAGCTCCTCCCGGCGCGCCGATCGGTTGCGATTGGTAACGGACCTGCATTATTTCCCGCTCTGCAGCCTCCCGAAGAATTCTTCGCGATAAGAGGCGCTAACATTACTGCCACCGCCGTAATAATGTATTTTTCATGAGCTAACATCTATGTATCAAAATTATGGTGGGCAGGGGGCGGCCCGAAAATTTCGGTAAACATGCAATTTCCGGCGGTGCAATAAGGAAGACAGATTTTCTCTTGATTTATCTGTATTTTGCCGCCATGGAACTATCAGCAGATTCCATTCAAAGTCACCGGCGCGCACATTCCACCAATGCCGTTTTTTCCATAATCATCCCCACATGGAACAATCTGCCGATGTTGCAGCTTTGCATCGACAGCATACGTACCAATTCACAATACCGACACCAGATCATTCTCCATATCAACGAAGGCACCGACGGCACGCTGGACTGGGTAAATAGTCAACCCGATATTGATTATACCTACAGTCAACAGAACATTGGTGTGTGCTATGCCCTGAATGCCGCGCGGCAGCTGATGACTACCGATTACCTGCTGTACCTCAACGACGATATGTATGTGTGTCCCGGCTGGGACCGCGCGTTGCACCAGGAAATACTGCAGATGAAAGATCATTTCTTTTTCATTTCTGCCACAGCCATCGAGCCGGTGCCGCAGAGCAATTGCTCTATATCCGGCAACTACGGCGCCGGCGTGCAGGATTTTAATAAGGAAAAACTGCTGATGGAGTTTGACAAGCTGCCCATGCAGGATTGGCAAGGGGCCACCTGGCCGCCCAATATCGTGCACAAAGACCTGTGGGACCTGGTGGGAGGTTATAGCGTGGAGTTTTCGCCCGGTATGTACAGTGATCCCGATTTCAGTATGAAACTCTGGCAGGCCGGTGTTCGGTTGTTTAAAGGCGTTAGCAGCAGCCGCGTATATCATTTTGGTTCGGCATCCACCAAACGCATCAGGAAAAACAAGGGCTATTATCAGTTCATAACAAAATGGGGAATGACCAGCAGCACATTCACCAAATACTATCTGCGTCGCGGCCAACCCTTCGACGGGCCTTTGAAAGAACCGAATATTTCATTTGGATTAAAAGCCAAAAACCTGTTTAAGCGATTGGTCTGCGCTGCGCGTAGCAATTAAGCGTATTGCGCAGCAAGTTTATACAGGTTGAATTGCTGCGCTGCGTACGATGATTTCACTTCCTCCACCAGCTTTTCCATATTCACATCCTTCATTCTCTTATCGCGGATAATATGATACACGCGTTGCGCCAGCAGGAGGTATCTTTTTTCGGAAGTGTGTGCCAGTTGCAGATGTCTTATTATAGCTTCAAACAGTGCGTCAACGCCATCTTTTGTGCTGGCGACAGTTTTTTGAATGGGTATACTTTTGGTGCCTGTCCTGGCCAGGAGGTTTTTTATGAAAAGATCTGCGCCGGGCCGGTCGCATTTGTTCACCACGAATATATCGGCAATCTCCATCAGCCCGGCTTTCATCACCTGTATATCATCGCCCGATTCCGGAACGAGCACTACGATAGTAGCGTCGGCAAGACCCGCAATCTCCACCTCGCTTTGACCAACACCCACTGTCTCGATAATGATATAATCGAATTCGGCGGCTTTCAGCAGTTCGGTAATTTCGATAATGCGCGGGTGCAGTCCCCCCAATGAACCACGTGTAGCCAGCGAGCGGATAAATACATGGGGATGCGTGTACCACTCGCTCATGCGGATGCGGTCGCCGAGCAGCGCGCCCATATTGAAAGGAGAAGAGGGGTCAACACAAAGCACGGCCACTTTCTTTCCTGCTTTCACGCATTCACCAATCAGCGCATCGGTGAGTGTGCTTTTGCCTGCGCCGGGAGGACCCGTAATACCGATCACCGGCACACTGGTATGCGGCAGCTCTTCCAGCAGCTTTTCATAACCCGGCGCCTCGTTTTCAACGAGAGAAATGGTGCGCGCCAGGGCCCTGGTGTCGCCGAACTTCGGTATCATATAATCCGGTAATTTTTGAAATCGAATAAGCGTACGCCGGTCTTTTTTTCATACCAGTACAGCAGGCGGTCTTTCAGCGAAAATTTCTTTTTGTCAATATCCAATTCCACTGTCCAGTTTTGCTCGGCAATTCTTTTTTGCATCACCGCGGGATGCGTGCCTTCAAATTTTTTCACTGAATCGATATCCTCGTTGAAGTCGAAAATATCCACTTTCACAATCTCTTCGTTCTCGCCGGTTTTATTTTGCCAGAGATCGATCATGTTGCGGCGCTTTTCCTGCATTTTTTTTGGGTTTTTCACCCATCCATAGTGGTAGATATAAGCAGGAATCAGTTTCACGTTGATGGGCCGTCCATTTCTGCGAAAACCCTGCGCATCTTTATACGATGAGATGGACTTATCGTTGCGGATAATGCGCACTTCGCGATGATACCAGCGGCGGCTGTCGCCCACGTAATCGTACGTGCCGTAAAAGTGCAGGTATTTAAACAACAAACCATCTACCCGCTTATCATCTTTGTATTGCTCCGCCGCCCGGCGAATAGCATCGTGATATTTTTCATGCACCACTTCATCGGCCTGTATATAAAATGCCCAGTCGCTGTCGGGAGCAACCAGTTCAAAAGCTTTGTCGGTCTCTGCCGCCAGCACCGCCCCGCCTTCTGTCAGCGAAGGATCCCACACGGAATGATGAATTTTGATTTTGGGCGAGTTGATTCCCCGTACCAGGTTTTCTGTTTCATCCTGGCTTTCGCCCACCAGCACGATCATTTCATCTACAACCGGCAAAATGGAGGTAATAGATTCTACAACCGGATAATCATTCATCACGGCGTTCCGGATTATCGTAAAGCCGGTTATCTTCATCAAAGTCTTTTGTTGCAAAATAGCACGTAATTTGCAATTTTAACGTTTGACCTGTTATGACCAATTTTATTCCCATATTCCCTCTCGGGATTGTGATCTATCCCGGCGAGAAAGTGCACCTGCATATTTTCGAGCCGAAGTATAAACAGCTGATCAGGGAATGTGAGGAAAATAAAAAGCCATTCGGCGTTCCTGCGGTGGTCAACAACCGGCTGCAGGAACTGGGCACACTGGTAGAGATCACCGAAATAGTGCAGGTATATGATAATGGTGAAATGGATATCAAAACGCAGGGGCTGCGCGTATTTCGCATATTGGAAGTGATCAAGAATGTGCCTGACAAATTATACAGCGGCGCCATCGTTAACTATCCGCCCAACGATGAAGATGCCGGCAACCGCGAGCTGATGCAGAAAGTGATTTTCGGGGTGAAAGAATTGCACCGGCTGCTCAACATCAGCAAAGATTTCAAGAAGCCCGAGTCGCAACTAAAAAGCTACGACGTGGCGCACCACGCCGGTCTTTCGCTCGAAGAAGAATATGAAGTGCTGAGCCTGATGAAAGAAGTCCAGAGACAGGAATACATCAAACGTCATTTACAGAAAGTGCTGCCCATGCTGATGGAGATGGAGCAATTGAAGGAGAAAGTGAAATTAAATGGGCATTTCAGAAATTTGTCGGCGTTTGACCTTGATATTGGGGAATAAATCAATAACATGTCCCAGACAACTTTGTGTTTCGACTTCGGTAACACGCGCCTCAAATGCGGGGTGATGAATGGTGAAGAACTGCAGGAGGTGCTCGTGCTCGAAAACGTTTCAACCGAAACTATTCGCCGGCTGGTTAAGAAATACCAACCGGCCAAATCCATTCTTTCTTCCGTTATCAATCATAACGCTGAAATAGAAACGGTGCTTTCTTCGGCCACGCGTTTTCACCGCCTCGATTATCGATCGCGCATACCTGTGACAACACCTGTGGGCAAACCGCAGGATATTGGTGCCGACAGGCTGGCACTGGTGGTGGCGGCCGTACATTTATTTCCCGGAAAAAATAACCTGGTGATCGGACTGGGAAGCGCCATTACGTACAACTTCATCAACAAATACAAAGAATTTATTGGCGGCGGCATTTCTCCCGGGATGGAAATGCGGTTTAAATCGCTGAATTTATTTACCGCCAAACTGCCATTGATAGAGAAGGACTGGAATTTTCCGTTGATTGGATATGATACCCGCACCAATATCACCAGCGGAGTAATTTTGGGAATGGCAAAAGAGATTGATGGAATGATTGATGCTTATGCGGAGAAGTATGGGAACTTTAACGTGTTGTTAACCGGGGGTGATGCACCCTATTTTGTGTATCATCTTAAAAACAAGATATTTGCAGACCCAAATCTAATCTTTAAAGGGCTTTATGCCATCAGTGAACACAACAATGTATAAGAAAATCAGGCTGTTAGGACTTGTTTGGTTAACATCGGTTACGCTGGCAAAAGCCCAAACTATCAACTCACCGTACTCCCGCTATGGCCTCGGCGACCTGGTGCCCAGCCAGAATATTCTGACCCGTGGCATGGGGGGCTTGTCAGCCGCATTCTGGGACCCGTTAACCATCAATTTTCTTAATCCGGCTTCATATGGCCGCCTGGGAAGAACTGCGCTGGACATAGGGCTTGAACTCGACAACCGCACCCTGCGTACCACCGATCCCCCGCGTAAGTTCAATGCATACAGCCCCACCATTTCTTATGTGCAGTTTGCTTTCCCGGTAAAGCAAGGCGGCGGATGGGGATTCAATCTTGGTATCAGACCTATTTCACGCATTAACTACAAAATAGAACGTCCCTATTTTACACCCGGTCCCGATAGCGTGCGTTCATTGTTTGAAGGCAACGGAGGTGCTTACGAAGTTCATGCAGGCACAGGCTTTACGCTTTTCAAGAACCTCAGCATTGGCATCAATGGTGGTTATTTTTTCGGAACAAAAGATTTCAGCACGCGCACGAGCATCGTCAACGACACCGTGACTCATACCATGAGCAACCACGAAACAAAGTCTAACTATGGTGGCTTTGTAACAAGTGCCGGTCTTCAGTACCGCGCAAAAATTGGCAAGACGTCCTGGTTGCGACTGGGCGCGTATGGCAACCTGCAACAAACGCTGAAAGGCACACGCGATCGCGTGGTTGAAACATTTCAGTATAATGTAAACACCGGCGAGCCCATCAGCATCGACTCGGTGTATTATGACGGAGGTGAAAAAGGTGATGTTATCTACCCGGCAACTTATGGCGCAGGAATAATTTTTGAAAAGGAATTGAAGTGGATGCTCGGGGTTGACTATACCGAAACACAATGGAAAGAGTACTCGTATTTTGGAGAGAAAGATCCTTTGCGAAGCAGCTGGACAGTGCGAATAGGCGCGCAGTTGTATCCTACTAATGGTACCAGTTACTGGCGCAGGGTATTTTACAGGGCAGGGTTTAATTTTGGTACCGATTACATAAGCCTAGATAAAGACCTTCCCACCTGGAGCGCATCGGTTGGTATGGGTCTGCCTATGCGTCCACCGGCATATAGTAACCAGTTTTCAATAATCAACCTAAGCCTTGAAGTAGGTTCGCGCGGCAGAAGGACCAACCTTATCCGCGAAAACTTTTTCCGCATAGGCGTGGGTCTGTCGCTCAGCGACATCTGGTTCCTGAAACGCAAGTTTGATTAACATGTTTACACGTCACAGGAAATATATATTGACAATGGCAGCCCTGGTGATGGGCTGCTTTTTTGTTTTGCCGTCCTGTGAAAACGATGTAAACGAAGTGAACGATTTGTATAAAAAGAAAACCGGTTTTGAAGAAGCCCTCGAAATAGAAAGCTATTTGAGCCAGGATGGTTTTGTAAAAGCCAAACTGGTGGCGCCATACATGCGGCGTTATGTAACCGAATCGCGCGCCGATGCCGATTCACCCTTTGTTGAATTTCCCCGTTCGTTGCATGTTGATTTCTTCGACTCTTCGGGAGCAAAAGAAAGCTACCTCGACGCGAACTACGGAAAATATTTTGAGCTGGAACGCAAAGTACTCTTGCGCGACAGCGTGGTGGTGATCAATACAAAAAACGGCGACACGCTGCGCACCATGAAGTTGTGGTGGGATCAGAACAGTTCGGAGTTTTATACCGATGATACCGCGCGCATTTACCAACCCGACAAAGTAATACTGGCAGCCGCAGGGCTGCAGGCAGCCCAGGACCTGAGCAATATTGTGTTTTTCAAAAGCTCGGGCGTAATTGCGGTGCCCAAAGATGATTCCACTTCCACCGGTTCAACCGATTCATTGTCAACGGTTGTTCCGGATTCCTTACGCATCAGCCGCCCGCTGCCGCCGCGTCGCATTGACTCTGCCCAATAAGTCTTCAAAAATTTTTCTTCGCTTTCATTCCAACCTTTAGCAGCTTTACTGCTCTTATTGGCGTTGCCATTTGGAACCAACAGCACACATGCTAATGGTTATCGTGAGAAAAACAAGCCTGGGCGATATAGCCGCCCGCGACCAATAGTACGCGCAGTTAGCCAGCCCAGCAGGTGATATAAAGGTCAGGCATACACGTTTTCAACTAATATATCACAGTTGCACCGTCGATTTTAAGGAGAAGACACAGTTATTTCCGCAACTATAAAATTCGTTGTATAACGTAGTAATAATGCGATTGCATCTGAAGTTATATAGTTGTACGTTTGTTGCGAGTGAGTTTCCCATCCACCACTATTCATCGATAGCATCAAATCTTTATAAGGGTTCACTGAGTCTTCTGTGTCAAAGGCCAACCCAGTGGTGGGAGGCCTTTTTTTGAATGTTGAATTTGAATTTGAACAAGGAATTTGAATTTGAATTAATGATGCCTTTTTTCATAGTCAAATTTGAGTTCAATATTCAAATAAAAACAGCCCCAATTGGGGCTGTAATGCGTTTGTACGAGTCTTTACCAACATTTTACGGGTTCATCATTGGGTACAAATTTTTTGAAGTGTTGCTTGTCGGATAATGGATTTTTTGTTTTGGTTTAACAGGATTTTGGATTAAAGGACTATTGGATTACTGGTTGCCGTAATTGGGTGATTCCAGGCAGATAAGGTTTGGTTCTTAAGGATGACTGGTTTGCCTGAATGGGTCTTTCTTAGGATTGGTTTTGCGAACTGGTTTTTTCAAGGATTGGGTCTTTCGCGTGATATTGGATTCGTGGTTTGGATTGGATATTGGCGTCCTTGGAATCAATCAATCTGACGAATACAAACCTATTCCAATATCGCTCAAAGCGCAAGAGCGTTTTTGCTTAACTTTTTTCATTCACGATTTACCAGTCTTTTCGTAAAAATACGGTCCCTGGTTTTCGTAATCTCCCGAATGCCTGGCTGCGAATCATATATTTATACCTAAATTCAATAATCTTACATTTATTAAACAGCCTTTATATGAGCTTTACCAATAAAGTGGTGCTGGTAACCGGGGGAAGCCGGGGCATCGGGAAATCCATCGCAATCCGGCTCGCTGCGGCCGGCGCCCATGTGGCTATTGTGGCTAAGACGGTGGAGCCGCATCCCAGGCTGGAGGGCACCATCCATACCGCCGCCGCCGAAATTGACCAGGCGGGGCCGGGTAAAGTGCTGGCCCTTCCCGGCGACATACGCCATGAAGAAAGCATTGAGCAGGTGGTAAAGGCTACTGCTGACCATTTCGGAGGTATTGATATACTGGTGAATAATGCCAGTGCTATCAACCTTTCCTCTACCGAACAACTGGAACCCAAGCGTTACGACCTGATGCAGGATATCAACGTGCGTGGCACCTTCCTGATGAGCCGCGCCTGCATACCCTATCTTAAAAAAGCGGAAAACCCGCATATTCTCAATCTTTCTCCTCCCATCAGCCTCAACCCCGAATGGTTTGGCAAACACCTGGCTTATACCATCAGCAAGTTTGGTATGAGCATGATAGTGCTGGGGCTGGCCGAAGAACTGAAACCCTATAGAATTGCAGCCAATGCTTTGTGGCCCCAAACCACGATTGCGACCGCAGCAGTAAAAAATTTATTGGGAGGCGATTTCCTGGTGCAACGCAGCCGCACACCCGAAATAGTAGCCGATGCGGCTTTTCATGTTCTGAAGAGACCTTCCACGGAATGCACGGGCAATTTCTTCATCGACGAGCAGGTGTTGGCCAGCGAAGGCATCACCGATTTCACAAAGTATGCAGTAAACCCTTCGCAGCCGCTGATGAAGGATCTGTTTTTGTAAGATTAATCAACGTGTCTTTCCGGCCTCATTTGCGGGAACAGCAACACATCCTGTATGCTTGGCTGGTTGGTGAGCAACATGCAAAGCCTGTCTATACCAATACCAATGCCGGCGGTAGGAGGCATGCCATATTCCAGCGCGCGCAGGAAATCATAATCGATATACATCGCTTCATCATCGCCGCGCTTCATGAGCTCGGCCTGCGCTTCAAAACGTTCGCGCTGATCAATAGGATCGTTCAGCTCGCTATATGCGTTGGCTATTTCCTTACCGTTGATCATTAGCTCAAAACGCTCTACCAGCCCGGGTTTGCTGCGGTGCTTCTTGGTAAGCGGGCTCATTTCAACGGGGTAGTCGATGATGAAGGTGGGTTGTATAAAATGGCTCTCGCAGGTCTCGCTGAAAATTTCATCAATCAGTTTGCCCTTGCCCATATTCGCTTCGGTATGAATGCCGAGCTTCTTACAAGTGTCGCGCAATTGTGCTTCGTCCATGCCGCTGATATCAATGCCGGTATATTGCTGAATGGCTTCGAATATACTTACGCGTGGGAAAGGCGCTTTAAAGCTGATGTTGTTTTCACCAACGGTGAGTTCGGTGGTACCGTTCACCGCGATGGCCACTCTTTCGAGCAACTGCTCGGTCACTTCCATCATCCAGAAATAATCCTTATACGCAGTGTACCATTCCAGGATGGTGAATTCGGGGTTATGCGTTCTGTCCATACCCTCGTTGCGGAAGTTGCGGCTGAATTCATATACCCAGTCAAAACCGCCAACGATCAGTCTTTTCAGGTACAGCTCGTTAGCGATACGCAGATAGAAAGGAACATCCAACGCATTATGATGCGTAATGAAAGGACGCGCGGCGGCGCCACCGGGTATGGCCTGCAATACCGGCGTATCTACTTCCAGCGCACCTTTTTCATTCAAAAATTCGCGGATGGTATTGATGGCTTTCGTGCGTTTTACAAACACCTCCTTCACATCGGGATTCACGATGAGGTCGGCATAACGCTGGCGGTAGCGGAATTCGGGATCGGTAACCGCGTCGAAAGTCTCGCCCTCTTTTTCCTTTACCACCGGCAGCGGCTTCAGCGATTTGGAGAGCAGCGTCAGTTCGGTTACATGCACCGAAATCTCTCCCGTGCGCGTAGTGAACACAAATCCTTTCACACCAATAATGTCTCCTATATCCATCAGGTGTTTCCATACCTTATCGTACAGGGTTTTGTCTTCGCCGGGACAAATATCATCGCGCTTTATATACAGTTGAATGCGGCCGCTGCTGTCTTGCAATACGGCAAACGATGCCTTGCCCATATCACGGATGCTCATGATGCGGCCGGCGAGACATACGTCTTTGAACTCGTCTTTATTCTCTTCTCCCTTATATGAACTTTTGATAGTGGCTGCAGTAATATTCACCGGGTACAATGGCGCCGGGTAGGAGTTGATGCCCAGCTTCTCCAACTCTTTCAGTTTCTCTCTCCTTATTATCTCTTGTTCAGACAAATGCATGATCAAAAATTGTTGATTGTGTTGCAAAACGGCTGCAAAAATAGTCAACTTATACCTACTTTCACCACATGGATTTCCTTAACCATCCCGTACTTCCGGAGAGCCTGCCCCGCGCAGAAGCGGTTGAGTTAAAGCCGCTTTCGCCCGACTATCTCAAAGTGATGCGCTGGCAATGGCTGATAAGCATGTTTATCTTGCTGGCCATACTGGGCATACTCTTCTCTTTCATTCCAACCTTGCAACAACCCTTACCTATTGCGATGGCCGGCGGAGGATGGCTGCTGGTGGCAGTGGCCTGGTATGTATTGATGCATAAGTCATTTGCTAATAAAGGCTATGCGATCAGGGATAAGGACGTGATTTACCGCACGGGCTGGATTGTACGGACAACTCATACCTGTCCGTTTAACCGCATACAACACAGCACCGTGGCTATAGGACCGCTGGAGCGGCAATACGGGCTGGCCAGGCTGGTGCTGTTTACCGCGGGCAGCAGCAGCGCCGATATGCGCCTGCCAGGTCTTACGCAAGAGGAAGCACAAAACCTGAAAGAATGGATCACCAAAAAGATAGCTGATGAACCCACCGGGCAACTATGACTGGCATATACCACAGCGACAGGCTACCGCGGGCATCATCATAATGCTGTACAAAACAGTGGTGACCGTACTCAAAAGCCTGTGGGTGCTGATATTCATCGTGGTGTTTCGTACCGGGCAGAGCGGCCCGGGTTTTCTCGAATACATGATACTGGGCATAGCTGTACTGATACTGGTGCAGTCGCTGGTGGAGTTTTTCTATTTCCGTTTTTATATGCTCAATGATGAGCTCATCATCAAGAAAGGCTTTTTAAGCAAAAAACATATTGCCATACCCCTACGGAAAATCCAGGCCGTGCACATTGAACAGGGCATATTGCATCAGTTGATGAATGTGGCGAAAGTGAAAATTGATACCGCTGGTTCAGAAAAAACGGAAGCAGTGATAGACGCCATATCAGTGCCGAAAGCCGAGCAACTGAAAACATTTCTGCTGGACGAAAGGCTGGCACTTGCCGGTGAAGTAATGGAAAAAATGCCGCCGCCCGATAAACTCATCATCAGTCTTGGCGCCGCGGATATCCTGAAGATGGGTTTATCAGCCAATCATATCCAGGCATTCTTCATTGTGCTAGCCTTTTTTATGTCGTTATATGAAAACCTGCGCGAAGCTTTTGGGAACAGGCTCGAAGATGCCATTGAAGAATCCGGATTGTACCAGTCGTTGATCTCATCGGTACCGGTGCTGGTATTTGTGGTGCTCATCGTTTCGGTATTGGTGTCGATGGTGAATATTATGCTGAAGTACCATGATTTTTCGCTGGCAGAAACGCCGCAGGCATTCAAACTGAAATCGGGTTTGATCAATAGCAGGCAATTCGTGGTGCCTTTTTCGCGGATACAATTTATTTCCTGGGAAGCAAATTGGGTAAGGAGGCTGATAAAATTTTACAACGTTGAATTTCACCAGGCCACCGGCAGCCAGGTAAATGAAAAGCAGAAAATAAAAGTACCCGTTACCCGCCCTGAATTCATTGCACCGCTTTTTGAGCGCTATCATGCATTAATTGATGACTCAGCGCATTCTGAGCACCATATTCACAGCGCATACCCCTGGCGCCGCACGCTGATGACGGCCATATTACCCCTGGTCATTATTCTGCCGATCACCCAAACAGGCGGGTGGAACGCCTGGTGGTTATTACTGCTGCTGTGGATACCCTACAAATATTTGAACGCCTGGTTTTACCGGAAAAATTTCCGGCTGCTGGTTGCGCCCGACGCTTTCCAGGTCAACAGCGGCATCTGGGGCAGGGAAGTGCAGGTAGTGAAATGGTATAAGATTCAGCACGTAAAACTGCAACAGTCGATTTACCAACGCAGAAAAGGATTGGCAACGATCAGAATATACACGGCGGGCGGCAGCATCCGGATTCCTTACATTACGCTGGAACTGGCTTACCTGTTGCAAAACTATGCCCTGTACGAAGTGGAGCGCCTGCACCGGCCCTGGCTTTAATTCCATCGTAAAAATCATGGTTTACCATGAACAATTTTAGAAAAAGGGTAAAAAAGACTGCCTGCCCTTAGTAATTCATGCTGCCGGTGAACGGTGGATGGGGAAAATACTGTAACTTTTAATAACCCTTAACTCTTCCAACTGCTATGATAGCAAGCCAGATTCAACAAACACTCTTTCAGCGTTTGAAAGAGCAGCTTCCGGCGCATGTTTCGCTGGCTGATGAAGTGGCTAGCCTATTGGAAATAAGCAGCGACAGCGCATACAGGAGAATAAGAGGGGAAAAGTCGATCAGCCTGGAAGAATTGCAAAAGATTTGCAGCCGGTTCAGACTCTCCGTTGACCAGGTATTGAACCTGCAGACAGATGCTTTTTTATTTTCCGGACAACTTACCAATTCATCAGAATATTCTTTCGAAACCTGGATGCAGACAGATATTAAGCATCTCGAAACAATACTTTCATTCAAGCAAAGACATCTCTACTACCTGGCTAAGGAAATTCCTTTCTTTTATTATTTCGTTGTTCCTGAAATCACTGCTTTCAAATCTTTCTTTTTTAAAAAATCGATACTGCACTATGAAAACCTGAAGGGAGTGAAATTTTCCCTGAACGACAACCACGATGAAGTGATTGCCTTAGGCAGACAGATTTGTCAATACTTCACGCAAATACCCAGCACCGAAATATGGAATGTTGAAAACCTGACGAGCACCATCAGGCAGATCGAGTTTTATAAACTGACGGGCATACTCCGCTCCGAAAGCGAAGTGTCGCATATACTCAACAAACTGGGCGAATTGCTGGATCATATTGAGCGGCAGGCGGCGGAAGGAAGGAAATTCATGCCTGGTGAACCCATTGCCGAAACTGCCGCGCCGGTGAATATGTACATCAACGAGCTGATTATGGGTGATAACCTCATACTAGCGCAGCTCGACAATTTGTACGTTACGTATATCAATCACAGTATTATCAACTTCATCACTACCCGCGACCCGCGTTTTACTGCTTATACCAGGCAAACACTTGAAAACATCACCAATAAGTCCACTCCTGTGAGCGGCGTAAATGAAAAAGCGCGGATAAAATTTTTCAGCCGCATACACGACAAGATCAACCGTGCACGCACCGAATTATGTCATTAGGTAAATGCAGAGCATGAATAAGAACGACATACAGCATACTTTCTTCGAAAGCATCAGGGCCAGCCTGCCCGGTAATTTATCGCTGGCCGATGTGGTGGCTTCAGTGCTCAACATCAGTTCCGACAGCGCTTACCGCCGTATACGGGGAGAAAAATTGTTGTCGCTGGAAGAAATACAAATACTGTGCAATCATTGCAGAATATCGGTCGACGAAGTGCTGAGCCTGCAAACCAACGCCACTTCTTTCTCAGGCCAGTTCCTGGAAGCCGCCGACTTCAACCTGGATCGCTACCTGCAGGAAATGCTCGGCCATCTCACCTCCATCATCAACCTCGAGGGTTGTGAGATGACCTACTTCTGCAAGGACGTTCCCATTTTTCAATACTTCATGTTCCCCGAGCTCGCGGCCTTTAAGTTTTATGTGTGGATGAAAACATTGGTGCCCGGGCAGCCTGTGTATGGGCAACCTGAAACGCTCGACAGCATTATGACCACCCTGCTGGCTTATAGTAAAAAACTTGCAGACATATATGTACGTATTCCCGGCGTAGAAATCATGAGCCCGGGCAATACGGCCACCACGCAATGGCAGATTGAATACGCGCACGATGCGCGCCTTTTCAGATCGGATGTGGAAATGGAAGTGCTGTTCGATAAACTGCACGAAATGAACAACCACATGGAGCGACAGGCCGAAGTGGGAAAAAAATTCCTGCCCGGACAATCGTCCGTGCAAGGCGCAGACTATAAATTATACGTAAACGACTTTGTAATTGGCGACAATACCGTGCTCATTAAAGCCAATGCTGCCGAAGTATGTTTTCTCAATCACAACGCCATTAACTATTTTTTCACCCGCGACAGGCGCTTCATTAACTATACCAGCCGCTTCCTGGAAAATGTAAAGCGGAAATCAATCCTGATCAGTTCTGCGGGAGAAAAAGAGCGAACGATATTTTTCAACCACACCCGCGGACAAATAGATCAGAGCCGCGAAAAGCTGGCGAGGGCAAAAGCCTAGCACGAACTAATTATTTGCCAGCAACACCTGCCAGGCTTCTCTCACTTTTCCCTGGTCGAGCAATTCTTTGGCGTATCGATGCAGTTCGGTCTCCATGTCAGCGGGATTGACCGAGAAATACTGAACGATATTTTTCAATCGTTCATCGCTGAACGAAGGATCCACAGTGGGTAGCTCATAGACATTTGCGAGTTGTCCCAGGTTATTACCCGTCAGCACCTTACTATTGCGAATGGATTCGGGCAATGCATCTACGCCAATGCCCAGTTTTACATTCGGTTTTTCTACCTGGAAAAGATTACTTTCATCCACTTTGCAATACCAGTCGCCCCCAAGGCGCGCCACATGACGTAGTTTCCGCTGATCTATCATTTGATTTTCGTCCAGCAATTCATCAGCTATATGAATGGTGATCACTTCGCAAATCACCAGGTTGCCCGATCCGCCTTCATTTCCCAGCTCTTTTATCTCGAGCACGCGGCATTCGAGGTTCACTTTACTTTCTTTCACACGCGGCGGTTTTACGTGCTGCGAGGGCAGTGGCGTAAAACCGGCTTTCACAAACTCATTCACGTCGCGCGGGTACTCGCAGCTGGCGAGGCTCATCTGTTGCACCATATCATAATCTACAATATTGATAACCACTTCGGGCACTTCGCGCACATTTTCCAGGGTATGTTTTGTGGTATTATCTCTCAATCGTCGCGAAGGAGAAAAAACAAGGATCGGCGGTTGGGCCGAAAACAAGTTGAAAAAACTGAAAGGGCTCAGGTTCACCTGCCCATTTTTATTGATGGTGCTGGCAAAACATATCGGCCTCGGCGCGATAACATGCTGCAGGTAGTATTGTTTTTCAACAGGTTTAAGATCATCGAGATTGAAAATCATAGAGGGTGAGTTGTGGGCGCAATTTCGGAGAAAAATCGGCGATTTCCCCATTCCTTTTGCAACATTTGAAATTGTGCCGGGTCTTTACCCATGAATCACAATCTAAAATCATCAATATGAAGAAGTTTATAATGACTGCAATGACCCTCGTGCTCGGCTGCGGATTGCTGCTGGCGCAGGATAGAGACGAAAAGAAAATCAAGGGTAGCGGAAAAGTGGTGACCCGTGATGTGCCCGTTCAAAGTTTTGATGCCTTATCTGCAAAAGGCGTTTACACCCTCATTCTCAGCCAGGGAAGCAAAGAAGGCGTAAAGATTGAAACCGATGATAACCTGCAGGAACTTTTTGAGGTAAAAAATGATGGCTCGAAGCTGGTGATTGGTATGAAAAAGAATTCAAGTTTCGACAATGCCACCACCATGAAAGTGTATGTAACCGTACGCAACCTGAAAGCTTTGGACCTGGGAATGGTAGGCGCCACCAAAACCGAGTCGCCATTGCAGGTGGATGATCTCAGCATAAAAAATAAGTCTGTCGGCAACGTTGACCTCAACCTCACTGCCAAAAAGATTCGCCTCGAAAATAAAAGCGTAGGCAACATCAACATCAGCGGTAAAGCCGACGACGCCACCATCGTCGCCAACGGCGTAGGCAATATCAACGCTTCCAACTTCGAAGTACAACGCATGGACATCGAAAACAACGGTGTTGGCAACGCCAACGTAAACGCCAAAGAACTGAAAGCGAAAGACTCGTTTTTGGGCAAGGTGCGGAATAGAAGCTAACTCAACCCTTCAGTATGCTATGCTCGCTTTCCTCCGCTACAATCGTATTTACCAGCACGCCGAGCCCGTCTATTTCCAGTTCTACGACGTCGCCGGGCTGGAGCCATTGTTCGGGGTAGTTGGGGTCGTTGAGTTTGCCGGTGCCGTTGAGTTCTAAGAAGCAGCCGGTGCCGACGGTGCCGCTGCCGATGATGTCGCCGGGATAAAGGTTGACGCCGTAAGAGGCGCGCTCAATTATTTCGGCAAAGGTCCAGTGCATATCACGCAGGTTGCCATCGCTCACCTGCTTGCCGTTGACGCGGCATTGCATGCGCAGGTTCCAGCTCTTACCGATATGCCCTTCGTGGGGAGGTACTTCAAAGGGAGCAAGTTCATCGAGTGTTACCAGCATGGGACCCAACGCCGTGCAGAAATCTTTTCCTTTGGCGGGTCCCAGGTTCAGTTTCATTTCCTCCATCTGCAGTCTTCTGGCACTGAAATCGTTCATGATCATCAATCCCGCGATATGATCATCAGCTTCCTCAGCGCGGATATTCCTGCCAGGTTTCTTAATGGCGATGGCTGCTTCGAGTTCGAAATCGAGTTTTTCAAAATGATCGGGCATACATACCACATCGCCGGGTCCCTGCACGCTGAGATGATTGGTAAAATAGAAAACGGGGTATTGATCGAATTCGGGGATCATTGGTACACCACGGTTGCGGCGCGCGGCTTCCACGTGCTGCCTGAAGGCATAGCCATCGCGGCAGGAGGTGGGGAAAGGAACGGGTGACAGTATATGCGCCTCATCAAATACAACCACCGAATGGGGTGTTAATCTCCCCTCACGAATGGCTTGCTCGCCCTTTAACGCCAGCGGATAAAGGTCGTCCCAGTAATTGAGAAAAATGCCCATGTTGGTAGGCAAATCGGGATGTAACTCCGACACATTCACCAGGTAATGATCAATGAGAACCGCTAAATGATCATGTTCGTTGTGCTGGTAGGAGACTAATTTCATGCTGGCCAATTTTAAGGGCTGCAAGATATTGAAATCGGAAATCAGGGGCGTAATTTTTTCTGCTGCAGCTGCGTGTTTCTGCTGGCCGTTGAATCATCCACCGTTCGTATCTTTTGCCAATGAAATTGCTTTCGCTGGCATTTTTTTCTTTATGTCTTTTTGCTCAAAGCCACGCACAGGTGAAAACAGATGCCTGGCTTGAAAAATTATTGCGCAAAAATGCATCGCCACTACTGCTGAATGTGCTGAACCAGCCCGATACTTTTCAATACCAGATCATTTACACGCAAATCAACCGTGATAAGAACAACCAGCCTCAATTCAAAAATTATTATTTCAATGTTGACAGAAACCGGTATTTCAACCCGGCATCCATGGTGAAATTGCCGACGGCATTGCTGGCGCTGGAAAAAATTCACACACTGGAGCAATATGGGGTGAATAAGTTTACCACCATGCTTACCGACAGCGCGTATGCGCGGCAGACAAGAGTGACGCACGACAGCACCGCGGAAAACTATCTGCCCTCGGTGGCGCACTATGTAAAGAAAATTTTCCTGGTAAGCGATAACGATGCCTACAACCGCCTGTACGAATTCGTAGGACAACAAACTTTGAATCAGCGGCTGTGGGATATGGGCTATAAGGATGTTCGCATCACGCGCAGGTTTGTGACGATGACAGAAGATCAGAACCGCCATACCAATCCCATTCGTTTTATGGATGGTGATAGATTGCTTTACGCGCAACCGGCGGCATATAACCCGATACCCTTCGATTTTTCAAAAAAGATATTGATTGGCCGCCAGCACTACAACCGCGAAGACAGCCTGATCAATGCGCCCATGGATTTTACCACGCATAATAATTTCCCGCTGGAAGATATGCAGCGTATACTGCAGGCCGCGCTTTTTCCTAGCTCTGTTCCCGAACAGCAGCGGTTTAAGCTGAGCGAAGATGACTATCGTTTTCTTCATCGTTATATGTCGCAACTACCATCAGAAAGCGATTATCCTAAATACGATACCTCGGAATTTTTCGACAGCTATACCAAATTCTTTTTCTTCAAAGCCGGCCGCTCAAAGATTCCGCCGCATATCCGCTCTTTCAATAAAACCGGTTGGAGCTATGGTTTCCTGACCGACGTGGCCTACATAGTGGATTTTGAAAACAAAGTAGAGTTTATGCTCAGCGGCGTGATATATGTAAACAGCGATGGCGTGCTGAACGATGATAAATACGAATACGAGCAAATAGGCTACCCATTTTTCAAAGAGGTGGGCAATATCATTTACCAGTATGAATTGAAAAGAAAAAGAAAGCATCGACCCGACCTGGGCAATTTCGTGTTTCAGTATATCAACAAATAAAACCTGATGAAAAAACTCTTGCCATCAATTGTCATTTTGTCTTTTGTTCTTGCAGGAAGCTTTCGTGCCAGTGAAAATTCATGGATACGCATCAATTTGTTAGGATATAAACCTGGCAATCCTAAGGTGGCCATATGGTGCAGCAAGGAAGATAAGGCAATTGCCGGTTTTGAACTGGTGGATAAATCTAGTGGCAAGACTGTGTTTAAAGGAAAACCAGGTAAAGCGTTTGGTGCCTATGGACCGTTTACACAGACCTATCGTTTGGATTTTTCTTCATTCAACAAGCCCGGCACATATGTGATAAAAGTGGGCGTCATTACTTCGCCGGCATTTCGCATTGATGAAGATGTGTATAAAGGTGCCGCTGATTTTTGCCTGCGCTACATGAGGCAGCAGCGCACCTTGTATAATCCGTTCTTGAAAGATAGTTGTCATACCCACGACGGCTATACCGTGTATGCGCCGGTGCCTGATGGCACGTACATAGATGTGGCGGGCGGATGGCACGATGCCTCTGATTACCTGCAATACTCCGCCACTTCGGCCAATGCCACGTATCATTTACTGGCCGCTTACCGCGATTTTCCCTCCGTGTTTGGCGATCAGCATGCGGCCAACGGGCTGGAAGGCGCCAATGGTCGCGCGGATGTGCTGGATGAGGCCAGGTGGGGACTGGACTGGTTGCTGAAGATGCATCCGAAAGACGACTGGATATTTAATCAGATTGCCGACGACCGCGACCACCAGGGTATGCGATTGCCGAAAGAAGATAGTTTTTATGGGAAAGGTCTTATGCGCCCGGTATATTTCTGCACGGGTGAGCCGCAGGGTTTGTTTAAATATAAAAACCGCTCGACGGGTGTAGCTTCTACCGCGGGGAAATTTGCCAGCGCCTTTGCGTTGGGTTCGCAACTGATTAATGATGATCCCGGTTACCGTGAAAAATTGTTCAGCAAATCAATCACCGCTTTTCAGCTGGGATTGTCCAAACCCGGCGTCTGCCAGACCGCACCGGGAGGCGCTCCCTATTTTTATGAAGAAGATAATTGGGTAGATGATATGGAACTGGCGGCAGCCGCCCTTGCCGATGCTGGTAAGGGAAAGATAAAAGGAATTGACACTTTACTGCAGCTTGCACGAGAATATGCAGCGCAGGAAAAAATTACGCCCTGGCTTGGCGCCGATACGGCAAGACATTATCAATGGTATCCTTTCATTAATCTCGGTCATTATGAACTGGCGAAACAGTTGAAAGGCAGGGAACAAAAAGAAATCATTCAATACTATAAAGAAGGAATCGAGAAGGTTTGGCAAAAAGCAAAGCAAAATGCTTTCTACCGCGGCGTGCCCTTTATATGGTGCAGCAACAACCTCACTACTTCGTTTACCATACAATGCTTCTGGTATCGCGAACTGACCGGCGATAAGAGCTATGAGCAACTGGAGCAAGCCAATTTCGACTGGCTCTTTGGCTGCAATCCCTGGGGCACCAGCATGGTGTATGGACTGCCTGCCAATGGAGATACGCCCGAAGATCCGCACAGCGCCTTCACTCATTTGGGTAAATTTCCTATTGACGGCGGACTGGTGGATGGTCCCGTGTATGGGAGCATTTACAAAAACCTCATTGGCATTACCCTGTACCAGCCCGATGAATATGCCGGGTTTCAAAGCGACCTGGTAGTGTATCACGATGATTACGGCGACTACTCCACCAATGAACCTACTATGGATGGAACGGCCAGCCTTATCTACCTGCTGGCTGCTAAGGAAGCAGGCAAGACTGCCGGCGTAAAAAAAAACTGATTGAATCGCATGGCGCCATTATTCGCGGTGATACCACGCAAAAGAAAATTGCACTGGTGTTTACAGGCGATGAATATGCCGATGGCGGGGAGTATATCGCCCAAGCGCTGAGTGACGCGAAAATCAGGGCTTCTTTCTTTTTCACAGGCCGTTTTTACCGCAATGCAGCTTTTAAGCCTGTTATCAGGAAACTGAAGGCTGATGGCCATTATCTCGGCGCACATTCTGACCAGCACCTATTGTATTGCGATTGGTCAAAGCGCGACAGCTTATTAGTCAGCCAAAAACAATTTACTGATGATCTGCTGCGCAATTATGCCGCTATGAAAACATTTGGCATTGAGAAAAAAGAAGCTCCCTGTTTTCTGCCACCTTATGAATGGTATAATGATACCATCGCTACCTGGACAAAAGCTTTAGGCTTACAGCTCATCAACTTCACACCAGGCACCAGGAGCAATGCTGACTATACCACGCCCGGTATGAAGAATTATGTTTCGTCGGAAGAAATCTTTCAGTCCATCGTTGACTATGAGAGCAAATGGGGGCTGAACGGCTTTATACTGCTGCTGCATGTCGGAACTGACCCCGCCCGCACGGATAAATTCTACCATAAACTGCCTTCGCTGCTGCAGGAGCTCCGGAACAGGGGGTATGAGTTCCTGCGCATTGACCAACTGGCTGGAAAATAATTTTTTGCAAGTAATAAACAAATCAAAAAACGGTCTGTTATACCTTTGCATCATTCTGCGCTATTTCAAACGCTTTACTTGGAAGGAATAAATTGAAAAAATGGCATTATTAAAAAGTAAATCGTATGGAGATATCCAAGAAGCCCGTATTTGCGAAAGATGGGACCGAGGAAGTATTTCGAGTTATTAAGAAAAGAGTCAACGAAATTGTGCGCGAACTGGAGCCCCAAAGAAGGCTCGAAATTACCTTAAAAGCCATCCTGTTCCCTTTGATGTATGTGGCAGCGTATGTCGTTGCACTGGCTTATGGGCAAAACCTGACCGTTCTTTACAGTTGTTACTGTGTTATGGGCGTCATGCTGGTGATCATTTTCCTGAACCTCATTCACGAAGCAGTACATAACACGTTGTTCAGGAGAAAATGGCTCAATGCCCTGTACATTTACTTCTTCGACCTCATGGGCGCCAACAGTTATATCTGGAAAGTGCGCCACACCCGCCTTCATCACAACTATCCCAACATTATGGGGTGGGACAGCGACATAGAACAAAGTCCGCTGGTGAGGGTGTTTCCGCATGGAAAGTTTAGCGGCATTCACAAGTATCAGCATATCTATATGCCGATGCTCTATCCTTTGTTTTTGCTGAACTGGCTGTTGGTTCGCGATTTCAAGGATTATTTCAACAGGAAAAAAACTGTGTGGAAAATAATCAGGATTCCGGCTATTGAATATGTGAAGCTGTTTTTGTTCAAAGCGCTGTTTCTGTTTTACATCATCGTGCTGCCCAAGTTGGTGCTGCACATTACCTGGCTGCAGGCTATCACCGCTTTCTGCATCATGATCTTTACCGCCAGCATCATTGCGCTGATTGTGCTGATATCGCCGCACGCCAATACGGAAAATGAATTTCCGCTGCCCGACGACAGGCTGCACATGGAGCGCTCCTGGTTCCTGCACCAGTTGTACAATACCAACGACGTGCGGGAAGACAACTGGTTTACCCGTTTCTTTATGGGCTGCTTCAACTATCACGTGGCGCATCACCTGTTTCCGCACGTACATCATGTGTTTTATCCCGAAGTGACGCGCATCATTAAAGAAGAAGCAGAGAAAAGAAACCTGCCTTACAGGAGTTATCCTTTATTGATAACTTTGAAGAATCACTATCTGTTGCTGAAGCAAAACCGTATGCCGGAGAACATTTTCGAAGAGACCATGTAACTTTTGCAGGTAGTGGTGCCCCCAGGCTGGCATGATATATGAAAATTGTAGTATATGCAATTTGAAAAAATTCATAACAAGGGCCAGGCACAACTATTTAAGAATCGGTACCTGGAACTTCTCACCAAAGCGCATCCCCTGGTGATATGGGGCATGTATATTCCGGTTATTTTTTTCCTGACCCGGCACGCCACAACACTCAACTATAGCACCGGCCGAATTGTGCTTACCTTTCTTGCCGGTATGCTTTTCTGGACATTCTTCGAATACATCATGCACCGCTTCATCTTTCACTGGGTGAGCGACAGTCCGAAGGCACAAAGAATCATTTACGTGATGCATGGCAACCACCACCATTACCCGCGCGATAAAGAGCGGTTGTTTATGCCACCGGTACCCAGCATCATACTGGCTTCGGCCATTTTCGGCATCATGTACCTGGTGATGCGTAACAATGTGTTCATGTTTTTCCCCGGTTTTATACTGGGTTATTTACTTTATGGCACCATGCATTATGCCATTCATGCCTGGAACCCGCCTTTTAAATGGATGAAGCCACTCTGGCGCAACCACCACCTGCATCATTACAAAGATGAACATCATGGTTTTGGCGTAAGTACCACGCTCTGGGATCGTGTGTTTGGAACTATGTTCGATCTGAAAAAAGAAAAAGAAGACAAAGAAAAAGTAAAGGAACTGATGTATTAGTGTGGCTCGTTGAAATGATAGATATAGGTGCGATGCACTTTATCTTTTGTTGCGCCCGTTGCTTCGTGTAGCGCCAGCATTTTCTCATTAAAATCTCCCACCCAGGCCAGTTCGGCGCCCTTAATAGTATTGCGAGGATACACCTCGTTTTGCAGGCAGCGTATCAATCCGCTCTCGATGCCATGGTTCTGAAATTTCTTTTTACAACCCATAATGATAATTCGCAGGCGATCTATTGTGGTAGTTTTTTTATACCAGAGAAATTTCAGTTTACCTATTAAGTTCAGCTTGCCATTCACGTGTTTTAGTATCTGGTTCACATCGGGCAGACAAAGTATAAATGCGATGGGTTCGTCTTTGTAATAGGCAAACCAGATGATTTTTTCATCCATGATGGCTTCCATCTGGCGAAACGATTCGCGGATGGTGCCCATTTGTATGGGCGTGAAATTGTCGAAATCGCTCCAGGCGTCGTTATAAATTTCGCTGAAGTCGCGCGCGAATTTGTCGAACTGTTTTTTCTCAAAATGTTTCCAGCTGTAACCGGGTTTGCGCATCACCCAATCCGAAATTTTGGTAAATCGTTCGGGCATGGGCGTTGTAGCGCTCAGGAAATTGGTGAACTGGTCGTATTCTTTCTTGAAACCATAGGCTTCAAAAAAATCCACGTAATAAGGCGGGTTGTAGTTCATGCCCAGGCTGGGTGGTTTGAAGCCGTCAACCAACAGGCCCCAGAACTTATCGTTCTCTCCGAAATTGATGGGGCCTTCCATCGCTTCCATACCTTTTTCGCGCAGCCAGTCGCGTGCGGTATTAAATAATATAAAGGCAGCCTGCTGATCGTTGATGCATTCAAAAAAACCCATACCGCCGGTGGGCACGGGATGCTTGTGTGACTTCTTGTAATTGATAAAAGCGGCAACGCGCCCGATGGTTTTGCCTGTATCGTCTTTCAACAGCCAGCGTGTGCATACGCCGTGTTCAAAAAATACATTGCGCCGGGGGTCAAATACTGCTTCAATATCGTTGTCGAGCGGGCAAATCCAGTTGGGATCATTCTTATACAACTTCCTCGGAAGATTGATGAACTCCTTCGCGGATTTGCCATCGGTTACCTCAGTCACTGTCATGGGGCGAACTTAATAAAATTTGTATTACTAATTCTCATTGCCTGGGGCCGCGGATTACAATTGTTTCTTTTAGCCTCAATTACCTATTTTTACAACAGATGCCCGGATGAGCGACCTGGACATCAGCAATATTGACCCTCGCATCGCCTTACCATTTTAACCTTATCAACGAATATGCGGTTAGGTGCAGGGTTTGTTATTGTCTTATTGCTGGGGTCTACCTGTCTGCAGGCGCAACGCATTCAATACGGGCGGCTCAAAGGTACTGTTATAGATTCAACAGAAAATACCCCGCTCGAAGCCGCTACCATCTCCGTTTTTCTTGCGTCCGATTCTTCACTGGTTAGTTATGCATTGTCGGGTATAAAAGGTGAGTTTGCCGTACACGATGTCCCCCGCGAAACTGCTTGCTGGCTCATGGTAACCTTCAATGGGTATAATGCTGTCATTAAAAGTTTTCGCATACCAGCCGGTAAACAGGAACTGGATATACGGGCCATCCGCATCAACAAGGCATACAGCGAGCTGGGGCAAATAACGGTGGTGGCGCATAAACCTCCGGTAGTGATCAGGCAAGACACGATTGAGTTCAATGTGGGTTCATTTGTGACGCGACCCAATGGTATGATCGAAGATGTGCTGCGCCAAATGCCCGGCGTAGAGATTGAAAGCGACGGCACCATTACCATCAATGGTAAAAAAGTGTCGAAAGTAACGCTGGATGGTAAAGAGTTTTTCGGCGATGACCCCCGTATTGCTACCAGGAACCTGCCGAAAGATATTATCGACAAAATACAGGTGACCGACAACCGCAGCCGCGAAAGCCGTTTCAATAAGATAAAGACTGGTGATGAAGACCTGGCCATTAATCTCACCATTCGCAAAGACAAGAACCAGGGCTGGTTGGGTATGGCCGGCGCGGGCTATGGATCGGACAAGCGCCATGAAGCATTTGCCAATATCAACTATTTCAACGACGGGCGGCAACTGAGCTTTTTAGGAAATGCCAATAATACCAATCGCGGCAATTATTCGGGAGAAAATTTCGATATCAGCAGCAGTTCGGGAACGCTGGGCGGCGGTGGACAAGGCATTTCTACTACACAATCCGGGGGACTGAATTTCAACGAAAACATCAGCAGCGCGCTGCGAATGAGCGGCAGCTATTTCATTAATGGCGCCAACAATAAAAATGTGCACCGCCTGCAAAGGCAGAACATTTTACCTGATACCACTTTTTTATATTATGCCAATTCGGTTACGAACAACGAACATCGTAACCACCGCCTGGTGCTAAACTCCAACTACAATCCCGATTCGCTCACAGAAATTCATCTCGCTGTTTCTGTCAACATCGACAACACGGAGATGTCAGCCGGAAATGATGCCATTTCAATAGGTGGCAGCGGCGCGCTCATCAACAGCAGCGTCAACAACTTTGCCTCGCACTCCGGCGGCTGGAGCGGCTCGGGCAATATTTTTATAGGAAAAAGATTCAGTAAAGAAGGGCGAAGCATTTCAACAACCGTCAATTTTGATTACAACCACCAGCCAGTTCGTGAGGAGAATAAAGGTGAAAATATTTTTTTCGATGACAATAATGAAACCCGCGAATGGATCGACCAGCGCAGCGATGTCTCTAATAAGGGAAAAGGCATTTCCATAAGCCTTAGCTATAACGAGCCAATGGGTGAAGATGTTACGCTCAGCTTACAGCATAACTATTTCAACAACAGGAATAAATCGGATAAACAAACGAACCGGTTCAATCCCGTCACCGGCAATTATGACATAACCGATTCGCTTTTTACCAATGCGTTTATCAATTCAACCGAAACGCATTATCCGAAGCTGCAATTACAATTTCGCCGCAACAAACTCTGCTGGTCGCTGGGAGCCGGTCTGCAATATATTACGCAGGATAATATGAGCACTGATGAATCGGCCACGATCAAACAGCACCATGCGAATTTTGCTCCTTCGGCGAACATTGGGTATAATTTTTCAAAAACCTTCAATATCGATCTGTACTATACCGGCCGCAGCCAGCAGCCTTCCATCATGCAACTGCAACCAGTGCCCGACAACCGCAACCCGCTGTACGTAACAGAAGGTAATCCTGATCTGCAGCCTTCGTTTCATCACAGCATTCGCATTAATGCGCGCCAAACAAAAGGCACCAGCTTCTGGCATGCTTCACTGGCTGCCGCAACTGTGATATGTCAGATTATCAACGAAACCTTTTTTGATGAATACGGTCGCCGCGTAAGCCGCCCGCTGAATGTAAACGGCAACTATAATCTTACCTGGAACCTTCAATACAGCAAGAGTTTGAAAAGAAGAAATTTTTCGTTTCGCCTGAACCTGGGCGCCCGCGGAAATTATACTCACAACACCACCTTCACGAACAAGATAAAAAATGAAGCCAACCTGTATGGTATTTCTCCAACGGTATCGCTCAACCTTACCTATAAGGATATTTTCTCCGTTCAGCCATCTTTCAACATGCGCTACCAATTCGCAAAATATTCCCTGCCCACCATTAATGACGTGCAATACAACACCAAACGCCTCCGCATGACGATGTTCTGGAATTATCCGAAACGCCTGATCATTGAAAACAGCCTGCTCTACACCTATAACAGTCGCACCGCACCAGGTTTCCGAAAAGGCGTCACCATGTGGAGCGCGGCCCTGAACTGGCAGGTATTCGCCAGGCAACAAGGCACCATCAGGCTGGCAGTATATGATATCTTAAAACAAAACCTGGGCATCTACCGCCACATTACCGAGTACTATGTAGAAGACAGCCAGTCGCAGGTGCTGCAGCAATACTTCCTGGCCAGCTTCATTTACAACCTGCGCCGATACTAGTACAGGGTGGCCCACTCCCAGGCGTGGCCCCCCTTCGGAACTGACCTGTCCCATGGACGGCCAGGTGACAAGAGGCTCTCCTGTCGGGTGGGCCACCTATGACTTGACCGACCCCGCTGCGGGGATAATTGCCAGTTCATCCGCTTATATGACAGTCCATCCATTGGCGGCAACATTCCCGCGAAAGGGGCGACTATCTTGATAGCATTATTTGAAAGACAATAATTTCTTGTATATACTACGAATTTTTCGTAGTATTACGAAAATTTCGTAATTCGATAATTTATGAGAAAATCGAAATCACTGCTTACGGCGGCACTGTTATTGGCCACGGCACTGCTACATGCTCAGGATAACAAGGGTTCAATTAAAGGAAAACTCGTTGATTCATCGGGTAAGCAGGTATTGTCTTTGGCCACCATCACGGTTTTCAAGGCAGCCGACACTTCTATTATCACCTACCGCCTCAGCGATCCGCAGGGAGAATTCAAGGTGCCCGGCATACCGCTGAATATCGATTGCCGCGCGGTGATCACTTTTTCAGGCTTTCGCGTAATGAGAAAAGAATTCAGGCTGACACCCGAGGAACCCAACCTGGACTTCGGACCTATACACATGACGTCCGATACCAGCTCGCTCGACGAGGTGCTGGTGATAGCTGAGCGTCCGCCTGTGGTGGTGAAGAAAGACACTATTGAATTTAATGCAAGTGCATTTTCCACGTTGCCCACCGCTTTGGTGGAAGACCTGCTGAAGAAATTGCCGGGCGTGAATGTGGATGGCGAGGGAAATATCACCGTCAACGGAAGAAAGGTTAACCGGATACTGGTGGATGGCCGCGAATTTTTCGGCAACGACCCCAAGATGGCGAGCCGCAACCTGCCTGCGAACATCATTGATAAGGTGCAGGTTGCTGAAGACAAGGATGAAAGAGAACTGAACCCTGATAAACCCGCCGGCGATATCGGGCAGGTGATCAACCTGAAACTGAAAAAAGGCATTAAGCAGGGATGGTTTGGTAAAGCGTACGCAGGTGCAGGTACCGACGATCGCTATGAAGCGGGTGGCATCGTGAACCTGTTTCGCGATACACTGCAGGTAAGCATCCTGGGTTTTACCAATAACCTGAACCGAGCCGGTTTTGGCTTTACCGATCTTCGCCAGCTGGGTGGCTTCGACCGTAGCGGCATCAACGAAATGGCGGTTTATAGCGGGGGAGGCCTGTCGCTTAACGGCATTTCATTTGGCGGTACGGGCCAGGGCATCAACACTTCATCGGGGGCGGGCTTCAACCTGAATCATGTTTTTGGCAAAGCACTCGTGTTGAACACCCAATATTTCTATGGGCAAACCCGCAACGATATCACCTCATTGAATCGCTCGCAACAGTTCCTGGGCGATACCGTGCTGACCACCAACACTACCAACGACGAAGTGAGCCAGTCGTTCAGCCACCGTATAGGTTTTGGTTTAAAAGGCCAGATTGATTCACTGACGCGCTATGAATTCAGACCCGGTCTCAATATTATGAACACTAACGGACTGGGACGTTCGTTAACTGATAATACGCGCAACTTTGGAGGTTTGCTGAACAAGAGCCTGAACAGCAAAAACAATTCAGGGAAGAACATACAGTATAGCCATGATCTCACTTTCTTCAAAAATTTCAAGAAGAAAGGGCGTTCTTTCACGTTGTCTAATTGGATAAACACCACCGACAACAACAACGACCAGGTGAATGAGGCCATGAACGCATTTTTCATTAACGGTTTTTCCGACACCACTTATCTCGAACAACTGCGAGGCAGAACGCAGAATAATTTGTCGGCCAACCTGAATATCACTTATACCGAACCACTGGGCAAGCAGACAAGCATGCGATTTGGTTACCAGGGGAATTATACTTTGAACAAAGACAAAATTGAAACCTTCACCAAAGCGGCTAATGGCAAGTACGAAGAACCGGATCCCGACCTCACCAACGATTTGCGGCGCAAAAGCTGGAGAAACAGTTTTTTCACTGCCTTTGTGTGGAGGTATAAGCAACTCTCGCTTACTGCTACGGGCAATTTTGTGAAGCTGGATATATATAATGATTTCCTGAAATCAGCCAACAGCGTGAACCAGCATTTCAGTTACCTGCTGCCGGGACTTGGTATAAACTGGCGCGGACTGAACCTGAACTACAGCGTGAACGTGCAGCCACCGCAAATTACCGACGTGCAGCCTACGCCAGACAATACTGATCCTCTCTATGTTAATGAGGGTAATCCTGACCTGGAGCCAACCAAACATCACAGCATTTACCTGAATTATTACAAGAACATCGCTGCCAAATCGCTCAACATCTATGCATATGTGAACGGGTCATTCCGCGAAGATGGTGTGGTGCGCAGCCGCGTCGTTACGCCCGAAGGTGTGCAAATAACAAAACCGGTAAATATAGACGGGCAGCACAGCTTTTACTCTAACTTCAGTATCAGCAAACAATACAAGACTATCAACAATCTGCAGTTGAGCCTTACCGGTGGATATTTCATCAATTATACCCGCAACTACCTTCTCATCAATGCGCGCAGAGGTTATGTGAAAACCTTGAATGGAGGTCCACAGGCAAGTGTTGGCTTCAACTGGCAAGACAAAATTGAGTACAACCTTAGCTATAGCTACACGTTCAGCCACTCTTCGTACGAAAGCTCCGACTTCACCGGCCTGGATGTGATAACGCACTCGGCCACCAATGAACTGATCATTCGCTGGCCGAAAAATATTGTGTGGGAAGCCACGCTCAATTATCGCTACAATTCAAATGCAGCGCCAGGCATTCAAAAGTCAGTGCCCTTATTGAATGGCGGCATTATTTACCAGTTCCTGAAAGATCAGCGGGCCAATCTCAAGCTGTCTGTTTTCGACCTGCTCGATCAAAATGTGGGCGTGTACCGCGAAACCAGGGAGAATATGATTGTCGACAGGCAGATCAATATCCTGAAAAGATATTACCTGCTGACGTTTACTTATAACATCCGCAACTTCCAGGGTGGAAAAGTAGGCGGTAGGGAGAGGTTTTTCCTCTTCTAAAATTTTTCCATAACGCCTAAACCAAACAAGGCAAAATCATACTTCGCGGGATCGCTGGCATCCATGCGGCGAAGGCATTGCGTTAATTCAAGCGCCGTGAGCCAGTCTACCTGGCTGCGCTGCACCAGTCCAAAGCGTTTGGCAACGCGTGCCACGTGCACATCAATAGGACAGATCAGTTGTGCGGGAGTGATTTTTTTCCAGATACCAAAATCAACACCCCGATCATCTTTGCGTACCATCCAGCGCAGGAACATGTTTAATCTTTTGCAGGTGCTGTGTTTGGCCGGCGAAGCGATATGCTTGTGCGTGCGCGCGGGCGCGTCTTCCAGGGAGAAGAAGTAATTGTAAAAATAGTTGAGCGCATATTCTACAGGTTCGCCGTCATCTATAATATTTTGCTTTCTCGCAAAGGCGCCAGGACGCAAAGAATTGCTTTGCGTCCTGGCGCCCCGGCCAGAAAATTCAGCTTCCTCTTTGGGCGCGAAATCCGTAAAAGCCCGCTCCAGTGAATCGTGCTGCTTATAATGATGCTGCAGAAACTGAATAAAGTATAAAAGATCAGTAGTATTGAAAGTGCGGTGCTTAAATGCAAGCAGTTGCTTCAGATCTTTCTCTTTGTGCTGGGTCACAAACTCGTAAGGCGACATATCCATCAGCCGCATCAGCTCGGTAGCTTTCTGAATGATGGTAGTGCGGTTGCCCCAGGCAAATATCGCCGCGAAAAAACCAGCGATCTCTATATCCTGCTTTTTCGTAAACAGGTGCGGTACCGACACGGGATCGTGAGGAATGAAGGAAGGTTGATTGTATTCTTCCACCTTCCTGTCGAGAAATTCTTTTAATGGGGGTGGATTTTTCACGGTATAGCCTGTTCCAGGTCCTGGATAAGATCATCGGCATCTTCTATACCCACGCTCAGCCTTATCAGTGAATCAGTAAGACCGTTCTTAATTCGCTCTTCGCGTGGAATAGATGCATGCGTCATAGACGCGGGATGATTGATGAGCGATTCCACACCACCCAGGCTTTCGGCCAGCGCAAATATTTTGGTGGATGATAAAAGTTTGGTGGCTGTCTCCACCTTATCATCTTTCAGTGTAAAGCTGAGCATGCCACCGAAGCCGCGCATTTGTTTTTTTGCCACTGCATAACCAGGATGGTCTTCAAAGCCGCACCAGTACACTTGTTTTACTTTAGGATGATTGCGCAGGAAACGCGCAATCTTTTCGCCATTTTCACAATGTCGCTCCATGCGCACGTGCAGTGTTTTGATGCCGCGCAATACCAGGAAACAATCCATAGGCCCGGGCACAGCGCCGCAGCTTTTCTGGATAAAATATAGTTGTTCGCGCAGGTCAGCATCGTTCATTACCAGCGCGCCTTGTATCACATCGCTATGACCGCCGAGGTATTTGGTGCTGCTATGCATCACGATGTCGGCGCCAAGATCGAGTGGATTTTGCAGGTATGGCGAGGCAAAAGTATTGTCAACGCACAACAATATCTTGTGCTCTTTGGCAATGGCCGATATGGCGGCAATATCCACGATATTGATCAGCGGATTCGTGGGAGTTTCTGTCCATATCAGTTTTGTGTTCTGATTGATAAAAGGCCTGATAGCATCGGCCTGCTGCATGTTGACGTAGTGAAATTTTATCCCAAACTTTTCAAACACTTTGGTAAAAAGACGGTAAGTGCCGCCGTACATATCGTTGGCGGCAATCACTTCATCGCCGGGCTTCAGTAACTTGATTACCGCGTCGGTGGCAGCCACGCCGCTGCTGAATGCGAGACCGTAATTCCCGTTTTCAATCACCGCCAATGCGTCTTCCAGCGCTTTGCGCGTTGGGTTTTGTGAGCGGGCATACTCATATCCCTTGTGTTTTCCCGGGGCGGACTGCACATAAGTGGATGTCTGGTAAATAGGCGTCATTATAGCGCCGGTAGAAGGATCGGGCTCAGTGCCCGCGTGTATGATTCTTGTTGCTGCTTTCATGATAATTAAAAAAGTAGCCAAAGATACGGCCTGTATTTTTTCGACCACCGGTCCCCGGATTTCCAGTTTAACAATAGCTTAACGACACAAAAAAAATAAGGTGCAACATGGGCGAAATGCAGACTGGTACTGCGTTTCACGCGATGTTTCATTTCGGTGAAACAGCTCCAAGTGCGAAAATGTTCGTATATCTTGTCATGTCGCTCCCGCCGGTACAAATTGGCTTGCCAGCGGTAATGATAGCTTCTATTTTTATATCGTCATTTTTTTACCAGACTTAAATATTATAGCCATGAAAAAGTTGTTTGTCATTGTAGCCTGCGCACTGTTTACAGTCACTGCCACAGCATACGTCGAAGATCCCAATGAGAAAGTATTAAGATCATTTAACGAAACCTTCAGGGGTGCTGAAGACGTAAAGTGGGAAGAGTATGATTCATACTATACTGTAAGCTTTGTAAACGCGGGCATCCGCTCAAAGGTTAATTACGACAAGGAAGGAAATATGCTGGGTTCGCTCAGGTATTATTTGCCTTCCATGCTGCCGCTCAACATCCAGAGCAAGCTGAAGAAAGAATACACCAGGAAATCTCTTTACGGGGTGACTGAAGTTACTTTTGGCACTGAGGTGACGTATTACGTAAAAATGGAAGACGAAAAATCCTGGATCACCGTAAAAGTTGACACCGACGGCAACAGCCGCGTTGTTGAAAAATATAAGAAAGGCTAAAGATATCCTGGTGGCCGGTATTCATTCAGCCGTGATAAGTTTACAACAATAAACGTCCGGCCAGCAGATATCTCCACTGATAATTGTCAGCCGCGTGCGCCCCACGCGGTTGAATTTTTTTATCGGCCACCCCCGTCTGCAAAATGCCTTCCTTCTCCAGCCCGCGCATGGCTTCGCGCATATATTCCTGCAGCCTTTTATTATTCATCCATTGCTGTTGTGGCGGCTCAAACCCGATCTTATCAGTTCGCTGAATAATGGCATCGGGCACTTTGCCCTCCATGGCTTTACGCAATATCCACTTGGTACGTCCTTCGCGAATTTTACATGTAGAGGGGAGAGAAAAAATAAATGCAGCTAATTCATGTTGCAAAAAAGGCAAACGCACTTCCACCCCATGCGCCATCGCATTGCGGTCGGCATAGCGCAGCAGCTCTTCCAGGCCATTTAAAAAGGTATTGTAATACAAGACGCCGTTCAATGAATCCATGTGCGGCGTGTGATAGTACGATTGTCCATAAGCGGCAACAAATTCGCTGCGGAGATCAGGATGTTGTTTTTGCGCGCGAATTCTTTGTCGCGACAAGATGGCGGCACCCTGGCTGGGGAAGAGGGCAGCTAACTTATTTTTCAATCCCCATGGCTCCTGCACGCCTAGTTGGCGCGCGGCAGCCAGTTCCCTTTCCAACATAGCCTTATCAGTACGGTATAATTCCTGCCAATACCAGTGATAATATTTGTAATAACCCGCCAGCAATTCATCTGCCCCCTGGCCATCGAGCAATACCTTCACACCATAACGGCGCGCCGCCTCATACACGCTGAACTGCGCCCACACGCTGGACGATTGAAAGGGTTCATCCTGGTGGTAACAGATTTTTTCAAAGTCATTTATAATTTCCTCTTCGCTAATCTGCACTTCTATATTCTCCGCCCCGCAGGCCCAGGCCGCTTTCCTGATATATTCGGATTCATCTTTTTCAAAGCCGGGAAAAGTTGCGGAAAATGTCTTATAGCCTGCATTGGTAAGGCGGGTCATGGTCGAAAGCACCGAAGAACTATCAAGCCCGCCGCTGAGAGAATTTCCTATTGGCACATCGCTGCGTAGTCTTACGGAAACTGAATTGGTAAAAAGTTCTTTAAAAGTTGCTATGGCCGCTTCTTCGCCAGATGGCTTGGTTGTGGAGGTGGCATCAATATCCCAGTACAACTCTATGCTCAACTCGTGCCCACTTAATCTATATTGTAAAAAATGCCGCGCCGGGAGTTTGAGTATGTTTGAAAAAAATGTTTCCTGCTGATCGCCCGGATTCGAAGTATAACCCAGGGTGAGGTAATTAAACAGCAAGCGCTCGTTCATCTTTTTCTCAACACCGGCCCGCCATAAAGCTTTTATTTCGCTGGCAAAGACAAACTGTTCTTCATCTATGAAAAAGAAAAATGGCTTTTCTCCAAAGCGGTCGCGGGCAGCAAACAGTTCCTGCTCTTTTTCGTCCCAGATTGCAAAGGCATACATGCCATCGAATTGCTGCAGGCAATCTTTCCCGTAGCAGTCATAAGCAGCGGTGATCACTTCGGTATCCGATTGCGTGCGAAAGGCATATCCTTTTTGCTGAAGTGATTTGCGTAGTTCTTTGTAGTTATAAATCTCTCCGTTATGCACTATCACGTACCTGTCTGCATAATGCATTGGCTGCGCGGCCGCCTCGCTCAAATCAATAATGCTCAGCCGGCGATGGCCCAGGCCGGCGCTACCGGCAGGATTGATATAATGCCCCTCGCCGTCGGGCCCGCGATGCGCCAGGCTTTGCGTCATGGCTCTAAGACGCTGCGTAGTGACTAAATCCTGATTGGATGATATGATACCGGCGATACCGCACATACGGCGGGCAAGTTAAGGTAAGTCCTCAACTTGTAGATTTAATACCTGATAGGAAGCACCGCCTTCACGCTGTCCCACATCATCGAAAGCTCCATACCCGGGTCGGCCGCTTCGAATTGCATGGTGAAATACTCGTAGGGATAATTAGTCTTGCTGATGGGAATCTCAAATGAGAAAAGATCCTTGGTGCTATCGATCTGCAGGCCCCATGTGTTGAGATCGCTGTTGAGTTTGATGATCCATTTTTCGGGATAGGGCACGCAGTACATTATATAGCGGCCGCGGGGTACTTTCTGGCCATCAATCATTACATCGGTAAAAAATTCAATTTCGGTAGCCTCGTTGGCACCCAGTCGCCAGGCCTTTCCATACTGAACGAGCGAGCCAAAGATTACGCGGCCATTTCTCTGGGGTCTGCTGTAGATGAGTCTTGCCCTTAGCGGCTCCACATCTTTATGCTGCATCTTAAGGATGGGATAGTTGTCTGGATAAAAGGCCATGTCCATGGGCGATTTGTCAACGCCATTGGTAATAGCCGATTCCTTATGCGGAATACCGGCGGGCGGATTCACCGTTACCTTGTTGCTGTTGTTGTCGTTTTTTTCTTCGCATGCTGCCAGCAGGCAGCAAAGTGCTGTTGTGACAAGCAAATGTTTCAACGTCCTTACCATTAGTATGTTCGATCGGTATGCGATCATTACCCGTCAGAAGCTGAAAGGCAAAACTGCCTTTACTTTATCCCAGGCCATGATCAGGTTAACTGTGCTGTCGCTTTTTTCGAAACTCATCGAAAAAGCTTCTGCAGCCTCTTCCAGGGTTTCGATGGGTATATCGGTTCTTAAAACGTCTTTTTTTGAATCGTACATGAATGCTCCCCATATATCCGTTTCCTTGTTGAATATCATAGTCCATTTATCGGGATAGGGGATGGCATACAGGGTGTAGCGTCCCTTTTTCAGTTTTTCACCATTCACTTTACAATCCTTATATACTTCAATTTCGGTGGCTTCGTTGGCTCCCAGCCTCCAAACCTGCCCATATTCTACCAGTTCGCCAAAAACCTGCCTGCCGTTTTTCTGAGGCCTGCTATAGAGTATACGTGCCAGCAGCGGTTCCGTTACTTTATTCTGCACTTTTAACACAGGGTAGTTGGCCGGGTAATAACTAATATCCATGGGAGACTTGTCAATGACTGGAGGTTTGTATTGATTCTGTGCATGCAGAACATACCCGGATAGGATAAAGATCAGGAGAGCCAGTCGCTTCATGGAACTAAAAAATTTACGGACAAAAATAATCGTTTAGCTAAATAGTCGCCCAGAATTTCTTAAGGGTTGCCTGCCTCCCGGAGAATGGTATAAGAAAACTCTTTCAATGCCGGAAAGAAGTCGCGGTAGCATTGCTCCAGTTCGTCGAAATGTTTTTCAAAGAGCGCAAAGGCAGTATCGCTTTCTTTAATATGCAAGGCGCGGCGGGCCAGTCCTTCGAAGCTGCGTTGTATACCCCAACGCTCGCGGTAATTCGATAGCCAGTCGTACCGTTTCATATAAGGAAACATGCCCGCAAACTTCTCGGGAAAGATATGCGTATGATCAGCTAACGTATTATAGACCTGCTGTGCAAAAGGTTGCAGGCTGTTGCCGGGAAATTCGTTGACGTCGTTGGCCAGGAAATGATCGTATACCACATCCACAAAGGCGGAGCTGTATAAACGGTAATGCGGTTGAAATATCTTCTTGGCGGCCTGGGTAGCGGGGTGTTCATCGGTAAACTGGTCTATAGCCCGATGCAGGGTAATACCCAGTTGCACGACCGGCGGGTAGTCGTATTTCTTTTTTCCCTTTACAAAATCGCTGATAAGATTCCCAACCAGGACTTCCGGTTTATTGAAAGAAAGGTATGCGTGAGCGAGGTAATTCACAAAACTGTATCGTTATCGTACACTGCCAGGAGCTATTGTATCATTGACGTTACAATTTACCCGAAAAAATGTTTGATCTGCGCTTAAACAATCCAAAAACCAGCGGTTTTTATTGTGATGAACGGTAAACGGTTATTTTCCTTCACTAACTGCTTGATTTTGCTACATAATCATGTGATAAATGGTGTACGGATATGAAACAATTGCGTGTACGCTGTAACATTTTGTAACAGAATTTCATTAGTTAACGATGTATTAACTATCTTTTAAAAATTCATTATAAAATTCGCTGTAACCCGCTACCAGTAAGGGTTTCACGCGATTGGATTAATTTTTTTCTGCAAGATTCATTAACCGCCGTTAACGCAATTTAACCAAGGCCTCCGGTTATCACTATTCGCTTGACAAGCGTAGTAACCTGCACTACTTTTGTACCGTCATACAGAAAAACAAAAAGTAAATCAGTAAAAAGTAAAAGCCATGAAAAAGTTAGTATTAACACTTGTAATGTTCGTAAGCCTGTTGGGAGCTGCTATGGCTTCTGGCGGTAGCACCAAATCAGAAAAAGTAAACCACCGCGTAGAAACAGCCTTCCAGAAGGAGTTTTCGGGCGCCACCCATGTGAGCTGGGATCATCTTAAAAAGGAAAATATTTATGAAGCAAAGTTCATTTACAATCATGAGCGTTTGCATGCATACTTCGATGTTGATGGAAACATTATAGCTATCGGCCGTTTTGTTACCGAATCGAATCTTCCTCTTTTATTAAGGAAAAACATACACGAAAGATATGATGAGTATGAAGTGACGGAAGTAGTTGAGTACAGTACCAACAATGAAACCTCATACCTGGTAGTGCTTGAAAATGAAAAGTCGAAACTGGTAGTGCAAGGATATATCAGTGGCAGTACCAGCGTATTTAAAAAAGAGAAAAAAAATTCTGTAGCTAAACTGTAACATTTTAAAATGAACTGCGTCTATATAAATGTTCGCGGTTCGGAAATAAAAAGAAAGAATTAAAAATCACCCTCAAAAAAAATAAGTCATGAAAAAGAGTATTTTAACCTGGGCATTAGTACTGTTGGTAGGCGTTAGCACCTCATTTGCTCATGGTATTGAAGGCGTAAGCGAAAGAGTAATGAGCTCCTTCAAAAAAGAATTTGCTGAAGCAAAAGATGTACAATGGGAAAGCGCTAAAGATTTTTCAAAAGCAACTTTCTCACTTCACGGCCAGGTAATGTTTGCTTATTATAGCACTGATGGCAGCCTGATAGCAGTTTCCAGGAATATTGCCCCTTCGCAACTGCCCATCGCTTTGCTGGCAGAAGTGAAAAAAAGCTATGGCGATTACTGGATCAGTGATCTGTTTGAATTGTCGACAAACGATAATACAGACTATTATATAACACTGGAGAATGGCGACCAGAAACTAGTGTTGAAATCAAACGGTGCAAGGAATTGGGACTTGTATAAAAAAGAGAAGAAGGTTGTATCATAATTAAGTATTCTCAAGTTGGTTTTAGTTGGAAAAATAAAAGCCCCGCATTCATCGCGGGGCTTTTTCATTGATGCTGTTCCATTCGGATATATTTATCATAACTTTGCCGCCAAAATTTCATCGCTCATGAGTAAAGGACCTGTTTCAAAATTTATCGAGCATCACTATCGTCACTTCAATGCAGCTGCATTGGTTGATGCTGCCAAAGGTTATGAAGCACACCTCACCGAAGATGGTAAAATGATGGTTACCCTTGCCGGAGCCATGAGTACTGCCGAGCTGGGCGTTTCGCTGGCCGAAATGATCCGGCAGGATAAGGTACACATTATCAGTTGCACCGGCGCCAACCTGGAAGAAGACGTGATGAACCTGGTGGCGCATAGCCATTACGTGCGTATTCCCCACTACCGCGACCTCACGCCGCAGCAGGAATGGGAATTGCTCGAAAAAGGTTTGAACAGGGTTACCGATACCTGCATTCCCGAAGAAGAAGCGTTCAGAACTATACAACAGCATATCGAGAAATTGTGGAAAGAAGCCGACGCCAAAGGCGAACGCTATTTCCCGCACGAATTCCTCTACAAACTGCTGTTGAGTAAAGCGATGGAGAAGAATTACGAGATCGATCCCAAAGACAGCTGGATGATTGCCGCAGCAGAAAAAAATCTGCCGATTGTGGTGGGCGGATGGGAAGACAGCACGCTCGGAAACATCTTCGCATCCTACGTGATCAAAGGAGAGATGAAAGCGACCACCATGAAAAGCGGTATCGAGTATATGGTTTCGCTGGCCGATTGGTACAGGCAAAACAGTGGCGGAAAAGGAGTAGGGTTTTTCCAGATCGGTGGTGGTATTGCCGGCGATTTCCCCATCTGCGTAGTTCCCATGATGTACCAGGACCTGGGTTGGAAAGACGTTCCTTTCTGGTCTTATTTCTGCCAGATTTCCGATAGCACCACATCATACGGCTCCTATTCCGGCGCCGTACCCAACGAAAAAATTACCTGGGGTAAACTGGATATCAACACACCCAAATTCATTATAGAAAGCGACGCCACCATCGTAGCACCACTCATCTTTGCCTACGTATTGGGTTGGTAAAAACCGGAGGTCAGCTGCACCTGATCTTAGCCACCCTCCGCTCATGCCGGCCGGCTTCGAAAGGGGTATTCATAAAGATCTGCACCATCTCAATGGCTTCCTGCAGTGTCACGAAGCGGGCCGGGATGCCAATAATATTAGCGTCGTTGTGGAGGCGTATAAGCCTTGCTACTTCGGCGTTGAAGGAAAGTCCTGCCCGGATACCTTGGTGCTTATTAGCGGTCATACACACGCCGTTGGCGCTGCCACAAAGCAGGATGCCAAAAGCGGCCTCTCCGGCCTCTACCAATGAGGCCACAGGATGGGCATAATCGGGGTAATCTACTGAAACATTTTCGTGTACACCCACATCTTTCACTGTTAAACCGCTGGTTTTCAGCCAGCCAACAAGGGCAAGGCGTTGCTCATATCCGGCATGGTCGCTGCCGATGGCTATGGGTTTTGACAGGTCGAATGACATAAATCAACTATTAAAAGCTTCCATATCTTTCTTGTACACGCGCTTGCAAACCCTCAGGCTAAACTCGTACAGAATAACCAGCGGTATAAACACGATCATCTGGCTGGTCCAGTCGGGTGAAGGGGTGATGATAGCGGCTATGATCAATATGGAAACGTATGCATACTTTCTGTAGGTCACCAGGAAATTGGGTGTAATAAGCCCGATCTTGGTAAGCACATAAGTGATTACGGGCAGCTCAAACGCAATGCCGCAACCCAATATCAGGTTCACCAGGTTCTCGATATAGTCGCTCAGCGAGGGCAGGTATTCGTAAACCCCGGCGGTACCCAGGTCAAAATTGGCCAGGAAGTTGAAAGTAAAGGGGCCCAGCAGGAAATACCCAAAGGCCGCCCCTGAGAAAAAGAAAAGCGATACCCAGAAAATCGCGTTGCGGGAGTATTGCAGTTCTTTCGGCGAAAGCGCGGGTTTTATGAACAGCCAGAGTTCGTAAAAGATATAAGGGAAGGCTGCCACAAATCCACCTACAATTGAGATCTGGATGGCCGACATAAAGGGGCCGGCCACGGTGTTGCCCAAAAGTTTTACTTCTATAGGCGGCATACATAAACTATCGCCCAGGGTCAGCACATGGCTCAGTTTACACAAGGCGCGATAGGATATGAAATTGCTACGCAGGGGACCGGTAATGATATTGTCGAAGATCCAATCCCGGAAAATAAACACCACAATCGCGCATACCAGTATGGCGATCACACTTCGTACAATATGCCAGCGGAGCTCCTCGAGATGCTCTATAAAAGTCATCTCGGCATCGGAACCATCACGTCTACGCTTATTAAAAAAAGGTAATGCCATTCTTCAAATCCATTCCAGAACCGGTAAAATGAGGGGGCAAAGTTAAGGGTATTCGGTTTGCTACTTTAATATTTTCATACGCACCATTTCTATCCGCGTATCGCTTACATTGATTACCTCGAACTCGTAATCGCCAATGATAATGCGCTCTTTGGGACGCGGTATGGTTTCGTGCTGGTGTATGATAAAACCCGATAAGGTTTCAGAATCGTTCTCAGGGAATTCGAGACCGTATTTTTCTTTCAGGTAATCCAGTTCCAGCCTGCCTGAGAAAATAAACTCTTCTTCCGAAACCTGCTTTTCCTCAAATTCCTCCACATCGTATTCGTCTCTTATTTCGCCAAAAATTTCTTCCAGCAGGTCTTCCATGGTTACAATGCCGGCGGTGCCGCCAAATTCGTCCACCACCCAGGCAATACTCTTTCTCTCCTTGCTAAACTTGCTAATGAGGTCGGTGGCGCTCATGCTCTCCGGCACGGCGGGTATCGGCAACAGTATTTCGCGGATCGATTTGGGCTGCTTAAACAGGTCGAGCTGATGAATATATCCTTCAATGTTGTCGATATTGCCGTTGTACACCACCAGTTTGGTGAGGCGCGTTTCCACCAGTTTATTACGCAATTCCTCGATTGATATGTTGATATCAACGGCTTCAATTTCCTTGCGCGGCACCAGGCATTCGCGCACTTTCACTTTCGCCAGCGACAAGGCGTTTTCAAACAATTCGGTATTCAGGTCGGGATTATCGTTATGACTTTCGCTGGTCTGTTGAAAATACAATTCCGGGTCGGCGCGGGTAAGCGCTTCTTTGCGCCTGTCGATGCGCATATCGAAAATGATATTGAGGATAAACACCGAAAGACGCGTGAAGGAATTGGCGATCCAGAAAAATGTACGGTCAAAAAAACCTAACATGCCCGTGCGTGCGGATATCACCAGCAATGAATCGCTTTTGGCTTTGAAAATACCACGCGGTATAAATTCGGCAACGAGCGTGATGATAAAACTGTAAACAAGAATTTCAGCTGCCAAACGCGCAGCGATGGCAAGGTCGTATTGCTGCATCTTCGACCAGTCGATCACCGTATTCCAGAATGCCGAACCCAACAGTACGGCCACCACCAGGAAGAAAGTGAATCCAACAGTATTAACAGCAATAAAACGCGAGGGATTGTCGAGAAGGTTGGATAAGAAAATGCCGCTGCTTCGGCCCTGCTTTTTCTTCAGTTCGATATTGAGACGGTTAGCAGAATTAAAGGCAACTTCGATACCTGAAAAATAAGCCGCCAGGAACACAGCCAACCCTATAGCGATGATTATTGCGGTTTCGGTCATTTCAGGACGAATTTAGAAAATAAGCGGTAGGAATCAAAGCAAAAACTCGCTCACGTACTGCTTAGCTAAAGCGCAGGCTATCTGTAAGTTATCGTTCAATATATTTTTGTGGAAATGATGTTTGAACGAAATTTCATAAGAGGCTTTATTGACCCTTGCCTGCAGGCTTTCGGGCGTTTCTGTGCCGCGGCTTTCCAGCCTTTTTTTAAGTTCTTCCACCGATGGCGGTTCAATAAAAAGCGAAAGCGTGGTATCGGGAAATTGTTGCTGCACGTGTATGGCGCCTTTCACATCAATATCCAGCACGGGCACCTGGCCGTTATTCCATATTCGCTGCAATTCCGACTTCAGCGTGCCATAATATTTTCCTTCATACACCATCTCCCACTCAATAAATTCGCCGCGCTGAATTTTATCTTTAAATTCTTCCTGCGTCATAAAATAATAATCCACGCCCTCGCGCTCATTGGCGCGCGCCTGGCGCGTGGCAGCAGATACCGAAAATGAAAGTTGCGGAAATTCTTTCAGCAGATATCGCGTGATCGATGTTTTACCAGCACCCGACGGCGCTGTTATAATGATGATTCTTTGCTTCGGGTCAAAACTCAATTTCGTACAGAGATTTAGTTTGAAATTTATTTAATTATTGCTCTATTATCTTTTTCTCCTTTGCAATTTATTTGGTCCTTATTATTGGCCGTTTGAGATTTCACCACTCACACTCTCTGAATCTCCGCGCCCAGTTTCCTCAAACGCTCATCTATGCGCTCATATCCCCTGTCAATCTGTTCTATATTTTGAATTACGCTCTTGCCCTCTGCACTCAATGCTGCAATTAGCAAGGCAACGCCTGCGCGAATATCGGGACTGCTCATTTGAATACCGCGCAGATTTTGCTCTCGGCCTAAACCTATCACTGTTGCACGATGCGGGTCGCAGAGAATGATGCGCGCGCCCATATCGATGAGTTTGTCGACGAAGAACAGGCGGCTCTCAAACATTTTCTGGTGAATCAACACGCTGCCACGCGCCTGTGTAGCCACCACCAGCATGATGCTGATAAGGTCGGGCGTAAAACCCGGCCAGGGATGGTCGTAAATGGTGAGGACTGAGCCGTCGAGGAAATTCTGAATTTCATATACGTCCTGTGAGGGCACATGTATATCATCGCCCTGTATATTGAGCTGTATGCCGAGCTGCCTGAATTTATCAGGAATGACGCCCAGGTTGGGCAGGCTCACATTCTTGATGGTGATATCGCTCTGCGTCATGGCCGCCAGGCCAATAAACGAACCGATCTCGATCATATCGGGCAGCATGCGGTGCTCGGTGCCTTTCAGGTAGCTTACGCCCTCAATATGCAACAGGTTGCTGCCGATGCCGCTGATGCGCGCACCCATGCGGTTGAGCATTTTGCAGAGTTGCTGTATATACGGCTCGCAGGCGGCATTATAAATGGTAGTATTTCCCTTAGCCATAACCGCCGCCATAATGATGTTGGCTGTGCCTGTTACGGAAGGCTCATCAAGCAGCAGGTGGGTGCCGGACAGTTTAGGCGCTTCCAGGTGAAAGAAGTTATCGTCTGTATCGTATTTGATCTCGACACCCAACTTTTCAAAACCCACAATATGTGTGTCAAGCCTGCGGCGGCCGATCTTATCGCCACCGGGCTTTGCGATAAACGCTTTGCGAAATCGTGCCAGCATAGGACCCGCCAGCATTACGGAACCGCGCAGGCGTCCGCTTTTTTTGCGATAGGTTTCGCTGCGCAGATAGTCGGTATCCACATCATCGGCCTGGAATATGCAGGTGTCGCGCGTGGGCCGCTCGATCTTCACATTCATTTCTCCCAACAACTCTATCAACAGTTTTACGTCGAGTATATCGGGAATATTGGAAACAGTAACCTTTTCCGGCGTCAGCAATACAGCGCTGATGATCTGCAGGGCTTCATTCTTTGCCCCCTGCGGAATGATTTCGCCTTTCAGTTTACGCCCGCCGATGACTTCGAAAGAGTTCATAAGTGTTAAGATATGTCGCAACTACCGATTGAGATCAAAGGGAAATTTCAAAATTCAAAAAAACAAAACCAAATAAAACACAAAAAACAAATTGCAAAAGTAAAACGTCAGCCGTTTCTAATTTGAAATTTGTCTTTTGGATTTATTTGGTGCCTGATATTTGATATTTGTTATTTCTACTTGTAACGCTTCTTGAATTTTCCGCCTCCGCGATCGTTGCTGCGGCCGCCGCCGCCACCGCCACCGCGCCTGTCGAAACGCTGACCGCCACCGCCGCTGCGTTTGCCACGGTGATTATCGTAGCCGCCGCGACCTTCACGGCCTTCCGACCTGTGCTGGCGCACAAAAGGCGTATTGGTAAATGTAAGCTGGCCATTGGTGATGGAGCTCAACTCGCTTTGAATAGCGTCGTCGTGCACGGTTTCCTTGTGCCAGTTGTTATAAGCCAGTTTCATATAGTAGGCCACCGCATTGGCAAAGCCCTGTCGTTTGTCGGGATTTTCTTCCTTCAACGCTTTTTCGATCACCAGCTCCAGGTTTTTGCCCAGGTGAGAATATTTCGGGTAGCGCTTGGGGTAAGGAAGCGGATCGGGTTTCGCGCGCAGTGTTTCCCTGGTAGGAATGGGATAAGGAGATTCCACATCGAGTTTGAAATCGGAGATCAAGAACAAGTGATCCCATAATTTATGGCGGAAATCTTCAACGTTCTTTAAGTGCGGGTTCAGAAAACCCATTAATTCAATAACGGCATAGGCATTACGCTGACGCTTCTCTTTGTCTTCTATCGTCAACAGGTATTCAATCATTTTTTGAATATGCCTTCCGTATTCTCGCATGACCAGGTGGTTCCTGGTAGTATTGTACTCCATATTCGCAATAGCTCCTTGATTTTCGGTCATTGGGCAAAAGTAGCAAAAAAGTTTCGGGTTTGGGGTTTCGGGCTTTTCAAATGTGGCAGCGATCATTTAATCGCGGCATCCACCCGACATGCAACCCCAAACCCCGAACCTCAAACCCGAAACCGGCGTTAGCGCTGCACCGTAATCTTCGAGCTAAACACATCCCCGCCCTCTGTATTGCTGGCGCGGAGGTAATAGATGCCCGGAAGGGTAGAAGGAATGTCGAATAAAATGCTGTTGGTATTGTTCATGCGGTGAACCTTCTGGTAGACGGCCTGGCCTGAAATACTGAAGAGTTCCACCTTATAGTTGCCGTTCAATACCTTGCCAAACTGAACAGACACCTGCCCTTTTACGGGGTTGGGATATACCGTAATAGTGCCGGGCTTGCCATCATTGCCTGCGGCGACAAACCGCACTACGGAGTAGCTTACTTTGCCGGCAGCGTTAACGTACTTAATGCGGAAATACAGTTTACCGGCAGATGCCTGCTCGGGTGTATACTGGTATTGATAAGCCGTGCTGGCAGCATTGGCCTTCGATATAAAAGTATTGATGGGTGCAAACTGGCGGCCATTACTGCTCACCTGCAGTTCGTACTGGCTGTTGGCTTCTTCATTTTCGATGAGCCACGAAAGGGTAATGCGGTTATTATCTTTTATGGCAGCGAAATTCTTGATATTGGAAGCAAGAATGACGGAGGGGCACCAGTAGTACACCAGCCGTACGTTCATGCGGGTATAACCACGAACAAAGAGGTCGTAGTTACTGCTGCCATCCAGCAGGGTGGTAGTGGAAGTGTTCAGGTAGTCGAAACTTACGGTACCTGTGCCCAGGTAGGCTCCTGAGGCGGTACCGAAGGCTTCGCGGTAAAGCCCGTTAAACACCGTGTCGGGCCCTATATGCACTTCGTCGTCTGTGCCCACGGGATCGACCGGGGCGAGGTCGTAAGGGCCATACTCCGTGGTAGGTGAGTTATCGCTCATGGAGAAGCCGTTGGGCCCACCGAAACGCGAGCGCCTGAACGATTCGAACAGGTAGGTATCTTCAAAATTTTCCTTGTTGTACAGGTCAAACTCGAGCACGGTGGTAACCGTAGCAGCGAGCTTGAAGCATTGAAGCGTGCCTATGCTGGGATTAAACTGGTTGAAAGTAACGGTAGTATTGACCTGGGTAATGGAATCAAAATTCAGCACTTGCACCACTGAATCCGGAGTAACGCCTCCTTCGCACAAACACTGTCCCATACCTTTTTGGGGAATACTGAGCGCTGCCGGCAATAGAAGTATGGCAGCATACTGGAGTAGAATTTGTTTCATAGGTACTGAATTGATTAAGATTGGGATTCGGACACATCGTTGGCGCCCACCGGGGCCGCCCTACACTATATTTCAAAATTAAATAATGAGAATACCCCGGGCAAAGGGTTTTTACCCGATATTGCCGGATAGTATTTTCCACATCGGGCTGCACTTTGATGAAATGCAGGCCAGATAAGGATCAGAGCCCTAACGCTCGCATTGCCATGGTGGTGTGAGCGATCGCAATTTTGTGTTATTTATACGGGAAACTACGCACGTACCTGTATTATAAACCACTAATCCAACGTACTTTTGTTGCCATTCTCATAACAAAATAACTGGTTTCCAGGCCCTTTTATGACAAAATCAACCATAACCATCGATGTCGTTCTTGACGAAAAACGCGTACCCGACCAGATACTCTGGCAGGCTACAGAAAGTACTGTGGATTCAGAAAAAAAAGCCAAGGCCATGATGCTGTCTCTTTGGGATGGGGCCGAAAAGACCGCCCTGCGGGTGGACCTTTGGACAAAGGATATGATGGTAGACGAGATGGGCGATTTCTTTTACCAGACTTTTATGACCATGGCCGATACGCTCGACAGGGCCACCCATCAGCATGCCCTGGTGCATGACATCAAAAACTTCGCGGTTGAATTTTATAAAAAATTCCGCGAGGCCGAGCAGCAGAAGCAACAGAAACAATGACCGATAAAAAATACAGTTATGAGCCTTGAGCAAAAAATCATGGACGAGCTGAAAACCGCCATGAAGGCTAAAGATGAAAAAGCCATGCGTGCATTGCGCGCCATTAAAAGCGCCATATTGCTGGCAAAAACAGCTGAAGGCGCCACTGGTGAATTAACTGAAGATGCTGAGATCAAACTGTTGCAGAAACTGGTGAAGCAGCGCAAAGATTCGCTGGAAATTTACCAGCAGCAAAACCGCGCCGACCTGGCTCAGAAAGAACAAGAAGAAATTGAAGTGATAGAAAAGTTTTTGCCCAAACAACTCAGCCAGGAAGAACTGAAAACTATTTTGCAAAAGATCATTGCAGAAGTGGGCGCGTCATCACCCGCTGATATGGGTAAAGTAATGGGTGTGGCTACCAAACAACTGGCCGGACAAGCCGATGGCAAGGCGATCAGTGCGGTAGTGAAAGAATTGTTGGCCAAATGATGATCGACATCATAGTGGGCATCCTGGTCATCTCGGCCATCATAAAAGGTTTGCGGCGTGGCCTGATCGTTGCCATTTTTTCTATAATCGCATTTATTGTTGGCATTGCTGCGGCGATGAAACTGAGCGTGGTGGTGGCCGATTACTTCAAAGATTCAGTAAATATTTCAGCACAATGGTGGCCGGTGATATCATTTTTGCTGGTATTTCTCGTTGTGGTTATATTGATTAGAATGCTGGCCAATCTGATTGAAAAAGCGGTTGAATGGACTTTGCTGGGATGGGTAAACAAGCTGGGTGGAATAATTTTGTATGTGCTGATGTATATTGTGAGCTTCAGTGTGTTGCTGTTTTATGCGGAGCAGATCAACCTGGTGAGTAAAGACACGCTCGATGCGTCTGTGACTTACGCAGTGGTTCGTCCCTGGGGGACCTGGGCTATCGATGCTATCGGATCTTTGATTCCTGTTTTCAAAGATATGTTTAGCGAGCTGGAACAATTTTTTGAACGCAAAGCTCACCGGGCAGCGCCCTGAATGGGGTTGCCGGCAGGTGTTCACGGTACAGGGCAAACAAAAAATCAGTAGCTTACAGTTAATTTCTGCAGCAAATACAGTAAGACTATAATATTTGCTGTAAATGATTATTTTAGCGATTAATTGAGTGAAACAAACTGATGGATTTCGAGATCAAACAATCGGAAAAATTTAAGTTTATTGAAGAAGGCGAAGGTGAGCCGTTAATTTTATTACATGGACTATTCGGTGCATTGAGCAACTTCGATGAACTGATCAAATATTTCCGCCATCACAACAAAGTGGTGGTGCCCATGCTTCCTTTGCTTGACCTCGACCTGTTGCATACTTCCGTGGGCGGCCTCCAGAAATTCGTTCATAAGTTTATAGAGCATCGCAATTATCAGAATGTGCACCTGCTGGGCAATTCGCTGGGTGGTCATGTGGCCATTCTGCACGTGCTGAAGCAGCCTGAGCGCATCAAATCGCTGATACTGACAGGCAGTTCGGGTCTTTTTGAAAATGGTATGGGCGATACGTATCCCAAAAGGGGAGACTACGATTATATCAAGAAAAAGACAGAGCTCACATTCTATGATCCCCGTATAGCTACCAAGGAACTGGTGGACGAGGTATATGAAACGGTGAATAACCGTTTGAAAGCCATTAAAATAATTGCGCTGGCCAAGAGCGCTATCAGAAATAATCTGGGCGAAGAACTCAATCAGATAAAGCAGCCCACGTTATTGATATGGGGAAATAACGACGCTATTACCCCTCCTTTTGTGGGTCGGGAATTTCAGCGGCTGATACCTAACAGTGAACTGCATTTTATTGATAAATGTGGACACGCGCCCATGATGGAGGTACCGGAAGAATTTAACCGCGTCCTTCATAAATTTTTGACAAAATTGAATGCACCTGCAGCGGTCGCTTGAATTGAGCCGTCTAAATGCCTTGTATAACCTTGAACAACTGCATGTAAATTACCAGGCTACCTGCTTGCCAGATACTGGTTGGTTTATTGCATAGTCAATAAACCGGTATGGGTAAATCAACGTATTTTAATATTAACCGGCAAAACTCTGACCAGTGCTAAACAAAGAATTAATATCTTCTACTATTCCCACGCTGACCCTGGAAGACCAGGTGTCGCAGGCACTGGAATTGATGTCGGAGTTTCACGTAAGCCAGCTGCCCGTGGTGGCCAATGAAAAATACCTTGGTCTCGTTTTTGAAGACGACCTGATGAATGTGGATGAAAATGCAACGCTGAAATCGATCGACACGCATTTTTCCAGGGTGGCCGTCAATGCGGGCACGCATTTTATAGAATCTGTTCAAACGGTTAATGATTATAACCTTTCGATAGTTCCGGTGATTGATAAAGACAATGAGTTCATCGGGGTAATTCCCGGCGAAACATTGCTTCGGGAACTGGGTAAGATCACCGGTGCCAGCGAACCTGGCGGTGTGATAGTGCTGGAAATGGAACAACGAAATTTTTCATTTTCTGAGCTGAGCAAATTAGTTGAAACCAACGATGCACAAATAACCCAGCTTAATACCTATTGGGACAATAACACAAGCTCATTCCTGGTTACGCTTAAGATCAATAAGTTCGAAATTTCAGACATAGTAGCCACATTCCAGCGGTATGATTACCAGGTAAAATATTATTTTGGCGAAGAGCTTTATGTTAACGAACTGAAGAGTAATTACGATCACCTGATGAATTACCTGAATATCTGAGTGTAACATTTGGCCGGATTACGCGTAAAGCCTACATTACCAAAAATTAAAACCAACACAAAGCAAAGCGATAGCTTGGCCGCATGGGGATGGGAAAAAAATACTACTGTATTGCAGCGATATTGTGGTGGAGTGCCCTTGTGCAGGCGCAGCCATTTGCCGCTGACACTTCTGAAGCAGCTTCCAGGCCAGTGGTGTTTAACCAGTACTATTCCACACCCTTCGTGATGGGTGAGATCTACGTAGAAGGCAACAAGCATACAAAAGCATATATCATCCAGAGAGAATTGCCCTTCAAAACAGGCGACTCAATTTATCTCACCGACCTGGTGGATGGTTTTGAAATAGCCAGACAACAATTGTTCAATACCGGTCTCTTCAACGAAGTAGTTGTTTCACTCAAATCATTTCGCGGCTATCATGTGGATGTATTGATCAGCGTGAAAGAGCGCTGGTATATTTTCCCCATTCCATACATCAAACCAGTTGACCGCAACCTGGCCGAATGGGCCAAACAAGGCTATGGAATTGACAGGTTGAATTACGGTTTCAAATTCACACATCACAACTTCAGCGGCAGAAATGATAAACTTCGGATGTGGCTGATCACGGGTTATACCAGGCAGATACAATTTCAGTACGAACAACCTTTTGCCGACCGGTCATTGAAACATGGTTACCGCTTCGGCTTCATGTATTCTTCCAATAAAGAAGTAAACTATAAAACCGTCGATAACCAGCAGGTATTTGTCGATAGTTTAGGTTTTGGATTGCGGCAATGGACGGCGCATGCCGACTGGTTGTATCGCCCCGGCCTGCGCACGTTCAACAGCGTGCGTTTTGCGGTGACCAATGTTCGTGTTGATACCGCCATCATTAATCTGAATCCGCATTATTTGTCGGGCGGCAAAAGCTCAATCACCTATCCTGAAATATCTTACAAGGTGAATTATGTGAAAGTGGACTATGTTCATTTTCCCCTGAAGGGATGGATGGGTGAAGCTTCTTTTGTGAAGCGCGGTTTCAACAAGGATATGAACCTGTGGGAACTCAGTGGCAGTTTTACGAAAGCATGGGAATTGTCGAAGAAAAATTACCTCAGCTTCCAGGCTTATGGCGTATTGCGATTGCCGTTTGATCAGCCTTTCGTCAATCATCGCTTATTCGGCTATGGTACTTTATACCTGCGCGGCCTGGAAAAATATGTGATTGATGGAACAGCCGCGTTTATGTCGCGCCAAACCTACCGTCGCGAGCTGGTACGTTTTTCTGTTCCCACCTTCCTGAAATCAACCAGCCACGACAAGATTCCATTTCGCATATATGCGCGCACCTTCGCCGACCTGGGCTATGCCTATAATAAATCCTTTAATGACAATTCGCTGGTTAACCGTCCATTATGTACCGCGGGCTTCGGCGTTGACATCGTCACCTTCTACGACCTGATCCTGCGCATTGACTATAGCTTCAATCAATTAGGACAAAACGGACTATTTTTACATATCAAGAATGATTTATAGAGAGAGTGGACAACACCTGAATTATTATGAAAGTAGCTATCTACTGCCGGGATATAGAAACAGATCAGCAAGACAAACTGCAGCAGTTGTTGGATGAATTGTCGAAGGAGCATATTGAGCCTGTGATATATCAGCCGTTTTTTGAGAAGATAAAGACGGGGTATCGGTTTCCGGAGAAGCTGTCGGTGTTTAATGATAGCGATGATCTTGGGGAATCGATTGATTTTTTGGTGAGCCTGGGTGGCGATGGTACGTTGCTGGATACGGTTACATTGGTGAAAGATACCAATGTGCCCGTGTTGGGTATCAATTTTGGCCGGCTTGGTTTTTTGGCAAGTATTGGTAGAAAAGAATTGCATGTGGCGGTGCAGGCATTGGTGAAAAGAAGTATATTGATTGATAAGCGAACGCTGATACACCTGGACGCCAGCAGCGCACTTTTTGGCGAGTGCCCTTACGGACTGAATGAATTTGCCATTCACAAGACCGACACCTCGCCCATGATCAAGATCCATACCTACCTGAATGGCGAATTCCTGAATACATACTGGGCCGACGGACTGATAGTGGCCACCCCTACAGGATCTACCGGTTACTCGTTGAGCTGCAATGGCCCTATTGTGTTCCCGGAATCCAGCAGTTTTGTGATTACCCCCGTGGCGCCCCATAACCTGAACGTGCGGCCCATAGTGGTGCCCGACGATAATGTCATTTCATTCGAGGTGGAGGGCCGGAGTGAAAACTTCATCTGCGCGCTGGATTCGCGGCGCGAGCTGGTGGACAAAAAAATACAGTTAGCCGTTAGGCGTGAGTCATTTACGCTTAGCCTGGTGCGTCTCAACGAGAACAATTTCCTGCAAACCCTGCGTAATAAGCTGTCGTGGGGACTCGACACCCGGAATTAACATTTCGTGTAGTACGAAAAAAGCGAATGGTTCCGTTTTACTGCACGGTAGTTAATCCTTATATTGCAATGCTTTGCTAAGAGGGGATCAGAGCCGCTTAGCCTCATAATTTATCGGGTATGAAGAAATTGACCTTTGTTTTGACCCTGCTGGCTTTGGTAGGGGGCATGCATCCAGCCGTTGCTCAATACGAAAGCGTAGTGCAGGAAGGTGAGTTCGGGCTATCTGCCGGCGCCGCACACTATTTCGGCGACCTTAATACGAGGGCCAAACTGAACAGGCCAAAATTTGCTGCCGGCGTATTTTTCCGCAAGCAATTCGGCAACTATACCGCCTTACGCGTGGCCGCGCATTTTGCACAACTGGGTTATTCTGATATTTACAATACTCACAACGAATATCAACGCCGTCGCAACCTCAGCTTCAACTCAAATATTTTCGAGCTCACTTTGCAAGGCGATTTCAATTTCTTCAAATTCGTTCCCGCTGATCCCTACCACAATTTCACTCCTTATGTAACATTGGGTGTAGGTGTGTTCAGCTACGATCCCTATGCTTATCTCAACGGCAGAAAAGTATTTCTTCGTCCGCTCGGCACCGAAGGCCAGGGCACAGCCGCCTATCCCGATCGCAAGCCCTACAACACCATGGCCATCTGCTTTCCCTTTGGCGTAGGCGTTAAATATGCATTGAACGACCGCATCAACATAGGTTTTGAAGTAGGCTACCGGTTTACCATGACCGATTACCTCGACGACGTGAGCAAGACTTATGTGGGCGCCGACAAATTTCCCCCACTCCCCGACGGCAGTCCTTCTATAGCTTCCCTCATGCAGGACCGCTCTTACGAAACCGGCGAAATCATCGGCATCGAAGGCCGCCAGCGCGGTTTTTCGAAGCAGAAAGATCATTTTGTGATTGCTGAGTTTACCGTGGGCTTCAACCTGACTTCGTACAGGTGTCCGACGGCGAATTGATTTCTGTGAAATGGTAACGGAATTTCATCTGCTGGCTCCCTCGCCCCTGAGGGTAGTCTCCATATAATTTGGAGATCTTCACTCACCCGAACACATAACCGAAATCCTGCCTGATTTTCATTCCATTTCGTTATTGTTGCTCAATAACCCTCACGACTAAATGCTTTCAGAAAATGCCATCCCATAACCTTGGACCCGTCCATTGGGTATCGATTTCACCATTCAGCGATTCTGCCATTCTCAGGTACTGCGGGGCCTGAAACATTAGTAAGCCGAACCAGGGAAGGAATGATGGCGCAGATGAAGATTAAACTGGCGGATAGAAATGAGTAAATGGTGGAATCAATACCCGACATACAGCCGCGTTCGGTGCAACCAGTTATTTATCAGGCACTTCGGTCGCATTGGCATGGTGAAATACCAGGGCTTCAACCCCCGGTGCCCCCACACGCATAAAATAGCGCTTCCCTATCTTTCACACGTAAATTATTGTACCTTTGCCACCTTCAAAAAATGTGGAATGGCGAGTCAGAAGGAGCTTATTGATCTTCAACGCTTACCGAGGCATATTGCCATCATCATGGATGGCAATGGACGATGGGCGAAGGAAAAAGGACAGGATCGCCTGTACGGTCATTTTCACGGCGTAGAAAGCGTGCGCAATATTGTGGAAGGTTGCGCCGAACTGGGTATAGAATACCTTACCCTCTATGCTTTCAGCACCGAGAACTGGGACCGTCCCGCATTTGAAGTGACAGGGTTGATGGAATTGTTAGTGGACACTATCAGGAAAGAAACCGAAACCCTGAACAAGAACAACATCAAGCTGCACGTGATCGGCGATATGAATATGTTGCCTGAAAATGCAAGACAGGCACTGAACGAATCGCTGCAGATCACCAGCAAGAATACAGGCCTCAACCTGGTAATGGCTTTGAGCTACAGCAGCCGTTGGGAACTGGTACAGGCAGTGAAGAACATTGCCGCCGATGTGAAAGCAGGTAAGATTGATCCCGCCAGTATTACGCAAGACACCCTGCAGCGATACCTGGCAACCAGCGATTTCCCCGATCCTGAACTCATGATCAGGACAAGTGGTGAATATCGTATCAGCAATTTCCTGTTGTACCAGCTCGCTTATGCGGAACTGTATTTTACACCAGTGCGCTGGCCCGATTTCAGAAAAGAAAATTTGTATGAAGCAATTCTCGATTTTCAAGGCCGCGAAAGACGTTTTGGCAAGACCAGCGACCAGTTGCAGCAGGAATCAGTAAACGAATAAACCATATTATCTGTAAACGGTATAAGTATCGTAATTACCCATTCTTTAACAAACACTTTTAATAAATCCGACTAATTTGCTCCAGTTTAAACGTTCCGGAATGCAGCGTATGCTTACTCCCAGGTTCCTCTTACTGCTTGTGACTATATTGATTGCTGGCGCATCATTAGCGCAGACGCCCGATACCATTCCGACCTCTATAGATCCGGCCCTCTTGGAATTGATTCAATCAAGAACCTCCCGCGAATACACCATTGCAGGCATCGAAATAACAGGAACAAAAAGATACGATCAGCAACTCTTACTCTCCATCATTGGCATGAACGTCGGTTCCAAAGTAGTGATTCCCGGCGGTGATGATTTTGCCAAAGCCATCAATAAACTCTGGAGCCAGCACCTTTTTTCCGATATAGAAATCTACTATACCAAGGTGGAAGGCGATAGAATCTGGATTGAAATAGCCGTTACCGAAAGGCCCGCCCTTTCGAATTTTTATTTCAAAGGCGTGCGCAAATCCGAACAGGATGAGTTAAAAACAAAAACCGGCCTGGTGCGCATGCGCGTGGTGACCGATAATACCCGCATCAGCGCCGTTGATGCGATCAAGAGATACTACGCTGAAAAATCGTTCCAGAACGTACAGATTCGCGTTGAAGAAGTGCCCGATCCTTCGCTGCCCAATGCGGTAATCCTGAATTTTTATATCGATAAGGGCAATAAGGTGCGCAACAGCGATATCACTTTCTTCGGAAATGAAAACGTGCCTGGCCTGAAGCTGAAAAAGCATATGAAAGGCACCAAGGAAATGACCAAGCTTACGCTGTTCCCTTCAAAAGAGGTAAGTCCTTACGGCGAGTCATCAAGACCTTCCTTCAAAGAATATCTGCGCGATGCAGGTTTCCTTTCTGTAACCAAGACAAAAGAATTTCTCGATCCCTACTTCCGCTTCAAATTATTCAGCTCGGCTAAGTTCAACGCCAAGAAATATGAAGAGGATAAGGAAAAAATCATTGCATATTACAACTCGCTTGGTTATCGTGACGCTGCCATCGTGGCCGATACCATTTACCCCAACCGCAAAGGCAACCTGCGCATCGACATAAAAGTAGATGAAGGCAGTCGCTATTATTTCGGCAATATTGCCTGGAAAGGAAACACCAAATACTCCGATTCTATCCTGAACATTCTGTTGGGTATCAAGAAAGGGGATATATACAACCTGGATATTTTAAACAAAAAACTCGGAAAAACTATTTCACCTGAAGGCGGTGACATCAGCGGTTTGTATTTTGACGATGGTTACCTGTTTTTCCGCGTTGATCCAGTAGAGACCGCGGTGTACAACGACACCATCGATTTTGAAATTCGCATGGTGGAGGGTCCGCAGGCAACTATCAAAAACGTGACTATTTCGGGTAATGAAAAAACCAAAGAGCATGTAATCCGCCGCGAACTGCATACACTGCCTGGTGAAAAATTCAGTCGTACCGACCTCATTCGCTCTCAACGCGAAATTGCGCAGCTGAACTTCTTCAACCAGGAAACGATTGGTATCAACCCCGTGCCTAACCCGGAAGATGGTACGGTGGATATACACTATTCACTGGAAGAACGATCGAGTGACCAACTGGAACTGAGTGCCGGCTGGGGCGGCGGTATTGGCCTGACGGGTACGCTGGGTGTATCGTTCAACAACTTTTCAATCAAAAATATTTTCAATAAAAAAGCCTGGGATCCGCTGCCTACGGGTGATGGCCAGAAGCTGAGCCTGCGCGTGCAATCTAACGGCCGCGCCTACCAGTCGTACAACTTCTCATTCACAGAACCCTGGCTGGGTGGTAAAAAGAGAAATTCGCTCACCGTGAGCGCATATAAGAGCGTGTTCCGCCAGGGCGGTTATGATTATTCTACCAACCGCTATGTGTTCAGCGACACCAGCTCGTTGAAAAACTTTGGTGTGACTGTTGCGTTGGGTAAGCAGCTGAAGTGGCCCGACAACTATTTCACGCTGATCTATTCTTTGAACTTTACGCAGTATAAACTGCAGAAATATCCATACATTTTTGCCGGTATCAGCGATGGTACTTCAAACAACCTGAGCCTGAAGCTGGCATTGAACCGCAACTCGGCGGGTCCGAGCCCGATCTTCCCTACACAAGGTTCGAACTTTATGCTGAGCGGACAATTTACGCCGCCCTATTCGGTGTTCCGCAAAAATTCTACCAACGAAGACGTTTATCGTTTGCCCGAGTTTCATAAATGGCGTTTCAACGCGGAGTGGTTCATACCTATCGGCAGACCTATGGGTGCCGATAACAGCCGCCAGTTTGTACTACGCGCTGCGGCCAAATATGGATTTATGGGAAGGTATAACAGCAACCTGGATTTTTCGCCGTTTGAAAGATTCCAGGTGGGTGATGCAGGATTGGCAAATGGTAACTTTGTGCTGGGATATGATATCATAGCACACCGTGGTTACCCGGTGTACGAGAATTCGAATCCGAAGGTGAACCCTGATCAGCAGAATGCAAGCCAGTTCTTCACTATTTTCAATAAATATACTTTGGAATTGAGATATCCGTTTACTACCAATCCAAGCAGCACCATTTATGGTATGGCATGGTTTGAAGCGGCGAACGGATGGTACAATTACAAAGAATATAACCCATTCCGCCTCCGCCGTAGTGCCGGTGTGGGTATGCGATTCTTCCTGCCCATGTTTGGCTTGCTCGGATTTGATTATGGCATTGGCTTTGACCGACTGACACCCGGTGGCAAACTGCGTGATGCGGCCCGCTTCACCTTTATGCTCGGGTTTGAACCGGATTAACGTTTAAATTTCATTATATGAAAATATTATCTTTTCCAGCAGTGCTTCTGCTGTTTACCCTGTTCGCGGGTAATGCCAGTGCGCAATCTTCGAGATATGCGATAGTCGACACACGCTATATACTCGATAAAATGCCCGAATACAAAGAGGCCCAGAAACAACTTGACCAGATCAGCGAACAGTGGCAGAGAGAAATTGACGCAAAACAAGCGGCTCTCGATAAGATGTACCGCGATTTTGAAGCAGAGCGGGTTATGTTGAGTGAAGAGCTCCGCAAAAAAAGGGAGGATGAGTTGTTTGTGAGGGAAAAAGAGGTGCGCGACCTGCAACGTAAAAGGTTTGGTTTTGAAGGCGATCTGTTCAAGAAACGCCAGGAGCTGATCAAACCCATCCAGGATAAGGTTTATAATGCCATTCAAAAGCTTGCCGTGAACCGGCAATATGACTTTATTTTGGACAAAAGTGAAGGAATAACCGTTATCTTTGCCGACCCCAAACTGGACCGAAGCGAGGATATTTTGAAAGACCTTGGGGTTAAATAAAATGAAAAAGAAATTCCGGAGGCAACCTCGCAAGCGGATTTCGCAACTTAAAACCAAGAAACCGACACCCGAAAAAAAATAAAAAAACAGGGTGACAAAAAAGACACGCAATGAAAAAGTTATTTACTGCAATGACGTTGGCCCTGTGCCTGGTAGTAGCCGGAAAGGCAGATGCACAGCAAATCAAGATCGGGTATATCAGTTCACAGGAACTGGTAAGCATCATGCCCGAGACCAAGAAAGCTGATACCAACCTGATGGAGTATCGCAATGCTTTGATTCAAAGTGCTACCGAAAAACAAAATGCTTTTTACGCAGCTATCGAAAAATTCAACCAGGATTCAGCAAAATTCACCGAAGCGCAGAAGCAGGTAAAGAGGGCTGAATTGACCAAGATGGGCCAGGACCTTGGTGGCGAAGAAGAGCGCATTCAGCAATTACTGCAAGAGCGCCAGGCGCAGTTAATCGGACCCATCAACAAGAAGGCTTATGATGCCGTACAGGCTGTGGCCAAAGAACATGGTTACACCTACATCTTCGAAAGAGAAGCGCTGCTGGTATGTCCTCCCGGCGATGATATCATCGAACTGGTAGCGAAAAAGATGGGCATTAACTACAAAAAGCCAACAGCTCCCGGTACCGCGGGCACTCAAACACCCGGCAGGCAATAAGGAATAAAATGATTGCATCAATAATATTGAGGCCGTTCCGAAAGGGACGGCCTCTTTTTTTGATCACAGATTAGTACGGATGACACGGAGTAATCCGCGACATCCGTACTAATCAGTGAATCCCTTCTAATCCGTGATTACAAAAATCCGTGTATTCCGCGTCATCCTTATAATCCGTGATTTATATTAGCGTAATGACTGGTTACAATCCCATCGGCATTTTCGACTCAGGTTATGGCGGACTTACCGTGATGAAGGAAATATTGAAGAAACTGCCGCAATATGATTATCTGTACCTCGGCGATAATGCCAGGGCGCCCTACGGCAATCGGTCTTTTGAAACGGTATATCGCTACACGTTGCAGTGCGTAGACTGGTTTTTCAGGCAGGGCTGCCCGCTGGTGATACTGGCCTGCAATACCGCCTCGGCTAAGGCTCTGCGCAGTATCCAGCAAAATGATCTTCCCGTAATGAGCAGCAGCCACCACGGCACCAACCGCGTATTGGGCGTAATTCGCCCTACCACTGAGATCATCGGCAATTTTTCCAAAACCAGGAAGATCGGCATTCTTGCCACCTCCGGCACCGTAGCCTCGGAGTCATACCTCATTGAAATTCAGAAATTTTTCCCCGATGTCACGGTTTACCAGGAAGCCTGTCCCATGTGGGTGCCCATTGTCGAGAATAACGAATACGACAAACCCGGCGCCGACTATTTCGTGAAGAAGCATATTGATAATATCCTGTCGAAAGACAAAGACATCGACACCCTCTTACTCGCCTGTACCCATTACCCGCTCCTGAAACCCAAGATCGCCCAGGCCGCACCTCCCAATGTCACCATCATTTCCCAGGGCGAAATGGTGGCCGACAGCCTGGTCTCTTACCTCTCGCGCCATCCCGAAATAGAGCAACGCCTTACCCGCAAGCAGGCCCGACTCTTTTATACCACCGACTCCCCCGAAGACTTTGATAACCATGCATCTGTATTTTTCGGCAACACGGTGAGGTCGCAGCGCGTGGCGCTGCTCGAATATTGAATCTGAATTTGAACAAGGAAAGTTGAATGCGAATATTGACCTCCATTCTTATTCAACATTCCTTGTTCAAATTCAAATTCAATATTCAATATTTCCTTACCTTTGCCGTCCTTTCACAAAAGCACGGGCATGGTGGCCCGTCTTGCGAAAAACGGAACCCGGCCTTTGGCCAATTTTTTTAAATTGACAAAAGTGTAAGCAAATGAAACGTACTTTTCAACCGCATCGCCGCCGCCGCAAAACCGTACACGGTTTCCGCAAACGCATGCAAACGGCAAATGGCCGCAAAGTGCTGGCTGCCCGCCGCAGAAAAGGTCGCAAGAAACTGACCGTTTCTGATGAAAGAAAATTGAAATAAAACACCCTTTTGGGAAAATATACTTCATAGCTCCGCTTTGGCGGGGCTATTTTATTTTTGTTGCATCATGCCTGGCCAATACACCCTGGGGAAAAAAGAGCGGCTCAAGCGCCGCAAGATCATTGAGCAGTTGTTTAGTGAAGGCAGGGCTATTCATGTGCCCCCGCTGCGTGCCGTATATAAATTTTACACTGGCACCCTCGACAGTCCCCTGCAAACCGGCTTCACCGCCGGCAGCAGGCAGTTTAAAAAATCCATTCATCGCAACCGCATCCGGCGATTATTACGGGAGGCCTGGCGGCTCCAGAAAAATGATCTGAAGGAAAAATTACTCGCCGAACAAAAACAGCTGGCCGTTTTTATAGTATTTACCGGTAAAGAAATGCCATCATTTGAAAAGATAAAAGATCAGATGGCCGTATTATTGAATAAGCTCACAAAAGCCGTGTCATGACGCGAGACCATAACAACAAAATAAAATGAAGACATTCCTCCGCATACTAAGCCTTCCCTTCATAGCGCTCATCAAGATTTATCAATGGGTGCTCTCCCCCTTGCTGGGACCCAAATGCCGCTTCACACCCACCTGCTCACATTATGCAGTAGAGGCTTTGAAAAAACACGGCGTCTTAAAAGGATTGTGGCTCGCCATCAAACGCATCAGCCGTTGCCATCCCTGGGGCGGTCATGGGTATGACCCGGTGCCGTAGGGTGGCGGGGGTAGGTTATAGGGTGAAATTTCTGAATTTCAGGTTCTGGAGTTTCGCGTGCTCAGCATGAAGCAGTGACTACAAGTCGCGGCAGCTACCCGACACGCGACACGCGACACCCGAAACGGTTCAATACAGGTGGCTCACCTGTGACTTGACCCTCCCTTTTCGCAGCTGGCTGGTCGGCCGAATTAGTTGATGCTTGTAAACTCAGGCGTTTGTGGCACCAGTGAGCCCGTATTTTTTGGCAGTGTTATTTGCTTAACCGATCGATCAATTCTTTCAGCGCTTCGCGCTTTTGGGTGTTGGTGAAGAATTTGTAATACTCGGGAGCGTTGCCTTTTTCGTCGGGCGTGACTTCGTAGGGAATGTTTTTGTAAGGACTCAAAAGGGTAGCGCTGGTATTGCTGGTGATTTTCCTGATAGCCCTGGGGGGAAGATTGAAGGTTTTCTTCTCATCGCTGGCACCTTCGCCGCTCATGAGTTTTTGTGTGCTGTCGATCATAAAGTCGAGCTCATCAGCGCCGATATTGGTGCGCTGACCGCCGGTGCCAAATGTTACGATGCTGCCGATAATGGTATCTACTTTCAGGTTGAGCAGGTACACGCCACCATCAGGCAGGTCGTATGTTTGGTCGCCACCCGATGATTTGATGGTTACTTGCTTATCATTCGCAGTCAATGAAATTTCCAGTTCGTTGTGCCGATTGCTTGGTGAAAAGTTGATCACGGTCTTATCAGCAGCATCCTGCTGAATGGAACCATTGCTCCATATCACCAGTTTTTTTCCACCGCCTTTATCGCCGGAAGAGCAGGCTGCCAGGAAGAAAATAGCTGCAATCGCAATAACAGAGGAACTGAATTTCATTGTTTAAAGTTTATTGGGTTTTGAAATAGTAATTCGTTAAAAATTGAAAATGAGCGTTGGAAAAAATAACAAATCCGAAATTTGATTCGTTTTTCCAGGTATACCGAAAAATGAATCGAATTTCGGATTTCGGATTTAGTTTTTCAAATTACTTACCCCGCAGCCGCTTCGAACCTGCTTGAAACTTTCGCCCAATCCACTACATTCCAAAACGCATTCAGGTAGTCGCCGCGACGATTCTGGTATTTCAGGTAGTACGCATGTTCCCAAACGTCAACGCCCAGCAGGGGAGTACCTTTCACTTCGGCAACATCCATCAGGGGATTGTCCTGGTTAGGAGTGCTGGTGATCTCGAGTTTTCCGTCTTTCAGGATCAGCCAGGCCCAGCCACTGCCGAAGCGGGTGAGGCCGGCATTAGTGAATTTTTCCTTGAAGGAATCAAACGATCCAAACACAGCCTTGATTACGTCGGCCAGTTTGCCGGTGGGCTCACCACCGCCCTTGCCCGAAAGGCTTTCCCAGAAAAAGGTATGATTCCAGTGACCGCCACCATTGTTACGGACGGCCGGGCTGATGCTTCCTGCCGAACGTACCAGTTCTTCAAGTGATTTATTTTCGTGGGGAGTGCCCGCAATTGCTTTATTCAGATTGTCAACATAAGCCTGGTGGTGCTTGCCATGATGTATCTGCATGGTTGTAGCGTCGATATGCGGCTCTAATGCATCATGGGGATAGGGAAGAGCCGGTAAAGTAAATGCCATAGCTATAAAATTTTAATTGTTGAATGTTTTGTACCCTAAAGGACAACAAATGTACAGGCGAATGGTTTACCGGCCAATAATCACATTGCGGTTTTTTGCTGGCGCTAAATAAAAATTCTTTGGTTAACTTTATTTTGATCAACACCCATTTAACACTGCTATGAGTAAGCCGTTGCCTATACCAAAACAGCAACAGGACCACGAACTGGAACTGCTTTTTGCAGATATCTTCAAAACGCACGAGTACAGGCTGTACACCCTGGCGCTGCGGCTTACCAAATCTGATCTCTACGCAAAAGATATTATCCAGGAAGTATTTCTGAAATTGTGGGAACATCGCGATTCGTTGGGTAGCATCGAAAATATCGAAGCATGGCTCTATCGTCTTACCGAAAATAAAGTGATCGATTTCCTGCGCAAGGTGGCTGCCGACGGAAGACTGAAGGAAAAACTGTGGAATAATCTTCCCAACTACCAGCAAACCGAACCCTCAGTGGAAATAAAAGAATACGATCATATCATTCAGCAAGCCATTGACCAGCTGCCACCGCAGCGCAAACTGATCTGGTACCTCAATCGCGAAGAAGGTCTCAACTACCAGGAGATAGCTAACGAATTGCATATTTCCCGCCATACCGTAAAAAACCAGTTATCGTCCGCACTCCAGACATTGCGGGCGAAACTCGGATTCCTGAAATTTTTTTTATAAGCGAATAGGAACATTTCCTGTTTGTTTCGTCTGAAATAGATATGGAAGAACGCCTTCGGTATTTATTTCAGCGCTACGTCGATAATACATGCACCAGGAAGGAATTTGAAGAATTCCTGTCTTATGTAAGCGATGCTGGACACGATCAAGCCGTTCGAGCGCTCATCAAAAAAGTTTACGAGGATACCGGTCAGAATGCATCTTCGCATACCTGGGTTGACGAAAGCGGTAATCTTATCCTGACAAATAAAAAATGGCCCGGTGAAAAACCCGGCGGCGGAAGCAGCAACAGAAAAAAATTATTATCGGTGCTGGCCATTGCAGCTTGTTTGCTGGTGGCTATTGTCTATATATATACCCGGCAAAATCCGGCAACTGAAACCAATGTGCTTGCCGCTACTTCGCTGACGCACAAGAGTACGGCAAGATCGGAATACAAATACGTCTTGCTGCCCGACAGCACACAGGTGTGGCTGAATGCGGAAAGCCGGCTTGATTTTCCGCAACAGTTCAACGGTAAGCAAAGAGTGGTAAGACTTAGTGGAGAAGCATATTTTGATGTGAAGCATGCCGATAAAATTCCTTTTATCATCCAGACCGGCAAAGTGACTACAACAGTATTGGGAACGGCATTCAACATCAAAGCATACCCCGGCCAGAAAAACGTGATTGTGTCGGTGAGCCGAGGAAAAGTGAAAGTGAATTTCGACGATAAAGAAGTGGCAACATTGGTAAAGGGCCAGCGCGTGAAAGTGAGTAATACAGATATGAGGATGGTAGAAAAAAAGCCGGTGGTGGATGAACCAGCCTCGTGGCAGCAGGGATTATTGGCATACGACGATGAGACCATTGCTGAAATAATAGCCGACCTGGAGCGCGTGTACGATGTCAGTATTCGCGTGACTAATGAGGCGGTCAGAGAAATGAGAGTATCAACGCGGTTTGAACGAGAGAAAGGTGTGGAGCAGGCGTTGCAGGTGCTGAGTAAACTTACCGAGACAGTGTTGACGCAATTGGATGGTCAGTATATGATGCAATGATTAGTAAAACCAAAACTTTTTATATGCTTTTGACCCTTTCACCCCCAGGATGAAGTGATTAAAAAAATACCGCTCCAGTTGCGACCTGAAGCGGCTTACACGTTTTAAATAGAATCCTCTTCAAAGAATTACTTAAAACAAGGTAAAGCTATGCAAAAAACCAAACGGCTGATTATGCGAGTATCCCTACTGGCAATATGCCTCACCATCAGCGGTTTACTGATGGCTGGCTCCAGCGACGGGCAGGACCTGAACAAGATTTTAGTGTCCATCGATCTGAAGAATGCCACCCTGAAAAGCGCCTTGCGCAAAATAGAATCGCTGGCCAGGTTGCCGTTCACTTACAAAACAAATGATGTGGCACGCTACAGCAACATCAACTACCAGGCAACCGACATACCGGTAGCCAAATTGTTGGACGAGTTGCTGCAAAATACTGACCTGCAATACGAGCAGGTGAATGCCAACATCGTTATCAGGAAAGTAAAGCACCTGTCGCCCCCCGCGGCATTTGAGGAGCCCGATGCCCCACCGGCGCCCAGGTTTGATGGCACAATCCGCGGCCGGCTCACCAGCAGCAGCGGCGATCCTGTACCAGGCGCCACCGTGCAATTGCTGGGTTCCAACAAAGCCACCAGCGCCGATGCATCAGGCAATTTCGTTTTAACAGGTGTGCCCGCCGGTGAACACCGCATACAGATAACAGCTGTTGGTTTCTTATCTCTCACGCGTACTGTTACCGTTCGCGATAACGAAGAAACTGTCCTGAACCTAACCCTCGAAACCGACGCCAGCAATCTTGGTGAAGTGGTGGTGACAGCACTCGGTATCCGCAGGGAAAAGAAATCGCTGGGTTACTCAGCACAGGAAGTGAAAGGTGATGAACTGTTGGCTACCCGCCAGACCAATATTGTAAACGCACTGCGCGGTAAAGTAGCCGGCGTACAGATCAACAGCGGTGGTGGCGCTCCCGGCCAGGGTTCACGCATCATCATCCGTGGTATCAAATCACTGAGCCCCGGAAAAGACAACCAACCGTTGTTTGTTATAGATGGTATTTTGATCGACAACAGCGTAACCACCGTGTCAAGTGCCGGTGAACTGCGCGGTCTTACCAACCGTGCCGCCGACATCAACCCCGACGATATCGAAACGATTTCGGTGTTGAAAGGTGGCGCTGCTACTGCACTGTACGGACAGGCAGGTTCCAATGGCGTGGTCGTAATTACGACCAAGTCTGCACAAGCCGGTAAAATGCGTGTAAACGTAACCAGCACATATGGTATAGACGAAGTGAACAAATTCCCCGACGTGCAGATGAAGTTCACACAGGGCTATTACAATGCAACTACCGGCCTTCCTGAGTATGATCCCTACAGCTTCTGGCCCAGCTGGGGTCCCACAGTGGAAGAGGCCAAAGCCATTGACCCCACTCACCCCGACAAGATCTATCACCATTTTGCACAAGGATATAAAACAGGCAACCAATTCCGCAGCAGTATCAATCTCTCCGGTGGTACACAAAACGCTTTGTTGACTTCTTCCTTGTCTTATTTCAAGCAAAACGGTGTTATACCCAATTCAGATTATAAGAATATTTCGGCACGCCTGGGTGGCCAGTTCAAATTCGGCAACCTGCTGAAAGTGAACCCGGCGATTTATTTCATCAACTCCGGTGGTTATCGTGTAAATGCCGACCGCTACAACGAAAGCCTCGCGTACTGGTCGCCACGCCATAATGTAATGGACTTCATCAAGCCCGATGGTACCATGAAATCGTATGGCAACAATAACCCCGTATTCGGAACTTACATCAACCGCTTTAAGGATAATGTAAACCGCGTTATCAGCAACGTGGCCATTACACTTTCTCCGTTGAAATGGTTGGATATAGATTATAAGATCGGTATGGACTACTACAGCGATTTCCGCCGTCATACCGGCCCTGGTCCCAAAGGACTGGTAGATGAAATTCCTTACGAAGACAATGGCCAGGGTTTTGTGGACGAATACCGCATCAGCAACCGCATCCTGAACTCAAACGCAATGGTGACTTTCAAGAAAGACTGGACACCCAAGTTCAGCTCCATACTGCGTGCAGGTAATGAGGTGCGTGAAATCAAATATAACCGCTTGCTGGCAAGTGGTTCAGAACTTGATATCCCCGATCTGTTGTCGCTCAACAACGCAAAAGTGCGCAGCACCACGCAATACGAATCGCTGTACAGGATCGTGAGCGCCTACGGTGATCTGTTGCTGAGCTGGGACGACTTCCTGTTCCTGAACGTAACAGGCCGTAACGAATGGAGTTCAACACTGCCGCATGGCAACAATTCCTTCTTCTATCCTTCAGTGAGCTTGTCGTATGTGTTCTCAGAACATCTGACTATGCCTGAATGGATCAATTTCGGTAAACTGAGAGTATCATATGCAGGTATTGGTAAAGACACTGATCCTTACCAGACCAACTCATATTATACCTCCAGCGTGATCACTTCTTCGGGCCAGGTTACATGGACCCGCGATAATTCAAAAGGTGATGACTTGTTGCAGCCCGAAAAAACAAGCACCATTGAAGCAGGTGTGGAAATGAGATTCCTGAAAAACCGTTTGGGTGTAGACTTCAGCTGGTATAAGCTGAACAGTAAGGACCTGATTATTCCCGTTAGCTTGTCGCCCACCACTGGCTACACCAGCTATGTACTGAACGCCGGTGAAATCGAGAACAAGGGTATTGAACTGGTACTGACAGGTGTTCCCGTTCAAACAAAGGACTTCACCTGGGAGGCTACACTCAACTTTACCCGCAACAGGAACAAGGTGTTGAGCATTCGCGAAGGTCTGACTGAGATTGTGGTTGGCTCTCACTTTGGCTACAGCGGCGCTACGGTTACTATGAAGTATGTGCCGGGTGATGCCGTAGGTAATATTTATGGTTCTTCGTACCAGCGTTATTATGGCAGCAAGCAGGACGATGGAGTAACCCTGCAGAAAGATCTGCCGATAGTGATCGCTAATTCAGGAAGCAACGCAGGTTTCCCCGTTCGCGACGGAACGCAGCGTATACTGGGTAATTCACAACCCGACTGGATTGGCGGTATCACCAACACACTTACCTATAAGAACTTTACTCTGTCGTTCCTCTGGGAAACCCACCAGGGACTTGACAGGTATAACCAGCTTGCCAACTTCATGAGCGCATTTGGCATTGCGAAATATACCGAAAACAGAACCCAGAGCATCGTATTCGACGGTGTGCTGCCTGATGGTTCTCCCAACACACAGGTTGTTTACCTGGGACAGGGAAAGACTGCAGGTGATCCGCGCGATTACGGACAAGGCTTCTACAGGAATGTACACCGTACCGTTTCGGAAAATTTCGTGGAAGATGCATCATGGGTACGTTTGCGTAACCTGAGCCTGAGCTACAATGTTCCGGCCAAAGTATTCAAACGCATTCCCATACAGGGCGCTTCCATCACATTTACCGGAAATAACCTTTTATTGTTTACAGACTATTCAGGGTATGATCCTGAAACCAACAGCAATCCTGCCAACAGCAATGCCGACGGTTTCACAGGCTTCACTTACCCGGCTCTCCGTTCTTTCCTGTTTAGCGTAAACATTAACTTTTAAACTGAGGAATCATGAGTAAGCTCATTCGGAATATATGTTTTATTGGGTTGACAGCGCTCGTATTCACATCGTGTAAAAAATATCTCGATGTCAATACCAACCCCAACCAACCCACCAGGCCCACTATCAATGGTCTGCTGACCCGGGTTACCCAGCAAACAGCGCTGAACGTGTACCGGGTATCAACCGGGCTCACATCATACTATGTTCAATACCTGGCTTCTCCCAATGCCGCTTCGCCCACCGATGTGTATGACGACGTGGATGCCAGCGGCACCTGGAGCTCGCTGTACGATAACATGACGGATCTGTACGATCTCAGGATGATGGCCAAGGAGCTGGGCGCTACGCAATATGAAGGTGTTGCCAATATTATGATGGCTATGGACCTGAGCCTGGTGCATATGCTTTGGGGTGATGCGCCCTACAGCACCGGTTTCAATGCATCGACACTCACGCCTACTTACGACAATGCGCAGGCTATTTATGATACCTGCCTCAAGTTGCTCGACGAAGGTATTGCGCTGCTCAATGCAGGTGGCTCATCTATCCAGATACCGACTACCGGCTCTAATAATCCTGACCTGATACACAAGGGCAACACACAGGCATGGGTTCGCACTGCGCATGCTATGAAAGCAAGACTCCTGCTGCTCGTCAGCAAGACCAACAGGTTTGATCCCGATGCTATACTGGCGGAATTGGCACAGGCATATACTTCTACCGACCAGGATGCCTACATCACCACTTTCGATGTGCGTAACCCCTGGAACCAGGTGGCCGTGAACAACCAGGCACTCCTGCTCGACGGATGGCTGTCTGAGCAGTTTATCGATGCCATGAACGGAACCACTTATGGTTTGTTCGACCCGCGCCTGCCTTTCATTACAGACACTACCAAGTATGGCGACTACCGGGGTACTCCCAATGGTAAGGGCCGTACAGGTTCGGGTGTAAACTTTGAAGAAACTTATGTGAACCTGACCGGCTACTTCTCAAGCCCCAACTCGCCGCTGTATATCATTAGCTACGACGAGCTGAAATTTATCGAGGCCGAAGTGAAGCTGCGCGAAAGCGACCCGGTTGGAGCTTATACCGCCTACCTCGAGGGTATAAAAGCCAGCATGGATAAAATCGGCGTAGATCCCGCCGATCGCGACGCGTACATCAACCATCCTTCAGTTTCTATGGGGTCCGCCAATCTGACCATCCATGAGATCATGAGGGAAAAATACAAAGCCCTCTACCTGATGCCCGAAACCTGGAATGATGCCCGTCGCTACAACTACCTCTATAAAGATTTCACGCTTCCCATGAACGCCGTAACCAACGACTTCATCCGTCGCGTGGTTTACCCCAGCGTTGAAACCAGCCGCAACGGCGCCAATGTGCCGGAAGTGAGCGGTGTGCTGCAGAGGTTGTGGTGGGATCAGTAGAATATTGAACTTGAAATTGAACAAGGAATTTGAATATGAATAAATTTATTCTCATTCAAATTCCTTGTTCAATTTCAAATTCAATATTCTCTCACCTTCTTTCCCTGAAGAATCTTCGCATCAGCTCAGCGCATTCGTCTTTCATCACCCCTTTTACTACTTCGGTTTTGGGATGGAAGGGCCAGTGGGGTTCGGTGATGCGTTTGTGGCCGTTCTTATCGTCGTCGGCGCCCCAGATGATGCGGGCAATTTTGCTCCAGTAGAGCGCGCCGGCGCACATGAGGCAGGGCTCTACGGTAATATAGATGCTGGCCTCGGGGAGGTATTTGCTGCCGAGAAAGTTGAAGGCAGAAGTAAGCGCGATCATCTCGGCATGGGCAGTGGGATCGTTCAGTCGCTCGGTTTGATTATGACCGCGGGCAATAATCCTGTTGTTCATGACTACTACGGCGCCAATGGGTATTTCGCCTTCTTCATAAGCTTTGCTTGCTTCTTTCAGCGCCTGCTGCATAAAATAATCGTCGGTCATAATGCTGTCGTTTCAAATGCCCGGTCGGGACCATAATTTGAAAGCACAATTACGCGATTTTTTTGGAAAGCTGTAAGTGAATTGTAAAAGGGCAGAGTAAGTGCGGGCGCGTGATGGTATCGATAAGGTTCATGGGGCTGGCCCGGGAAGAAATTCAGACGCTGTTAATCAGCACCCTGTTGCAATTCACCATCAGTTTCACTATCATCTTCTTTTTCTCTCTTTGTTCCTTTCATGATGGCTACCTCGTCGCGCAGGCGGTTCAGTTCCTGCAACACATACACAAAATCCGGCTCGCTCACTTTCGACACGCGCTCCGGAAGAGGATACTCTCTCGGTTCGCGCTGACCTTTCTTCTTGGGAAGCGGCTCAATACTCTCCAGGTCTTCCATAACCAGCTTGTCTAAACTGATTCCAAAAAATTTGGAAATACTAATCACTTCCGTGAGCTTGGGAATGGTGTGACCAATCTCGTAGTTGGACCATGTTGACCGCGTAATGCGCAGCACAGCAAGCATATCATCCTGCCTGAGACCGCTCTTTTTCCTAAGGTACCTGAGGTTTTTTGGAAAATTCATCTTGTACAGATTTATGTGAATAAAAAAATCCCGGAACAGTTTTGGAATTCTATAGCATGTATTTATCTTGCGGTTAAATATAAGCGAAATTACAGTTTTCAAAAACCCTTCTTCGCGGTACACACCCTGTTTTGAACGAACGCGTCTGTAGTTTTTTTCAAGTCTAACAACATTTTTCACCAAAAAAATTTTTCGTGTATGGAGCGATGTAACACCCATCCCTATTGGGAAAACAGGCCTTTGCGCCTGAGCGAAGAGGAAAAGAAAAACCTGTATGGCGTGCTGGAAGATTTCTTCAGCAATTTTCACCTGAAAGATGTGCGCGAGATGTTATGGGACTGGTTGGTGGCTGCGCTGAGCAGCGAAAACGGCGCCTATGAGTCGGGCCACTCACGCAGCAACCTCATCTTCGTGTATGAAAAATTGGAATTGCTGATCGAAGCCGCTCATGGTTTGCACTGGAAACGGAAGCTGAGAAAGGCTAAGAGAGAAAGGAGAAAAAGGAGATTGCTGAACAGGGAGCGTTTTAAGAATTTTTATTAGCCACGCTGGTTTTTACTCCCCTCACGCTCAAAACCGGTATCTCGTTCTCTCCTTTCCCCCAGTGGCTTACAGGATTATGATCAGCAACAAAATGATAATAATAATCGCTCCTACCGAAAGATAAATGCCCTGGATGGCGCGGGCCTCTTTTTTCATTTCCTTCAGTTCTTTACGCAGATCTTTGCGTTCGGCACGCGTCAGCTTCGACTTATCCAGCTCCTTGATGTCATATACCCTTTGCTTTATTTCTTCGGCCCTGGCTTTCTTTTCCTCATCGGTCATCCTGGCAACCCTTTCTTTGATGGGATCAACGCCCTTGGCAGCATACCCCGCGGGTGTAAATGCAATTAGCGACAGCAGCAATGCAATAGTGAATGTCTTTTTCATTTTATTTTTTAAGAAAAATGAAAACAAAAATTATCCTTCCGTTAATTGAGGAGGATTTTCCCCAAACAAACAACCCGATCTTACAAAGAAAAGCAAGAGTCGCTGAATCAATACCTCGCTTCAAACACGATAAATTTCAACAATGAAGATGACTTGCGGAAGTTGTTGGTATATTTATATGGCTAAGAGCCATGCACATGAGTACTATCCCTTCTGCGCAGCAACTTGATGAATTACGCAACTTTTACCATAGCGGTGCGACCCGGCCGTATGCATTTCGCAGGAACCAGTTGAAAAAACTAAGAGCTGCAATATTAAAACATGAGCAGGAACTGTACGATGCCTTATATACCGATCTCAGAAAAAATCCTGAAGAAAGCTGGGTGACGGAAGCCGGCTTCCTGGTTGGTTCGATCGATACTACCCTAAAAGGGCTGCGCGAATGGATGCAACCTGAGCGGGTGCCCACGAACCTCGTAAATTTTCCCGGCACCAGCCGCATATTGCGCGAGCCACTGGGTGTGGTGCTGATTATTGGTCCATGGAATTACCCGCTCCAGCTATTGTTTTCACCCTTGATTGGCGCTATTGCAGCCGGCAATTGTGTGGTGTTAAAGCCCAGCGAATTCGCGCCCGCCACCGCCGGCGTGATGAAGAAGATCATCGCTGAAATATTCCCTCCCCATTATATTTTGTTTACCGAAGGCGATGGCGCCGCCGTGGTGCCCGCCATGATGAGCCAGTTCCGCTTCGATCATGTTTTTTATACCGGAAGTACCACCACAGGAAAAATCATTTACAAAATGGCGGCGGAGCAGTTGATACCGGTCACTCTTGAATTGGGTGGAAAAAGTCCGGCCATTGTAGAGGCAGGCGCAAATATAAAAGTGGCCGCGCGCAGAATTGCGCTTACCAAATTTTCAAATTGCGGGCAAATGTGTATTGCGCCCGACTATGTGCTGGTGCACAATAGTGTTAAGGATAAATTGGTAGAGGAACTCGTTAAATGCGTCAATAATTTTTATGGCGAAAAAAATGGCGGGTATCATTACGGAAAGATCATTAATGAAAAACAGTTTAAGCGGCTCACCAGTTATTTGCAACAAGGCAATATCATTCACGGAGGCCGGCATGATATCTCGAAATTATATATCGAGCCCACGATTATGGACAATGTGTCGCTGGAGGCCCCGGTGATGCGCGAAGAAATTTTCGGACCCGTGCTGCCGGTAATTGCTTACGATAGCCGGGAAGAAGCGAGAAAAATTATACAGAACAATCCCGATCCGCTGGCGTTTTACCTGTACACCAACAGCAGTGATAGCGAAAAGGAATGGCTGCAGTCGGTAAGCTTCGGCGGCGGGTGCATCAATAATTCAAGCTGGCATTTTACCAATCACAACCTGCCCTTTGGTGGTCGCGGTAATAGCGGGTTGGGACAGTATCATGGCCGCGCAAGCTTCGAAGTGTTTTCGCATCGCAAGGCGGTAATGAAAACGCCTAGCTGGCTTGATCCCGCTGTAAAATACCCGCCGTGGAAAGGCAAACTGAAACTGTTTCGCTGGCTGGTACGATAGTTGAACGACTATGAAAATGACCCTAAAGCAAAGATTGCTGAAACTGGCATATCCTCTCTTTATGCTCTACTCGCGCGTGTCGCAGTATGAACCAGTTTTGAGTAATGAAAAAAACGCTGCTCCCGTGCAATCAATTTATGATTTGAATATCACGCTGAACAATGGTGAAACCATATCGCTGCGTCAATTCGCCGGTAAAAAAATACTGTTGGTGAATACGGCCAGCGATTGCGGTTATACCGATCAATACAACGAGTTGCAGCAGCTTTATTCCCGCTTTCAAAACAGGGTAGAGGTGATAGGTTTCCCTGCCAATGATTTTAGACAGCAGGAAAAAGGCACCGACGAACAAATCGCCGAATTCTGCCGCGTTAACTACGGCGTAACATTTCCTTTGGCAAAGAAGAGTGTAGTAATAAAATCACCCGACCAGAATCCCGTATTCCGCTGGCTTTCCGACAAAAACCTCAACGGCTGGAACGACAAAGAACCTTCGTGGAATTTTTCCAAATACTTAGTAGACGAACAAGGGATGCTCACGCATTATTTCGACCCTGCGGTATCGCCGATGAGCAAGGATGTTCTCAGCCTGCTTTGACTTCGTCATTTTCACTTACTCAATTCTTTCCTGGCTGTCCAGCACCAATATCATCCTGGCCATCATTTCACAAACGCTGTAATAAAAACTCTTATCAATCTTGTCAAATGTATCGGTTGGCTTGTGATAATCCGCATGATCTTCCACACCAAAATACAGGAATGGAATTTTCTTTAAATGAAAGGCATAATGATCACTTTGCGTGGTCCAGTCTTGCTGGCGGTCTTTAGGATCATCGTGTCCAAAACGAATATTTACAGAAGTAAGCTGTTGCACGCTGTCTACGTATTTTTTCAAAAAAGGATAGTGATATATGCCGCAGGCAAAAATCTCGTTCTTATCATTGCGGCTCACCATATCCATGTTCACGTTCATGATGATAGAGGAAAGCGGCACTGGCAGGTGATCCACAAAATACCTTGAGCCCTGCAATCCTTTTTCCTCCGCGTCGAAAGCCACGATCAGCAATGAGTGCTGTGGCGGATTTTTCTTGAAATATTGCGCCAGTGTAAGCAGGGCAGCCGTGCCCGAAGCATTGTCGTCCGCGCCAAAGTAAATGGCTCCGTTCCTGGTGCCTACATGGTCATAGTGTGCGGTGACGGCGATATAAGAATCGGGATAACGCGTGCCTTTGATGATACCGACTACATTGGCGCCGCTTTTGGTGCTATCGTTGCGCAACTTAAAAGGCTGCAGGTATGAATCGAAGGCCTTTTCAATTTTCAGCGAGTCGAATTGTCTCAGCACGAATTGCTGTGCCAGCAATCCGCCGGCCGTGGCGCTTTCTCTCCCCGCCATTTCTTCGGTGGTGAGATGAGCCAGGCGGTTGATCAAAGCGGCACTATCCAGCAGCTTGTCCCTAACTGTTTTTCCCCCCGGCACATTTTTATCTGCATTTCTTCCGGGGCAGCCAATCAGCAATAGAGCCAGGGCTGCGAGCAGGACAAACAAAATGATAGTCTGCAGAATTTTTCTGCTCCTGGAGGGTGAGGCGTAAACCATGAACCAAATTTATGCTATTAAGGCGTAGCTGTATTTCTCTTTTACTTCGTCGAGGATGGCGTTCACTTCTTCAAGCGTTTTTGCCATCACCAGCTTGTTGCGGTATTCTTTGATGTGCGGCAGTCCTTTGAGGTAATTGGCATAATGCATCCGCATTTCGAGTATACCCAGTACGGGACCTTTCCATTCAACCGATTTCACCAGGTGCATGCGGCATACTTCCACGCGTTCTTCGATGGTGGGTGCGGGCAGCAACTCGCCGGTTTCGATATAGTGTTTTATTTCGCGGAATATCCAGGGATAACCTATAGCGGCCCTTCCTATCATGATGCCATCTACGCCATAGCGGTTCTTGTATTCCAGCGCTTTTTGCGGGCTGTCTATATCGCCATTGCCAAAGATAGGTATATGAATGCGCGGATTTTCTTTTACGCGCGCTATCAGTGTCCAGTCGGCTTCGCCTTTATATAATTGCGAACGGGTGCGGCCGTGGATGGATAATGCCTTAACACCAACATCCTGCAAACGTTCGGCTACTTCTTCAATGTTCTTGCTGTTTTCGTCCCAGCCCAGTCGCGTCTTAACCGTTACTGGCAGTGAGGTGCTTTTTACTACCGCGCTGGTGAGCTTTACCATCAGGGGTACGTCTTTCAACACTGCTGCGCCGGCACCTTTACACACCACCTTTTTCACGGGGCATCCGAAATTGATATCCACCAGGTCGGGTTGTACTGCGTCCACAATCTTTGCGCTCATGGCCATGGCTTCTTCATCGCCGCCAAATATCTGGATGCCAAAGGGGCGTTCAAATTCGGTGAAGTCCAGCTTTTTCCTGCTCTTGATAGCGTCGCGGATAAGGCCTTCGCTGCTGATGAACTCACTGAACATCAGGTCGGCCCCGTTTTGCTTACACACGTAACGAAACGGGGGATCGCTTACGTCCTCCATGGGGGCGAGGAGTAAGGGAAAACGAGGAAGCGATATGTTGCCAATGGTTACCAATTGCTTATCTTGCAGGCTTTAGCGCAAGCGTGCAAATTTACACACTAATCTTTGTTTATTCCAGCTTATGACCGGTCAGGTACGTATTAAGTCTCCATGGACGCAATTACTGGTTCTGTTCCTGGTATTCTTTCCCCAATTGGCGTTGTTGACTCTGAGCGTGTTCGTGGACGTGCCTGATGATATTGGCCTCGATGCCAGCGACCATGCAGCCATCACCCAGGCTAAACTGCAGCAGGCAAGTCTTACGCTGGGTTTCTTCTTGCTGCCAGCTTTCTTATATGCCATATTCTGCTTCAGGAATAACTATGGTTATTTTCTTGGTTTGAAAAAAGCACAGCTGCCCAACATGTACCTGCTGGCCGTGTTGTGCATCATATTCGCTTTCCCGGTGGTGTTCTGGCTTGGCTGGATCAACGAGCGCATCCATTTACCCGAATGGATGACACGCATGGAAGAAATGAGTGCACAACAAATGGAAGCCATACTGAAAGTAACGGGTCCCGGCGATCTTATCCTGAACCTGGTGGTGGTAGCGCTGTTGCCCGCATTCTGCGAAGAAATCTTTTTCCGCGGCGCCATGCAGCGCGTGTTGATACATGTTACCCGCAGTCCCTGGATGGGCATCATTATTACGGCTATACTTTTCTCGGCACTGCACCTGCAGTTCCAGGGATTTTTACCGCGACTATTTATGGGTATCGTGATGGGTATTTTATACTGGTATAGCGGCAGCCTGTGGACCTGTGTAACGGCGCATTTTTTCTATAATGCCATACAGGTAGTGGCGGTGGCTTACGCGCCCAATCTTACAGACACCAACCAGGAACTGCCCATACTGGCAGGAGTGGCCAGCGGTATTGCAGTGTGGGCCATACTTTGGTACTATTGCAAACAGTCAACCACCAGCTGGGCAAAAGTGTACCACGAAGATGAGTACAACAATTACCTGACCTAATTATTTGCTCATGGCATTGAACCTGGCTACGCTTAGAACAAGAACGCTCACCGCCATCATCTTTGTGGTCGTCATGTTGGTGGGACTGCTATGGAACCACTGGAGCTTTTTTGTTTTGTTTTCCATTATACATTTTGGTTGTTGGGTGGAATACCAGAAACTCGTAGGCTTAATAGATCCCGACTATAAGCAGGCCTCCTCTTTTCATCGTTTTGGTGTGATGGTGGCGGGATGGTGCGTGTTGTTAAACTTTACCGACGATCAGTTTTCCCTGTTCGGCGTGCACCTGCATGCAATAGGATGGTTTTTGGGATTGCTTTTTGTTTTTGTGCTGCCGGTAATTGAGTTATTATTTACAAAAGATATTCACCTTAAAAATATTGGTTACTCCGCGGTGGGGCTGTTATATCTTTCACTCACACTGGGGTTGATGATGGACCTGCGCTCAGGTGTTGCCGGGCAATTTGAAGGAGTACCTTTCGATGCCGGCGTTTTTCTTCCCTGCTTTATCATTGGCTCCATCTGGATCAACGATACCATGGCTTATATCGTGGGCTCGCTTATTGGCAAAACAAAAATGACTGATATCTCTCCGAGGAAAACCTGGGAGGGCACGATTGGGGGAGTAATACTGGCCGTGGGTGTAGCGGGACTGGTGTTATGGATGATGGCTGATTATCATTTCAGTTCAACCACTGTTAAGTTCATGATTATTGCTGCCATCGCTTCCATTGCAGGCACTTTTGGAGATTTGCTGGAATCTAAACTAAAACGCGCGGCCAATGTTAAGGACAGTGGCAGCATCATGCCCGGGCATGGCGGATTCCTGGACCGTTTCGACTCCCTGCTGATAGCTGCGCCCTTCTGCTGGCTCTATATCAGGCTGGTGGAATAAGGGTTGCATTTATTACATTTGCCGTTCAATATCAACTAATGACGATCCACAAAGAAGGATATAAGAGCATTCTGATCAGCACCATCGTGTTTGCGGTGATCAACCTGCTTTCGTTTTATTTCATCAGCTTTCACCTGCCCTGGCTGAGCTGGCTGATACTGGTGCTCACGCTGGGATTGCTTTTGTTCCTTATCTCTTTTTTCCGCGTACCCAACCGTCAACTGACTACCGGCGACAACCTGGTGATTTGTCCCGCCGACGGCAAAGTGGTAACCATCGAAGAAGTGTACGACGAAGAATATTTTAAAGATAAAAGGCTGCAGGTGTCCATTTTTATGAGTCCCGCCAACGTGCACCAGAACCGCAACCCCATCAGCGGCGAGGTGGTGTACAGTCAATATCATAAGGGAAAATACCTGGTGGCCTGGCATCCCAAGTCATCCACCGAAAACGAGCGTCACTCTGTAGTGATTAAGAGCAGCCGCGCGGAAATACTGGTAAAGCAAATTGCCGGCGCTTTGGCCAAACGCATAGTCAACTACCTGCAGGTAGGTCAGCAGGTTGAGCAAAGCACTGAAATGGGCTTCATCAAGTTCGGCAGCCGCGTAGATGTGCTTTTACCCATCGATGCCAAAGTGATGGTAAAGCTTGATGAAAAGGTAAAAGGCGGTATAACGGTACTGGCTACCCTATAGTATTTCTTCCAGCTCCTTTAGTGAATACACGGTATAGGTAGGCTTCAGGGCAGGCTCAGCGTTCAGATGATTGACATATACCTGGTCCATACCCGCATTCATGGCGCCTTGTATATCCACTTCAATGCTGTCGCCGATCATGATAGATTCTTCCAGTGAGGCATTTGTTTTTTGCAAAGCGTAATCAAAAATTTCTTTGTTCGGTTTCAGGCTATTGCAACCTTCGGAGGTAATTACTTCGATGAAGTAATGATCAATGGCGGCGTTTTTGAGTTTCTGATGCTGTGTGGCTTCAAAGCCATTGGTGATGAGGTGCAGCTTATATCCTTTGCCTTTCAGGTATTCGAGTATTTCAATAGTATAAGGAAAAAGGGCATTGCGAGTGGGTAAAAGGTCCAGGAAACGCTGGCCCATATCGCGCGCCATTTGCTCATCGCCTATTTTAAAATCGAGCAGGGTGAGCCACATACGTTTCCAGCGCAGTTCATCCACTTTGATAAAACCTTTGCGATAGCGATCCCACAACTTATCGTTGTGCGCAAGATAATTTTTGTGAAAAAGATCGAAATCGTGAACTCCTTTCGATTTCAGTTCCAGCGTGTGATACAATTCTTCGAGCGTGAGGCGGCTATTGGTGTCGAAATCCCAGAGTGTGTGATCAAGATCAAAGAAAAGATGCTTGTATTCCATGCGCAAAGATAAAAGGAAAATGCTCTTAAGAAATTCCCAATAGTGGCCAGGCACTTCGATCTTTCACGCATAAAAATGTGTTGCTCATACGATTAATTGGTAATTTCGGAATTATGAATATAGTTATAACCGGCGGATCCAAAGGCCTGGGAAAAGCGATTGCAGAAAAATTTGCAGGCGATAAGCAGGGTCATACTGTATTACTGTGCGCGCGCAATAAAGAACTGCTTGAATACGAGGGTAAACATTTGCAGGGAAGATTTCCCCGTGCTACTATCAAAACGATGCCCTGCGACCTGGGAATAAGGGAGCAGGTAAATGAGTTTGCAGAATGGGTAATGAGTGAAATATATGCGCCTGATGTGCTGGTAAACAATGCTGGCAGTTTTATTCCCGGCAGCGTGCATAATGAACCCGAAGGAGCGCTGGAAAAATTAATGGCAGTGAATCTTTACAGCGCCTATCATCTCACCCGCGCTTTATTACCCCGCATGATGGAAAATAAAAGCGGGCATATCTTCAATATTTGCTCCATCGCTTCATTGCAGGCATATCCTAACGGCGGAGCTTACAGCATCAGCAAATTTGCGCTGGCAGGTTTTTCGCGCAACCTGCGCGAGGAAATGAAACCTTATGGCATAAAAGTTACTGCTGTATATCCCGGTGCCGCCTGGACCGATAGCTGGTCGGGCAGTGGCATCGATCCTAAAAGAATGATGGAGGCCAAAGATGTGGCCGAAATGATCTATACCGCCGCATATCTTTCGCCACAGGCTTGTGTGGAAGAAATTGTGTTGCGGCCGCAGTTAGGCGACCTTCCATAGATCAGTTAGTTTGCCACTTATCCCATTAACTGGCAATTAACTGTAACAATATTTATTTGCCTGACCCGTAAAATTTAAATTTGCCAAAACGTTCGGTATCAGGAGAATTTTAAACATAGCTTTTCTTGCGCTTGCCTGCGTCTGCATCCTTCCCTGTGTTCACGGCCAGGTAAAGTTTTACACGCAGTTAAGCGAATCGAATGTTTCCCTTCGCCAGACTTTCCAGGTGCAGTATATTGTTGAGGGCTCGAAAGATATAGGGCATTTTACGCTGCCCGACTTTGATGATTTTTACCAGCACGAGGTGTTTGAAATTCCCAACACGCCTACTATTTACCAGCAGTCAACTCAACCCGTAGATACCTACGGCAAGATCGTGATTCTCTCGCCACGTCGCCCGGGTGTATTTACCCTTCCCGGCGCCAGCGCTTATATAAATGGTAAACTGGTAAAATCAAATCCGGTGAAAGTCACCGTGACCCAGCCGGGCGGCGGACCTCCGGGCCGCATAGGACTGGTGGATACCGAATCGGAATCGGAACTGCGGCCAGGGGAAGATATCGAGGCGAAGATCAAAAAGAACCTGTTCCTGCGCGTGGAAGCCAATAAGACTACCTGCTTTGTGGGCGAGCCGATCATGGTAGTGTATAAGGCCTATAGCCGCCTCAACACTAATTCGCAGGTGGTGAAACGACCGTCACTTACCGGTTTTAGTGTGATGGATATGGTAGATGCCTACGACAGCAAACCCGATATTGAAATATATAATGGTCTTCCTTTTTATACCAACGTAATTCGCAAGGTGCAGTTGTTCCCGCTGCAGGAAGGTGTGTTTTCCCTCGATCCCGCTGAGATCGAAAGCGTGATTCATTTTACCAGGGTAGAAGGGCCCACCACCGATGATGAAGCGCTGCGAAAAGTGTTAAATAGTCCGCCAAACAGCAATAACCCTCTACGTGTTAAGCGCACGCCGCTTGATTATCGGCTTTCATTGACCTCGGAGCCGCTGAACATTCATGTAAAACCATTACCCACCGAAAATCAACCCGCAGGCTTTGAAGGGGCGGTAGGTAATTTTTCTCTTTCTGTAAATGTGCCCAGGAATACCATTCGCGTGGGCGACCTGGTGAAAATACAAATGGTCGTAACCGGGAGTGGAAATATTTCACTGCTTACCGCCCCCAACATTGAATGGCCCCAGGGCGTTGACACCGCCGATCCCGTGGTAAAAGAAACAATCAACAAGTATTTATACCCTGCCACCGGCAGTAAAACGTTCGAGTATTCTTTTGCCGCACCTGACACTGGAATTATTGTTATACCCTCCGCGCGTCTTCCATATTATGATCCCTTGCAAAAGGTATATAAGGTAGCTACCAGCGAATCCATCACGCTGCACGTATTGCCTGTATTAGAAAATGCTTCGTTACCTGATACCGCCAACGGCAAAAAATCACTACCCGGCCAGCCGCATTGGTATTGGTTTGGATTGGTGGCATTGATAATAGTGGGCTGGATCACCTACCAGGCATTGCATTTGAAGAAATCAAAAAAAGTAGCGGCACCTCCGCCGGTTGCTGAAAAAGAACCTGAACCGAAACGATCGGTTGTGGAAGAAACGCTCTTCAAAGCGCAATGGGCATTGGAGCGCGGCAAGCCGCAATTGTTTTACCATGAATTAGAGCAAGCCATCTGGCAATTTATGGCCACGAAATATAACCTGTTGCCTTCTTCTCTCAACAAACACGTGGCCGTGCAACATTTGCGGGAAAGAAACCTTGCTCCTGAAATTATCAGCAATTTTTCTTCCGTACTCGACGAGTTGCAATGGGTGCTATATACCCCTGATCAGTCAACCCATGATATGGAAAAACTGCTGCAAAAGTCAAGAGAAATGCTCGAGTTGATAGAGAACAGTTGATTATCGTAGTACTTTTACCAAGGTGCCAGCTTTTCTGTGGCGTGCGGTCGTTTAGCAAAGACAAATTTATTATTCATTTCATTCTGTATACTTGTAGCCTACGCCGCGCACTGAATGGAAGTACCGCGGGTTGCGGCTGTCTTGCTCGAAGTATTTGCGGAAGTTGAGAATGAAATTGTCGATGGTGCGGGTGGTGGGATATACATTGTAACCCCACACGGTCTGGAGGATCTTTTCGCGGGGAACGACGTCGTTCTTGTTTTCGATCAGTAGTTTCAGCAGCATCGCTTCTTTCTTGCTGAGCTGGATGCGTTCGCCGTTTTTGATGATAGCTTCCTGCGCTTTGAAGTCGATGGTGTTGTTGCCAAACTGGTAGGTATCGCCTACGGTATCTTTCTCGTTGAGCTTTTGATTTTTGCGGATCAGTTTCTGAACGCGCAGCAACAGCTCTTCGAGGTTGAAAGGTTTGGTGAGATAGTCGTCGGCGCCTTTTTTCAAACCCAATACCCTGTCGGCCCCGGTATTTTTGGCGCTTAATATCAGGATGGGCACATCATTGTTTTGCACTCTGATGGTTTCGGTAATGCTGATGCCATCGATATCGGGCAACATTACGTCGAGAATAAGCAGGTCGAAATACTCCTGCTGCACTTTTTGCAGCGTAGCGCTGCCGGTATAGGCTGAAGTAACCTCGTACCCTTCTAACTCAAGATTTAATTTCAATGCCTCATGAAGGTTTTCCTCATCTTCGGCTAATAATATGGACGGCTTGCTGCTTTGCATAGTGTTTACGTAAAAAAACTAACGGTAAAGTTACAGCCCCGGGGAGAATTATCCGTCACCTCAATACTTCCCTGGTGTTGTTCTACAATCTTTTTACACAGGTAAAGACCCAGGCCCGTGCCTTTGGCGGTGCGGGTGGCTTCATTGCCGATGCGGTAGAATTTATCAAACACCTTTTTCTTCTCCTTATCGGGTATGCCCGGTCCCTGGTCAATGACCTGCAGTTTCACCGTGCGATTGTCTTTTGTGAGGCGGCATTCGATCACACCATCGCGTGGCGAGTATTTGGCGGCGTTTTCCAGCAGGTTATTCACCAGTATCTGCAACAGGTTGGCATCGCCGATCACGTCGGCCTCCTCATCTACCTGGCTGCGCCATTGGTGGTTGGGGTAACGAACTTTAAATTCCTCCACGGCATTATTCACCAGGTCGCTGAAGTTAAGTTCCTCTTTAGGTGATGCATAACGGCCGGCGTCCAGTTGTGAACTTACCAGTATATTATTGGCCAGCGTATCCAGCCGGTTGATCTCCTGGAGCGTGCTGCGCAAGAGTTTTTGTTTTTTCTCTTCTTCCAGCTGGTGCTTCATCATGGTTTCGAGGTTCAGCTTGGTGATGGCCATGGGAGTTTTCAGTTCGTGCGTAACCGCCATCATGAAATTTTCCTGTTGATGCTGCAGTCTTATCTGCCGGCGTACTGCCTGGTACACAAATAAGGCGCCCACCAGGGTAACGGCCAAAAAAGTGATGCCTTCACCGAGGTATTGAGTGGTCTTGCGCTCTTTCACAGACATGATAGCGGCATAGCGTTTGTCAAAATCGGGTTGATCCTGCCGCAGCTCGCTGAGGCGCAGTGCAGCCATCTCCTGGTTTTGCTGCTCAAGCGTGAGGAACCACATCACCAGCGCTGCAATGATATATACCAAAAGAAACCAGTACACGGCACTGGCTATCAGCCATCGTTTTTTGTTGGATCGTTTCATCGCATTTTATCACTTCGGCGACCTTTCGATGCGGATGCCGACGTTCATGACATGTTCCAGCGGGTCTTCGCGCATTATATTTTCCAGCCTGAAGGTGTAAGTGCCAGCCTGGAGTGATACGGGCTCCTGGGGCGGTGTAATGGGTATGCGGTGTTCGTAAATATCATCCATACCACTGCCCAGCCAGCCTTTTTCGTCGGTGGCTAGTTGCAGTTCCAATTGCTGGTTCAGGGTTTCACCGGCAGGGGTCCTGGTCTGCACATTCATATAGATGTTCTTATACCGGTATGCATCAGTATGACGCAACACGATATAGATGATATAGCGGGAAGTGGTATCGGTAATTTCAAAAGAGATCTCGGGTTTAAAATCACTCTGCCAGGCAAAACCGGGTATGCGGACATTTCTTTCAAAGACGTCAATGGGTTGGCAACTGCTGAGGCAAGCCGCGAACAATGTGGCGTATATAATATGGGATAAAAGACCGCCTTTGAATTTTTTCAAGAGAAACATTTTTGCAAATATAGTTGAGGGGGTTAGAACTTAGAGTACATTCAAAACCTGCTCTTTTGCCTTTTCCAGCTCGTCTTTCATCAGTACCACGCATTTTTGAATGGTGCTGTCATAAGCCTTGGCGCCGGTGGTATTGATCTCACGGCCTATCTCCTGCAAAATGAATGATAGCTTCTTTCCTTTTTCAGAACCTTCTTCGGCCAGCAGCGCCTTGAAGTATTCGCAGTGATTCTTGAGTCGCACCTGTTCTTCGCTCAGGTCAATTTTCTCGATATAATATATCAGCTCCTGCTCCAGGCGGTTGGGATCGTAGTTTTCTTTACCCACATTCTCTTCCAGCACTTTCTTGAGGCCTTCTCGTATTTTTTGCTTGCGCAGCGGTTCCAGTTCGGCAATAATGGCTTGTTGTTTGGAAATATTATCGATGCGCAGGGCCAGGTCTCTTTCCAGCGCCTTACCTTCTTCCAGGCGGTGCAGGTTAAGGTCTTCCACGGCGGCTTCAATCACTTTTGCCAGCGCATTCCATTCTTCGGGTGTTAAGGTTTCGCCAGTGGGTGTTATCACCTCGGGCAGTTTCAGCAAAGTGCTGAGTATGTTGGAGGGGTCGAGGTTCAGGGCCTTCGACAATTCAGCGATGGGCTGGTAATATGCTTTGGCCAGGTCGGTATTGATGCTTACCGGTTTGGTGGCACCACTTTCTTTCAGGCTGATCTGGCAATCGATGGTGCCCCTGCCCAGTTTTTTGCTAAGCAAGGTTCTGATATCAAATTCAAAGGGCTTTAAGAATGCGGGAATCTTGAGTGAAAGCTCAAATTGTTTTCCGTTCAGCGACTTTATATCAACCAAAAAGGTCTTATCTCCTACAGTTTGTTCAGCTCTTCCAAATCCGGTCATTGATTTCAGCATAGTGTAGTTGATTTTATTTGGAAAGGTAATCAAACAATTTTTTATAAACCTCATCCCTATCCATTTCGCGCATTTCTCCGGGTTGCAGTCCATCCAGTGTAATTTGACCAATTCGATATCGCACCAGTCTCAGCGTTGGAAAACCGACGGCCGCAGTCATTTTTCTTACCTGCCTGTTCTTTCCTTCGGTCAGTATCATCCATATCCACGGAGCAGGTATATGTTTACGAAAACGAATGGGCGGGTTTCTTTCGGGCAGGGCAGGTGGTTCTTTAAAGATGCCTGCCTGGCAGGGTGAGGTGCGGAATGGTTTGCCATCGATATTGATGGTTAGCCCGCTTTGCAATTTCCTGATGGCTGCTTCGTCAATGGCTCCATCCACCTGTACCAGGTATTCGCGCTCGTGCCTGAACTGCGGGTGAAGCAACCGGTAGTTCAGGCTGGTATCGTTGGTAAGGAGTAACAGACCTTCGCTGTCATAATCCAGTCTACCTACGGGATAGACATCCGATGGTACAGCGAAAGAGTCTTTCAAGGTTTGTTTTCCCTCGGAAGCGCTGAACTGTGAAAGTACCTGGTATGGTTTATAGATGATAAAATAGCGAGGCATATCAAAACAAAATCTCCCGGTGAGCCGGGAGATTTATTATGTGGATGGGTTAGTAAGTACCGGGAAAAATAATTTCCCTACACAATATTAAAAATAATTTTTTCTATCTAAAAAAATTTTCTAACAAATTTTATTCACATTTTTTTTAAAGGGTGGGGAAAAGGGTCAGGCCGGCGCGCGTTTCTTTAACCTGTTTTGATGTTCTTCGTGTTCATGCAAGATCATCAACAATGATCATTCAATTTTTTTGAACCTCTGAAACACTGATGTACTCTATGTTTCAGCGCATGCATGTTTTTGATCAACTCAGGCAATGATTTCAACAAAATTGAAATTGAATGATGATTAAACGTTCAATAGAGCGAAAACACTCCCCTAAACAGGGGATGAGCTGCCCGAACCTAAACTGAACTACTTTTGTGCAAATTTTCAAGTATGCGATTTCCTTCTCCTGTCCCAGTACAATGGATTGCCGAGTTGATCGGCGCAAAGCTTGTCGGCAATACAACTGGATTGGCTACCGGCATCAACGAGATACATAAAGTAGAGAAAGGCGACCTGGTGTTTGTTGACCATCCGAAGTATTATGAGAAATGTATTCAGTCGGCCGCTGATTTTATCATTATCAATAAAGAAACCGATTTCCCCGAAGGTAAAGCATTGCTGATCGTTGATCAGCCCTTCGAAGCTTACCAGGCGATCGTAAGGCATTTTCGTCCTTTCCAACCCGCTGTTCAAATGATCAGCGATAGAGCCGTGATAGGAGAAGGTACCTACATAGCACCCAACGTTTTCATTGGTGATGAAGTGGTGATAGGCCGCCATTGCCGTATACTACCCAATGTTACCATCATGGGTCATTGCGTGATCGGCGATAACGTGATCATCCAGGCCGGTACGGTGATCGGCTCCGACGCATTCTACTACAATACCAAAAAGGACCGCGAGGTTTGGTACAAGCGTATGGAAAGCTGCGGACGTGTCATAATTGAAGATGACGTGGAAATAGGCGCAGGCTGCACCATCGACCGCGGTGTGACCAACGATACGGTTATAGGGCGTGGTTCAAAGCTCGACAACATGATCCATATCGGTCACGATACTATTGTTGGTAAGAATTGCCTCTTCGCTGCCCAGGTAGGCATAGCCGGCGCCACCAACATCGGCGATGGCGTCATACTGTGGGGACAGGTAGGCGTTTCCAAAACCCTCACCATCGGCGACAATGCCGTGGTGCTTGCACAAAGCGGCGTGCCTTCCTCCCTCGATGGCGGCAAAACCTATTTTGGATACCCCGCCGAAGATGCGTCTTTAAAACGGCGCGAGATTGTCTGGATTAAACGAATACCCGAAATCTGGGAAAAAGTCAAGAATCTGTGAGAATATTGAATTTGAATTTGAACAAGGAATTTAAATGTGAATGAAATATTCTGGATTCAAATTCCTTGTTCAAATTCAATATTCATACGCATAGTCGTACGGCAGCAGCTCCGCCAGCTTCTTCCACGCCCAATAGCCCGTGTTGATTACGTTGTATTGTTCGTAGAAGTAACCGTTTTGTTCGATGACGAAACCGTCGGCAATGTCGAGAACGGTAATCTGGAAACGGGTGTTGAGGGGCAGTTTGAACTCTGCCAGGAATGATTTATCGGGCAGAACAGACTTGTAGCTGACGCGGTATTGGCCGGTCCAGTTGATGGTGACGTCGGTACTGTCTGCCACATAGTCGTCTTCGTTATAAATATCGGTGATGAGTGTGCTTTTATAGCCGGTGGAGTCTTCTGACTCGCCGGGTTCGAGTTTTTCTACAATAAAACCCTCTTCGGTAACGGTGCTATCGTACAAGGCGCGCATAAAGTGAAGTCGGGAACCCAGGTAAGTGCGCGCGCGGTTCTTCATCCATTCATTTTTTACTTCTTCCGTAGTATCGATCTCGATAAAGAACGGCGAGCCGGTAAACTGGCTGATCTCGGTGCCATAATCATAACTGAATGAATCGAGCTGGTAACGCACGATATAACCCAGCGCATAGTTTTTCACCACCAGGTCGCTGTCGGCGGTTACTTTCAGGCGGTTTCTTTTCTTGCTGTAGAAGAAATGAAGTACTTCAGGATTTTCTAATGTGCAATATGCTGCATTGGGCGTGGTGCCGATAAAGTGCCTGGTAAAAAAATCTCCATACTTCAACCAGCCGTCCGGTACTTCGTTGGTAGCCACCACGGCCACTTCTTCCATGCTCTTCTCTTCTTTGGCCAGTATTATTTCGAGAGTATCGGTGGTGATGGTATTGCTGCTGATGCGAAACATCTTTCTCTCATAACCGGTATATGTTACCACCAGGTCATAACCACCATTGGGCAAACGCATAAAGAAAAGTCCCTCGTTGTTGGAGATGGTTCCGTAAGTAGTGTTCTGGCAATAGGCCGAAGCCCCCGCGAGCGGAAGCCCCGAAGCTGAATCGGTAACCTTGCCAAGTACCACAAAAGTTTTATTCTGCGCCTGCGCAACAAAACATACCAGGAGGATGAGCAGGATGGAGAGAAATTTTTTCATAGTTTGAATTTCAACTGTATAATAACGTTTTTGAAGAAGAGAAAGTATTATGCCAGCCTCAAGCGGGAGGCGGGTTTTCGATATATTGGCGGCAGGCCTTTGCAATGCTTTCCTGCAGGGGAGTGAACGAAAACTGCGGTAAAGCCGCGAGAATCTTACGGTTATCGAAGTAGGTTTTGCTTTGTGCTACCCGGGCGCTATGACTTGTGAGCAGGGGTGATTTGCCGGAAAAGAAAGATTTAACTTTTTCCATGCGCCAGGCCAGTGCTCCCAGCAAGGGAGTGGCTTCCCTGGATGGTCTTTTTTTACCAAAACCGTCGGCAATGGTATTCAGCATTTGCTGAAAAGTCCAGTTCACGTTGTTGATGATATAACGCTCGCCGCTCAAGTCGCTTTGCATCAACATTACCACGGCCCGCGCCACATCTTCTACTCCTACAAAACCATTGATGCCGGTGGTATACCAGGGAAATTCATCGTACACGCTCTTAAAGATGGCGCAACTGCTGGTATGCCAGTCGCCATATCCCAGGATGGTGCTGGGGTTTACCATCACTGCATTCAGACCTTCCGCAGCACCGCGCCACACTTCCATTTCTGCCAAATGCTTACTTACGGCATACGGTGTGGTGTATTTGTTTTGATGCCATTTTTTTTCTTCAGTAACCATTTCGCTACTTGCGTCTCTGCCGATGGCTGCCACTGAACTGATATGCACAAAGCGTTTGATACCCGTTTCAATAGCGGCATTCACCACATTGGCCGTGCCCTCGATATTAATCTTGTATAATGCTTCCTTATCACGGTTGTGAAATGATACCTTGCCGGCGGAGTGAATTACGGCATCCATGTCTTGCATGGCTTCTACCAAAGAGACCACATCGAGGATATCACCTTCAACCCATTCAACTTTTGAGAGAATAGCCTGGGGAATATAAAAAGGAGCTTGCGGTCTTCGCCTGATGGCGCGCACAGTATAACCCTGCTGCACCAGCTCCTGCAAAATATAGGCGCCCAAGAAACCGGTACCGCCGGTTACCAGCACTTTAGTATTCATAATATCCCCTCCCGGTTTTGCGCCCCAGCTGGCCCTTCTCTACTTTTTCTTTTTGTATAAATGAAGGTTTTAATCTTTCAGGCTTACCGAGCGCCTCATATACCTCGCAACTTACGGCATAGTTGATATCATTCCCAATCAGATCCATCAGCCGGAAGGGACCCATCTTAAAACCGCTTGCTTCAAGCAGTTGATCAATGGTATCATAAGTGCTCAATCCTTTTTCAGCCAGTCGTAACGCTTCGAGGTAGTAGGGGCGGGCTACATGGTTTACTATAAAGCCGGGAGCATCTTTGCACAGCACCGGTGTCTTACCCATTTGCCCGGCCAGTTCAACAATAGTGTTCCGTGTTTCTTCATTGGTGAAGGGTGTGCTCACCACTTCCACCAGTTTCATGATGGTGGCGGGATTAAAAAAATGCATACCAATCACGCGTTGGGGGCGGACCACTTTTTCTGCGATAGCCGTCACCGAAAGTGATGAGGTGTTGGTGGCAAAAACCACTTCGCTGTGATTTACTTCGGCCAGTTGATTGAAGAGTGCGATCTTGATTTCGGGTTTTTCAACAATGGCCTCGATCACCACATCGGCCAGGCAATCGTTTATTTTGTTTACGAAGCGTATGCGGTCAAGTATGGTGTATTTATCTTCTTCACTGATTTTTTTCTTCTCCACCAACAGTTGCAGATTCCTGGTGATAGCCTCGCGCGCTTTATCGAGTGCGGGCATCTGCACATCGTACAGTAGTGTATAAATGCCGTGTTGCGCCGCCGCCTGGGCTATACCGCTACCCATGGTGCCTGCGCCGCAAATGCATAGTGTGTTGACCATTCAGCTAAGTGGCTTTGGTGAACTGACGTAAGAAGCGAACATCGTTTTCGCTGAAGAGGCGAATATCATCGATGCCGTATTTCAACATGGCGGGCCGCTCAATGCCCATACCAAAGGCAAAACCTGTGTATTTGTTGCTGTCGATACCACAGTTTTCAAGCACTGCAGGGTGTACCATGCCGCAACCCAGAATTTCGAGCCAACCGGTGCGTTTACATACGGCGCAACCTTTGCCATGGCAAATCGTACAACTGATGTCCATTTCAGCGCTCGGTTCGGTGAAAGGGAAATAAGACGGGCGGAAGCGAATTTTCACATCCTGTCCATACATTTCCTGCACAAAGAAGTAAAGCGTTTGCTTGAGATCGGCAAATGATACATGCTCATCCACATATAGTCCTTCTATCTGGTGGAAGAAGCAATGACTTCTTGCACTCACCGTTTCGTTGCGATACACGCGGCCGGGGCACACAATGCGAATAGGCAGTTTACCCTTTTCCATAGCGCGTATCTGCGTGTTGCTGGTATGCGTGCGCAGCAGCCAGTCGGGATTTTGTTGTATATAAAAGGTATCCTGCATATCACGCGCGGGATGATGCAGGGGCAAATTCAAAGCGGTGAAATTGTGCCAGTCGTCTTCAATCTCGGGACCTTCGGCCACGGCAAATCCCAGTCGCTGGAAAATGCTGATCACGTGCTCCAGGAACAGGTTCACCGGGTGGCGGGTGCCCAGGGGCAGGGGATCGCCCGGCAGAGTTACATCGATATCGGATGTGGCGGCAGCGCTGCTGTTTTCGATCTGCTGCTTCCAGTCTTCGTATTTCTTTTCGGCCAGCAGTTTGAATTCGTTCAGTACCTGGCCAAACTCTTTTTTCTTTTCAACGGGCACGTTCTTCATTTCGGTAAACAGGTTCTTCACGATGCCCTTGCTTCCCAAAAACTTAATCCTGAAAGCCTCGAGCGATTCAGCCCCATTGGTAGCCAAACTCTCGATCTCCTTCTTATAATCCGCTATCTGCTGTAACAATTGGTCCATGCTGCAAATATAGGGTGCGCGCGGGATTAGGGTTCGGGGATTATCTGCCGGGCTGCTACGCGCGCGCCCGTTTCGGGTATGGGGTTTCGGGTTGAGTGTCGGATGCGGGGATGGCCAGGTGATAGGCGGGCCACCTGGTAGTTGACCTTCCCTGGGGAAGGCTGGTGATAGGTGAGCCACCTGTGACCCGGCAGGAACCCGACACCCGACATCGGCGCCGGCAACCCGAAACCCCAAACCCGGAACCCGAAACTCTTCACTATATTGCAACCATGTCCGACATACTCAATATTGGCGATTTCCTGGAGCCGGTGAGCCGGGATGTGATTTCGGAAGATATTGGCTATAAGGATGGGCAGATTGGGAAGAAGATTATGGTGTATGAAGAGGTGCTGCCCGACCTTACCGAGGCCGATATGGTGCTGGTGGGCTGCCCCGAGATAAGAGGCAGCTGGCAGCTGTATGCCGATAAACATGCCCCCGATGCCATCAGGCAGCAGTTTTATTCCTTATATAACTGGCACCAGGACATCAGACTCGCCGATGTGGGTAATATCATTCCCGGCGCTACCCTGCAGGATACCTATGCAGCGCTCAAGACCGTAATTGCCGAACTGAATGATATAGGCAAAACGGTAATCATCCTCGGCGGCTCGCACGATCTGACACTGGCGCAGTATCATGCTTATGCAAGCCGCAAGAAAGTATTGGAAGCCACCATCGTGGATGCACTGATCGACCTGGGTATGGAATCGCCTAACCGTTCGGAGAATTTCCTGATGGAACTGCTGACCGGCGAACCCAATTTCATAAGACATTATAATCATATCGGTTTCCAGAGCTACTATGTGCATCCGCATATGCTGGAGACCATGGACAAGCTGCGTTTCGACTGTTACCGAGTGGGTAAGGTGAGGGAGAATATGGAAGAAATGGAGCCGGTGATCCGCAACTGCGAACTGTTTAGTTTCGACATCAGCGCCATTGCGCACGCCTATGCGCCCTGCAATAATCTTTCGCCCAATGGGTTTACCGGGGAAGAAGCCTGCATGCTGATGCGATACGCGGGTTTAAGTCCCAACATAAACACCATCGGTATATATGGTTATGTGCCGGAGAAAGACCTCGATAGTCTTACCGCCAAACAAATCAGCCAGATGCTCTGGTATGTGCTCGATGGCCGCAGCCGTGGCCGCCGCGAGGCTTCACTCGATGAAAGGGAAAGCTTCAACGAGTTTCATATGGCTTTTGCCGAAGTGGAAACCATTTTTTTACAAAGCAAAAAAACCGGCCGCTGGTGGATGCAACTGCCCGGCAATAAATTCATCGCCTGCTCATATAAAGATTACCTGCTTGCCCGCAGCAATGAAATTCCCGAACGCTGGCTGCGCGCACAGGAGCGCGACTGATGCGGAATAGTGCTGGTCGTTCCCATTTTATATTGTGGTATATTTCCGGTATGAAATTATTTTCCGCACTTGCTGTTATTATTCTTTTTGCCGCCTGCTCGCCGCAACGTTTCATTGCAAAAGATGTAAAGAGTAATTTGCTGAAAGCACCTACCCTCGCCAATTCGCATGTGGGTATCAGTTTGTACGACCCTGCCGAAAAGAAATACGTGTATAACTACCAGGGAGACAAATATTTTGTGCCTGCTTCTAATACTAAGATTGTGACCTGTTATGTTGCCATGAAATATCTGGGCGATAGCCTGGCAGGCATTCACTATGAAGAAGGTCCCGATGCCATTACGCTCGTTCCCACCGGCGACCCAACCTTGTTGCACCGCGATTTTGCACGGCAGCCGGTAATCGATTTTTTGAAAAACGCCAACAGGCCACTGCAGATCATCTATAAAAACTGGAAAGAAACAGCTTGGGGCTCGGGCTGGGGCTGGGACGATTACAATTCGAGCTACATGATTGAGCGCAGCCCGCTGCCCGTGTACGGCAACTTTATTCAATGGATACAGGAAAATGAAGGATCGTCGAGCAGCGATGATTTTGAAAAAACACCCTTCATTTATTCCATACCCGAAGTGAACTGGAAAGTGCGTTTCAATACCGACACCACGCGGAAAAATTTTTATGTGCGCCGCGACCGCGACGATAACATATTTGTGATAACGCAGGGCACTGAAAAGAGAAGAGAACAGGACGTGCCTTTTGTAACCAAAGGATTGCAGTCGGCGCTTGAGTTGTTGCCCGATACAATTGGTAAAACCATCACACTATCGGAAGCAGAGCTGGAAATCGGCGGCAGCAGAGCGCGCAACCGCCAGCAGGCTGCTTATACCGGCTACTCGGGGCTGCGCACTATTTTCTCGCAACCCACCGACTCCATGCTGAAGCCCATGATGCATCGCAGCGATAACTTCTTTGCAGAGCAAACGCTGCTGATGGTAAGCGAAGCATTGCTGGGCGTATTGGATATGGATAAGGTGATCGATACTTTGCTGAAGACCGATTATGCCGGTCTTCCCCATAAACCCAACTGGGCTGATGGCAGCGGCCTGAGCCGTTATAACCTTTTCACGCCGCAGGATTTTATAGTGATACTCGATAAGATGGAGCAGGATTTTGGGATGGACCGTATTAAAGAAATCTTCCCGACTGGCGGCAGGGGCACTTTGAGCAGTTATTACAAGCGCGACAGCGGGTATATCTATGCCAAGACCGGTACGCTTTCGGGCGTAGTGGCCCTGAGCGGATACCTATATACCAAAAAGAACAAGCGACTGATCTTCTCCGTACTGGTTAATAATCATAATGGCAGCGCTGCCGATGTGCGCCGTAAGGTGGAGGCTTTTCTCCAAAACATCCGCAACCGCTATTAAAGAAAACCTAAAATTTTCGCCCCCAAAACCCAACGTTTCCTTGTCAATCAGGCGTAACTAGTTATGACAGGAGCTATTGGCGCAGTGACAGAAACAATAATATGATTATCATACCCGTTGACGATCTGTAACCCGCCTGGCGGGCCAGCGATTCAGGAAAGCGTAAATTGAAGGCGTAATTGGCAAATAGTCCTGCCGATATAGAGCTGATAAACGGTTGTATCAATGATGACCGGCGGGCTCAGGAACTGTTGTACAAACAGTTTTACGGGCCTATGTCTACTATTTGCCTTCGCTACACCCGCAACCAGGAAGATGCCATTGAAGTATTACACAATGGATTCCTGAAAGTATTTAAGAATATACACACCTACGATGCAAGCAAAGCATCTCTTTATACCTGGATCCGTACTATCATAGTCAACTCGGCAATCGACTTTATCAGGCAACGGGGGAAATTCAATAATCATATGGAATTGGAAAAAGCTGAGGAACCCGCGATTGATGCGGATGCTATATCACGCATGTCGTCGCGCGAATTGCTTCGGCTGGTGCAGAAACTAACCCCCGCTACACAGTGTGTTTTCAACCTGTACGTAGTAGAAGGATATAATCACAGAGAAATAGCAAACCTGTTAGGTATAAGCGAAGGCACCAGCAAATGGCACCTGAGCGAAGCCCGAAAACAATTACAACAATTATTACAAACTATGCAAGTGTAACGTAATGAGCGAAAAAAATCTATACGAGAAACACTTAGCAGAAAAGCTGCAACAGCTTTCGCCGCCTCCTGATATGGAGGGCAACTGGCAAAAGATGAAGGCGTTGCTCGACGATGAGAAGCCACGTGGAGGCGGCTTTGGTAAACGGTGGTGGCGCCTGGGCGTTATTGCCGGCATACTGCTCATCGGCGCATGGCTGGCCGGTACGTACATACTGTCCACTGGCCCCGACAAAAACCCCCTGGTTGCCAGGCAACCGAACCCTGCTAATGTAAATGAGTACAACTATGGTGACGGCCCTGATGCCAATCCAAAGAGCGGCACATTACCCTCAGGGGCCAATGACATTGCATCGACGGTCCGTGCTACCGACAAGCCCATCGAACCGGCCAATGCAGAAACCAACCAACAACTTCAGACCAATGTTGCTGAAAACAATCAACAGCTGATTACTGCGCCCGAGAAAAATGCGAGTGGCAGCGAGTGGCTGGCCGGCACAAGAACGAGGAGCGACGGGAAAGAACCTATTAAGAAAAACCAGGTTACCGACAACGACATTGGTAAAATACCTAAAATAGCGACAACCCGAAACAACCCGACAATAAAGAATAAGATTAAACAAGACAAGACTGATGAAATAAATCTACACGACAACATTAGTAAAAGCAACATCAAGACTGGCGATCTCTCCGGTGTGCTAAGGAAAGCGATCAATTATTCGCCCGTTAATGAAAACACCATATTAAACCTGGGAACGCCCGCGCCGGCAGACAACCTGAAAGCCGATCTTTCATTGCTGGGCTCACCCACTAAGGGATTACTCTCCAGCAAATCGGCCCGCGCGGCCAGGAACAGGTCGCAGAAATCATTGGCCATCGGTCTTTCATTGCCACTGGCATTTCCGCTGGGCGATCAGCGCGCATTGAGCTACAACTTTAATGCAGGCGCCAACGCCATTTCAGATTATATACCCTCACCACACCTGCAGTACAGGTTGAGTGATAAGACCTATTTGCAAACCGAATTGCAGTTTATTGCTCCGCAATACATTCGCCCGATATTATTGTACGAAACCCGCACGGCACCTGCGCCGGATTATATGGTGTATAATTCAGTATATGCGCGCAAGCTGTATTATTTCAATTTGCCTGTGGGCATTCATCATAGTCCTTTCCCCCATTTTTACCTGGGCACTGGTCTGCAGTTTTCTTCATTGCTGAGTGGTGTAGGACTTTATGAGCAAACCAAGCGCAGCCCCAGCGGTGTGCCGCTGGCGATTATGAGTGAACGTTATGCAAAGCTGAGCGGCGACTCGCTCACCAGCAGGATGAGCACTTCCGAAGTGAGACTGATGCTGGATGTAAACTATTATGTAAATCGTTTCACCATCGGGTTGCGGTACAACCAGGCATTTAATAACTATGTAAGTTTCCGCGTGAATAGTATGTCGCCCTATACCTTCGACAAAAACAAAGCGCTGCAGTTTTACCTGAGATATAATCTCTGGGAAAACCTGCGCATGAAATAACGCTGAAAAGTTTTATTGTTTTCTGAATAATTGTTCGAGGTAATCTTTTTTAAACTCGATATACGTGGGTTGTCCTGCAGCGGTCACATTGGCCTGTGCGCAGTTGAACAGGTCGGTCACCAGGCTGCGCATTTCCGCTTCAGTAAGCGGCGTGCCTGCTTTAACGGCCTGCTGCCAGGCAAGGGAGCGAAACAGCTTTTCGCGTTTCGAAAATTTCAGATCGCTGCTGAAATGTTTGAATTGCTCCAGCAATTTTTCGATGGTCGTTTTTTCATTACCGGGCTCCACATCGGCGGGCGTGCCCTGAATCACGAACGTATTATTGCCAAATGGTTCCACCAGGTAGCCGAGGCGGTTCAGGTCGCTCATAAGCTCGCTGAGCAGCACAGCATCCTGCGCCGACATTTCAATGGTGACGGGAAAAAGGCTTTTTTGTGCCGGTATGGCTTGTCCGCCAGCGGTAGCGCAAAAGCGTTCGTACAAGATGCGTTCGTGCGCCAGTTGCTGGTGAATCAATATGAAGCCGCGATTGGTGCTGGCAACAATATATGTATTTAGCAATTGCAAAAGGGGGGCGCCTTCGTCTACCTCCAGGCTCGTGCGCTGCGGTGTAATTAACGTCTCTTCCGGCGGTGCTTCTTTTTTGAGCTGGTCCAGCAGCGATTCAAATTTTTCGCCCGGCGATTCGTAAAAATCTTTCCAGTTTTTCAGCTCGCTTTTTTCCGAAGGTGTGATGAAATGCGCCTGGTGCTTTTGGGTGAAATTTTTGAATAAGGCAGAACCCGCTGCTGCTGCTTGTTTTTCTTCGGTAAAAGGCTTTGTTACTGCATCAAGCTGTTGAATAGTGGGGTCGAGGTCGAACTCGAGGGTGGGCGTAATGCTGAATTGCGCCAGCGCATGTTTAACTGCCGCCTGCACAAAAGCATATACTATTTTTTCATCTTCAAACTTGATTTCCTGTTTGGTGGGGTGCACATTGATATCAACCTGCGAGGGATCGAGATCGATGAACAGTACATATAAGGGAAAACTATCTGCCGCAATCATTTCCTGGAAAGCGCTCATCACTGCATGGTGCAGGTATGGACTGCGGATAAACCGGTTATTGACAAAGAAGTATTGATCGCCGCGCGTCTTCCTGGCGGTATCGGGCTTGCCGGCAAAACCGTATATGTTCATATAATCGGTTTTTTCCTGCACCGTTACCAGTTTGGCACTATAGTGATTGCCCAGCACCTGCACAATGCGTTGTTTCAGGGTACCTTTTTCCAGGTGAAAAATATCTTGTCCGTTGCTGGTGAGCGAAAAGAATATATTGGGAAATGCCAGCGCTACGCGAATGAATTCATCCACGATATGGCGCATTTCGGCGGCATTGCTTTTCAGAAAATTGCGGCGCGCGGGCACGTTGAAGAAAAGGTTCTTCATGGCAATGCTGGTGCCGTTCACAGCGGCAACGGGTTCCTGCCTTTTCACCACGCTGTTTTCTACCTCGATATAGGTACCTGTCTCGTCTTCGGCGCGCTTGGTTTTTAGTTCTACCTGCGAAACGGCGGCTATCGAAGCCAGCGCTTCGCCGCGAAAGCCCATAGTACGTATGCGGAAGAGGTCGTCAATATTCCTGATTTTGGAGGTGGCATGGCGTTCAAAACACATGCGTGCGTCGGTCTCGCTCATGCCTTTGCCGTTGTCGATCACCTGTATCAATTGCTTCCCGGCATCCTGCACGATAAGCCTGATTTCGGTGGCGCCTGCGTCGACGGCATTTTCCAGCAACTCCTTCACAGCGCTTGCCGGGCGTTGAATTACTTCACCCGCAGCAATCTGGTTCGCAATATTATCCGGTAAAAGTTGAATGATATCGGGCAACGGTTAATGATTTTGGGCGAAAATACGGAATGGTTTCGGGTTTCGGGTTTGGGGCTTCGGGATAAGCGCCGGGTGTAGGGTGCAGGGTTGCTGCCGCAGTTTGTAATCGGCGATCGAACAAAATAACCCGAAGCCCGAAATTCCGCTTCGCGAGCCGCACAATTCCGCATCAAATTTTAAGAAATACCGATGTATAAATGAGGTAATTTTGAAACTTCGTTTTGTGAGAAAAAATAATCCAGACATGTCGGTATTAAAACGTTTCCGTAGTCCCTTGCTTTTTGTGGTTGTTACACTGTTTTGTAACCAGGCCCTGACGCAGAGAAGTTCTTCGCTGCCTGAAGATTATTGGGTGGACAGTGTATTTAAAACGTTGACAAAAGATCAGAAGATTGGTCAGCTGATGGTGGTGCGTCTGTCGTCTATAGGGCCCGGACGAAGAGTGGTGTTTTATGAAAAAGAAGTAGAGGAAGCTATTCGCAAATACAATATCGGTGGCATCTGTTTATTCCAGGGCGGACCGGTGAGGCAAGCGAATCTTATCAACCATTTTCAACAGATAGCCAGGACCCCTATTCTTATTTCCATTGATGCGGAAACAGGAGTAGGTATGCGTTTAGACAGCGTGATGCCTTTGCCCCGGCATATGATGTTGGGCGCTATGCAAGATCCTGCGCTGGTATATGAATACGGCCGCGTGGTGGGCGAACAATGTAAACGTATGGGCATACAGGTGAACTATGCGCCTGTGGTAGATATTAATAATAATCCTGCCAACCCTGTTATCAACGACCGGTCGTTTGGCGAAGACAAATACCGCGTGGCTGAATATGGCATCGCTTATATGCGCGGTATGCAGGATGCAGGTGTGATGGCCTGCGCCAAACATTTCCCCGGTCATGGTGACGTGGCAGTTGACTCGCACCTCGATTTGCCAGTAATTAATAAGAGCAGGGCCGAGCTCGATTCGTTGGAACTCTATCCTTTCCGCCGCATGATTCAGGAAGGCGTGGGCAGCATTATGGTGGCGCATCTTTCGATTCCTGCAATCGACAATACTGCCAATAAACCAACTTCAATTTCTTACAACAGCGTAACCAAATTATTGCGCAAAGAACTCGGTTTTGACGGCCTTACTTTCACTGATGCGCTGGAGATGAAGGGTGTGGCCAAGTTTTATCCCGAAGGAGAAGCTTCTTTACAAGCTGTGCTCGCGGGAAATGATATGCTTTGCCTGCCCGGCGATATTCCCGGTTCCATTCAAAAGATCAAGAAAGCCATCAGTCAAAAAAAGCTTTCGTGGGACGATATTGATGAACGTGTAAAAAGAATTCTGCGCGCAAAGTACAGGTATGGTCTGGCCAACTGGCAACCCATCAACACCAAAAATCTTACTGAAGATCTCAACAGCAAAGTAGTGCAGATGCGCAGGCTGATTGCAGAGAATGCAATCACTTTGTTGCGCAACGATGATCCCGCACTGTTTCCCCTGGCTACCGGCAAGCGCGTGGCTTATGTGGGTATAGGTGCCACCCGCGATAATGCCTTTGCCCAGCGTCTTCGCGAAGATTATGATGCGCAAGTGTACTATTTCGATTATAAACTCGGTATTGAAAAAGTGCGGCCGATGGTGGAATTGTTCAAAGACCGTTATGATGTGGTAATCATCGGGGTGCACAATTATGCGCGTTACCCTGCCAACAATTTCGGCATCAGCGCACCGGCTTTGGAATTGATTGAAGCATTGGAAAGACAACACAAGACCATCATTGCATATTTTGGAAATCCCTATGCCATTAAAGATATCTGCGATTCACGCGTGGTGATTGCTGCATATGAAGATGATGAAGTAACACAAGCTACCGCCGCTGACCTGGTGCATGGAAGATTCCTGGCGCGGGGAAAATTACCCGTTACCGTTTGCGAATCGTTCCGCTATGGCTCAGGCATTATTGCGAAAAGATTGTTGCCGCAGGTAGCCGCTGAAGACCTCGGCTTCAACGCAGCACAAATGACCAAAGAAATCGACAGCATAGTGAACGATGCCATCAGGCAACAGGCCATTCCCGGCGCAGTGGTGCTGGTGGCCAAAGATGGAAAAATTGCTTACGAGCGCGCCTTTGGTTATCTCACTTACGACAGCACAGAAGCTACTTATCCCGAAACCATCTACGATATGGCTTCGGTGACCAAGATTATGGCTACCACGCTGGCGGTGATGAAATTGTTTGATGAAGGAAAACTCGACCTGCAGAAAACCCTGGGCGATTACCTGCCCTGGGTGCGCGGCACGGATAAGGCGCCGCTAAAAATCTGGGATGTGTTATTGCACCAGGCAGGACTGAAAGCCTGGATTCCATTTTACCGCGAAACCATTGATACGGCCAATAGTGGCGGCGTGAATTACAATATCTATTCGCGCGAAATGGATTCACTGCACACCGTGCGCGTTGCCGAAAATGTATACCTGCGCAAAGACTGGATTGATACTATGTACAAAAGAATTCTTCAAAGCGAACTGGGTCCTATTGGCAAATATGTGTACAGCGACAACGACTACATCTTTCTCGGGAAAATAGTGGAAGAGATCAGTGGGATGCCGCTCGACGAATATGTGCGCAAGACCTTTTACGACAAGCTCGACCTGAAATACACCGGCTTTAAGCCGCGCGAGCGGTTCCCGGTAAGTTATATCGCGCCTACCGAAAATGAAGCACTGTTCAGGCAACAACTCATTCGCGGTGATGTGCACGATCCCGGCGCTGCCATGTTTGGCGGAGTAGCGGGTCATGCCGGCCTTTTCAGCAATGCCTATGAACTGGCCGTGCTCTCGCAGGTATTGGTCAATGGCGGCGTGCTGAATGGTCACAATTTCTTCAAGCGCTCCACCATCCGATTCTTCACCAGCTACCACAGCGATATCAGCCGCCGCGGCCTCGGGTTCGACAAACCCGAAAAAGACAATGCTACCCGCAAAGAGCCGTATCCTACTCTTTCGGCTTCGCCGGAAACCTATGGCCACACGGGCTTTACGGGCACCTGTTTTTGGGTAGATCCCAGGTACAACCTGGTGTATATCTTTCTATCGAACAGGGTGAATAGTCCTGATGCGAATAAGTTTTTAAGAATGAATATCAGGCCCAAAGTGCATGAGGCGATTTATAAAGCGCTGTTGCCGGCGTATGGGCATGCTGCAGGCGGGGCGCAATGAGGCGTAGATAAATCCATCATTAAGACACAATCCATCTTCTTTTGGCCGTTTCTGCTTAAATTGGGAAAATTTATGTACATACAATGAGCCGACAAGAGCAGGTACTCCAGGATGTAGTGATAAAGTTCGCCGGCGACTCCGGCGATGGCATGCAACTTACTGGCAGCCAGTTTACCAATAATACCGCTTTGCTGGGCCTCGACCTGGCCACGTTTCCCGACTTCCCCGCAGAAATCAGGGCGCCGCAAGGCACGTTGCCGGGAGTGAGTGGCTTCCAACTGCGCTTCTCCAGCGACCAGGTGTTTACGCCTGGTGATGAGTGCGATGTACTGGTGGCAATGAACGCGGCGGCGCTGAAGACAAACCTCAAGACACTTAAAAAAGGCGGTAAGATTATCGCCAATACGGATGGTTTTGATGCAAAGAATCTGCGACTGGCCAACTATCCCGATGGCGTGAATCCCCTCGAAGACGGAAGCCTCGGTAATTACGAAGTGATTAAGATGGATGTGACCAGGATGACGCGCGAGGCGTTGAAAGATATAACGATGGGCACCAAAGAAAAAGACCGCGCCAAGAACATGTTCGTGCTGGGCTTTTTGTATTGGATGTTCAACAGGAATATGGACAATACCATCCGCTTCCTGAAAGAGAAGTTTGGTAAGAAGCCTGAAATTCTCGAAAGCAACCTGCGCGCACTACAGGCGGGTTATAATTTCGGAGATACGACCGAAACTTTCACCACCCGCTACCGCGTGGAGAAAGCGCGCATGGAGCCGGGCGTGTACCGCTCCATCATGGGCAACCAGGCATTGGCGTATGGGTTGATCGCGGCTTCGCAAAAAAGCGGGTTGCCCTTGTTCCTGGGCTCATATCCCATAACACCTGCTTCCGATATACTGCACGAACTCAGCCGTCATAAATCTTTTGGTGTAAAGACATTCCAGGCCGAAGATGAAATTGCAGCCATCACCGCTGCCATTGGAGCCAGTTATGGAGGTGCATTGGGTGTTACTACCACTTCAGGTCCGGGTATGGCGCTGAAGGCCGAAGCAATGGGCCTGGCGGTGATGTTGGAAATTCCGCTGGTGATCTGCGATGTGCAGCGCGGCGGTCCTTCTACTGGGTTGCCCACCAAGACAGAACAAAGTGATTTGCTGCAGGCATACTACGGCAGAAACGGCGAATGCCCCATGCCGGTGATTGCTGCCTGCACACCCAGCGACTGCTTCAGTGCAGTGTATGAAGCGGCGCGCATAGCCGTACAACATATGACGCCGGTTATCTTCCTGAGCGATGGTTATATAGCTAATGGCGCCGAGCCCTGGAAATTCCCGAAAAGCGATGATTTGCCGCCGATAGCTGTGCAGTTTAAGACAGAACTTAGCCAGGACGAAACACAATTTCAACCCTACCTGCGCGACGAAAAGCTCGTTCGCCCCTGGGCGGTGCCCGGCACAAAAGGATTGGAACACCGTGTAGGCGGATTGGAAAAGCAAAACGTGACCGGCAACGTTAGTTACGATCCGGAAAACCACCAGCTGATGGTGAAAATCAGGGAAGAAAAAGTTGAAAAGATTGCAGATTATATTCCTGAACAAACACTTGACAGCGGGCCCGACAGCGGAAAGATACTCGTGCTGGGTTGGGGCAGCACTTATGGCGCTATCAAGAGCGCTGTGGCCGAACTACAGCAGCAAGGTTATGCCGTAAGTCATGCCCACCTGCGTTACCTGCGTCCCTTCCCGAAAAACCTCGGCGCTATTCTGAAAAACTTCGAGCATGTGCTGATACCCGAGATCAATAATGGGCAGTTGATAAAAATTATCCGCGACAAGTTTATGGTGGATGCGAAAGGTTATAATAAGATCATGGGCGTGCCTATCACCAAAACAGAACTGGTAATGAAGTTGCAGGAGATGCTCGGCGGATCAAATTGAATTATTAATCAGAAAAAACCGGATTGCCTATAAAACGCAAGGTCCCGCCAGGCGGGACCTTTGCATTAATGGTCAGTCAGGTACGGTACTAAGTTCTAAAGTTTAATTAGTCTTCTTTTACTTTCGTGGGTTCGCCTTTCTCTTTCTTGATCTTTTTGTCGCCATCCTTGATCTTTACTTCATCGCCATCGCGTTTTTCCTTGTAATCGCCATTCTTGAATTTCATTTCATCGCCATCAATTTTCAGCTTGAAGTCTTCGCCTTTAATCTTCAGTTCGTCTCCGTCCACTTTTACTTTCTTATCATCAAAGCTGAAACTGCCATCGTCTTCGCGAATCAAATAGCCATTCACAACAAATCTTCCTTTGCCATATACGGTATCGCCCGTATTGGTGTTTATATAAAATTCAACCGGCCTATCGTTATCGCGGTTATACGTTGTTCTGCTATCTGCATCATAATACAGATCCACCGGGGCGCCGGTATTGAGATCTACATAATGAGTGTTTTTAACTTCTGCTTTCTCGTTGGCAATACGATCCTGGTCTTGATTGTCGTTTGTGTCCTGGCAGGCGGCAAACACCATCACTGATGCGGCGATTGCAACTACTTGCTTTATCCTTTTCATAATTTAAAATTTGGCTTATATAGAGCAACAATTGTGCACGGGTAGTGAGTGGGCATCTTTTTGCGAAAAGTTTTACACGCTGTGGGGAATGCACGCCACAAAACGAATGATTTTATCCGCGATGTGATTTGTGTCAAAACTGTAGAGAGAAAATTTCTGTGGAAAATTCCTTCCCTTTGAGATCATATTTACCCAAAGGCACTGCCAGTTCACTGTTAAGATTGCAAGCGGTTACGAATTCTTTTGAAGCGACAAAGCGTTGACCTAATTCACTGCTGATAGAACGCAATCGCGAAGTGGTATTCATAATATCTCCGCTCATTGCCAGGTCTTTCTTAATCACTCCAATTTCACCTACAGTCACTTCGCCGGCATGCACGCCTATCCTGAATTCCGGGACCACGTTATATGTTCTTTGGAAATAAGTTTTATTGCGCAGTAGTATTTTCCTGCAATCAAGCAGGGCTTTTACACATTGCCGGTTTGAACGTTCGTCTTTTATTTTCCACGACGCCACCACTTCATCGCCCACGTATTGATATATCTGTCCATTATTTTCAAGCAGTGCGGTGGATATAAAGTATATGAAATCACGGATAAAACGAAAATATCGCCTGTTGCCGAGCTGCTCCGCAATAGGAGTGGAATCCACCAGGTCGATGAACATTACAATCCTGTTTTCAATGCGCGGCGTGAGATATTTTCCCGAAAGAATATCGATAAAAACGCCGGGAGAATATTTTTCATTGACTTCGATAAAAAGAATCGTAAACAGAAATACCGCCATCCACCGCGTGAAATGCGGAATGATCATCGAGGCTTTATAGATTTCGTGGTAGTAGCGATTGAATTCACCAATATCTTCCGGCGTGGGTTGTCTTTCAATCAGCCATATATAGGTAAAATGAAGAACAAAGTTGAGGACAAAGGCCGCCGCGGCCATCGCGATAATCTTTATGCAAAGGCTTAACCATAATGGTAAATGCCTGGCTACCCGTTTCAGAATATACACCAGCAAATAAGCCATCAGCAGGCAGACACCAAATATCATAACGATACGCACCACCAGCACAGTGGTGGTATTGATGTTCCAGGCATCGGGATTGAACTGTACGTGCTCGAAGTAAAATCGGTACAGGTATACAGCGGTATCAATGATGGTCCAGAATGCAGCTATAGCCAGCACCAGTTTTACGCGGTACCGGCCTGCTACATTGAATGGTATGCGAATGCGTAGTTTCATGCAAGCGCAAACTAAAAGGGTGATATCGACGGTTCATTGATGATGGATTGCTGTGGGGTGTGTAATAGCATGGCCAACACAAATGCAGTCACTGATACCAGAATGCCGATCATGAAAATGGTATAAGCCAGTCGCACCAGCCTGTACTTCCTGCCCAGGATCACACCGATATGATAGATGTCCTGGATCACCGAACCATACAGGTAATCAGGATCGCGCATCATGGTATTCATTGCCCACTTGTATTCATCCAGGCTTGTGCGGTGAAAATTGCCGAAGAAAAGCAGGTTTACCTTTTTGTTCAGTATCTCTTCTCTTGTAAAACTGCCCTGGCTCACCTTTGGCCTGGTTGCCAGGATGGCTACGATAATGGTTGCCAGCGATGAAGTAAGGAAAAGAATGGTAGGAATGGTAAGGTGCGTGTCTACTTCAATACGCCTGATCAGCACACTCAGTATCACTGATATGATGATGGCATTTACACTGATCAGGATGCTTGCCTTACCGTCGGCCATATTACTCAGCTCAAGATGGTTTTCAGAAGTCAGTCGCAGCATAGTCTGAATGCCCTTCGTGAGCAAGGCATTTTTTCTTTTTATATCCAATTCATCCTGCGGGTTCACGTCGGGAAGAATACTGCCTGAGGCATTTACTATATCGCGTTTGCTGACCTTTTTTCGAAAACGCTCGATATTTTTTTCTTTACCCTCCTGCAAAAGTCCGCGGCAGTAGTCTGTAAAAAACTGGTGACGCTCCAGCAGTTCAAGCGTGTTTTTTTCCCAGTCCATCACCAGCGTATTCATCTTGCGCAGCGTCAGCTCTTTCTTCATGGCCTTGTTGGTCTTCTTAAAATCGTCCATGCCGAAATGGTAGGTGTCCGCATCGCAGAGAATTTTTTCCTGCAAGGTCTGCGGTGAAGGTGGGAACCTGGTTATTTTGATCAGCGAAGCCACTTTCTGCAGAAAGCCTTCATCCTGTACGCGCGGTCCTACAAAGGCGCGCATCAGCTCCACGCTTTTCTCCTCGTGGTTGGCGGGCTCCGTCATCAGGTGGCCCGTGTCGTGAAACCAGGCAGCCACCAGCAATTCGGTCAGTTCATTCTGATCGAGGTCGTACTGACCCGCGATCTCCTGCCCTCGCCGTACCACAGATTTGGTGTGATCGAGATTATGAAAAACCAGGTTGTCCTGGTAGTACTTGTCGAATAATTCGTAAACGTACTTTTCAGAGTCCTTTATGATACCGTTGTTGCTTGACATACATATGTATTAAAACGTGAGATTAAGTTTTGTGCCGATGGTAAAATTGAATACCGGTTTTTCGTTCGAGAAGGCGATGGTGGCCGACACGAGCACCATATTATAAGGTACCAGGTAAAAGCCACCGCCATAAGCATAATGCCATTTGCGACTGCTCTCGCCCCTGTACCACACTCTGCCCACGTCGTTGAACACTACCAGCCCCACCTGCCCGGGGATTACATAATTCTTGCTATCAAATAATCTTATACGAAATTCGAGGCTGCCATAAGCCAGTGAATGACCGCTGAACCTGTTTTTACGAAAGCCGCGCAGGAAATTGTTGGCGCCCAGGTTCATTGCCTGGAAGTATTCAAAATCGTTGCTGAAAATATGACCGCCTCCCAAGCGAAGCACCGATACCACTCTTGCCGGGTCGTTCAGGCTGGAGTACACTACCATATCCGATTGAATCTTCGTTACATGATTCGCGTTATCCGTAACGGGGCGCATTTCTGAAAACTCCGAATACCAGTTGACACCGCGCGTGGGAAACAACTCATTGTTCAGCGTGTTGATCTGTATGCCGAGTTTCAAACCAGCATAGGTTTTTTTTGAATACACATCCATGGAATCAAGACCGGCAGCAGAAGGTTTGGCGAGAATATAGTCCTGGTTCTTTTCCGGCGAGTTCCAGTAGTGGAAGATCGAAGGCCCGGCGGTGAAACTGATATAATTGCCCATTTTTCTCCTGAGCAAAACGTCGGCATTGAAGTAACTGTAACGTACGCGGTAGAAGCGGATATCTTTGTCTTCGTCCAGCTTTGTTTCATTGCCAAAACCATAGAAATTATTGAGCACGGGATTCACCAGTTTCGTATTCACCACGAGATCGGTTTTTCTCAATACATCAGTAAATTGCCCGCGATAGGTAATTTGATAGGCTTTTTGGCCAATGGCAAATAAAGTATTCAACCGTTGATCCGAGGCAAAAGGCTCTTTTCGAAAACCATATTTTCGGTACCATAAACCGCCGCCAATCAAAAAGCCATCATCGCCATTGTAACCGATATTGAGGCGGGGAAAACGCCATATATTGTATTCATACTCGTTATAGTCGAAGTAATTCACGCGTGGATCGTTGCTGAAGCCCGGACGCGAGCCGCTGCTGCGCGAAACGAAATTGTTTTCCGACACCTGGTCGTACAGGTAGTTGCGGATATTACCACTTACGTTAAATGTATCTGCCCCCTTACCGCCGATTACGCGAATGAAGATACCCGATGAGCGGTCGGCCTTAATGTTGAAATAATCATTTCCATTAAAGCCATACAGCCTTAACTCTTTCGTATCTTTCGGATCGAATACGCGGTCATACTTTACAAAACTGGTGTCTTTGTTGATTTGTGAAATCACGTGCACCCTGATCTTGCCATCTTTTTCTTTCGTGACTGTGAAATACTCCGTTTCATTACTACCTAATATGTTTACATACCTCGACAGGAATTTGTAGTAATCATCAGCCGCTTTGGCCAGGTGACCGCGCCGGCTTTTTAATTTTTCATAGATCTTGTTTCCACTGATCGCATATATCTCGGCTGGCAACTGCTTCACGGCCTTGTCAAGTACCGAATCAGGCATTTGTGCAATAAAAATGCTGGTGATGCTGTCCCACTCGCGGCGGGTGAGTTCGTTCAGGAACAACCTGTCGAAATGCCGGGTGCTAAAACCCAGGTGCTTCACGTCGGGAATTCTGTGGCGAAAACCTTTCAGGAATGGTAGCTGGCGGATAGATGTGTATTGCAACAGCAAACCATCGGAGAAAAAGAATGCCTGGTCGCGGTCTTTAGGAATGGGATAATAAATTTTTCCCTGGCCCGTATCCTGAACGCCCCATTTCCATTGATCGAGATGGCGGTCCCAGTCGGCCACCAGGATATCGAGCAATCTTGCTTTCAGCACCTCTTTCTGCTTCACGCGGTGGTCGTTGTTTTCGATCAGCTTGCCGATGATGTTGATAGAGCTCTTGGTGTCTGATCCGTCCCACGAAGCATCTTTCGGCTCCAGCATCACCACTTTGTTGGCAAACAAGGGGCGGTAATAGCCGAATGCAGGATCGTCGGGCACTATGAAAAATTCGGGTTTAGCGTGCGGAATTTTGGCGGATGTGGCCAACGAATACAATACCATCGGCGCGTAAGGATGCGCCGCTGAGATCATATCCTGCACAATATCTTCTGCAATGCTGCCGCGCAACCCGGCGGGTATCACGGCATCAGGTTCTTTGTCGATGGTGCGCAGCGCCCATGATTTTCCATCCTTATCTTCCAGTGAGAGCGATTTCGTCTGCTTGCCGCCACCCATGCGTATGATCTTGAAGCCGCCTTTCTCTTCATTCAACCTGAACACTTTAAAATTCACCGGCTGCGACCAGACCTTGCGATAATTTTTTCCGAGAAAAAATTTTCTAAATCCCGAAGCGTGATCGTACTGGTTACTGGCCGGCGCCAGCACAAAGTCTTTGTACGCGGGTATGTCGTCCGTGGTGGTATCTTTTTCCAGTGGGGGCAGTTCTGAAAAATCAAGAATTACATCAGAATATCTTTCCCTGGCGGTTGATGAGTCGGCCTCAACGGTATAAAAACTGGTGCGTACTGTTTTGTTTTTTGAAATATCCAGCACGGCAAAGCCCAGCGAAGCATTGGCAAAAAGTGATTTCCTGTTTGTATTCACGCGCGTCACCTTACAGCCGCTGCCGCTTACGATATAGTGATACCCGCTGTCATCTTTCAGCAACTGCAGGTTGTGTTCATGTCCGTTGGCAAATATTATATTGGGATGGGAAGAGGTAGCAGCTTTTATCTGCCTGATCATATTCTGGTAAGCAGGATGCGGCAGGTCTTGTATATTTCCGAATATACCACGCGCTATGGGGTAAATGGAACCTATAACCGGCAGCGGGATATATAATTTGCTATTAAGATCGGTGAAAGGGAAAATATGTTGCTTAACACCATAGTAGCCCCCGTGAATGCCATTGCTTCTGAAGGGATGGTGCGAGGCTAGTATCACGAGCTTGTTGTAATGGTCGCGCAGCAGTTCACTGAGCGCGAGAATGAATTCGCTTTCCGTTTTACAATCGCAGTCAGATTCAATATCGGGCTTCTCGTTGGGGTGCAACCACCATTGACTATCGAAAGCAATCAGCACCACATCATCACTAAGTTTTATATCTACCGGGCCCGGGCAGCCATCGCGCGGGATGAAGGAGACATTTTCATCGCCGAGTTGATTTACGTAAGCCTGCTGCCGCAGGATGGCATCGTAACCATAACGGGCGCCATTTTCCCAGTCGTGATTGCCAGGAATCATATATACTTTGGCAGGCGTGTTTTTCGCTATGTTTACCTGCGTGTCCAGCACGGCGCGGATGGTGGTATAGTTTACGTCTGCATCGTCGGGCAGGCCATGCTGGTACACGTTGTCGCCCAGGTAGACAATCGTTGTTTTCTTATCGAGCTCGAACATTTTTTTGATAGCCGCTACCACGGGATGTTTCCCGTTGCGAAAAGCGCCGCCATCACCCACTAAAATGATTCGCGCCTGCACGCTGTCCTGGGTCTTCATTTTCTGTGCAAAACCAGTAGTGGCAAGCAATAAAAGGTATAGTGAGAACAACAATTGATTCATGTTCATCTTTTCTTATGGTATTTGAAGAGCAAAATATTCGCCACTCCCTTGTCGGCCGCTTCATTGGAGATTACCAGGTCTCCTGCGGGCGTAAATGTCAAACCTTCAGGTTGTTTGAAGAGTTTTTCGTCGAGGCGGTACGCAATTCTCGGCTCCCCCTTGCCATCGGTGATCACCAGCAGACTGTTCACCGCCGATATGAGGTACAATTCTTTGGTGATGGGGTGAACGGCCGAGGCGGATGGTTTAAACTTCAGGCTCTTCTCGCCCAGCATGATTGCGATCTTTTGTACATCGATGGTTTCCGTAGAATCGAGATATTGTTTGGTTACCGGGTCAAAAAAGTATTTGGTGACCGTTGGCTTCTTGTCAACATCGCAATCTTTACAGACCAGCGCAATCTTATGCGCGGCGCTGTCGTAATACAGACTTTCAAATTCGTTGCCCTTTGACGGAAAAATTGCGTCTGCCTTCAATACATTGTGATCCGGGCCAAAGGTGAATACCTCAATATGGCCATTACTCTGCAAAGCATAAAGGATAGTATCGATCATCAGTATCTCTTCATAATCGCCTGCACCGGAAAATTTCCATTTGCGTATGTGGTGGCGACCGGGCAAATGAATTTTGTACAGCCAGCCAAATTCATCGTTGATGGCAAATACACTGGTATCTTTCGCGTAGTAGGCTAACCCCGAGATTTCATCCAGTTCGATCGGCAGCTTGAGTATCCATGGCTTTGAAAAATCATATCCCTCCGGGCTTTCATACTTTGCTTTGGTGTCTTCGTGGCAGCGCGAAAAAAGCAGCATGAAAAGCCCGGCAATTATTAGTCTCGAAATCGTGTGTTGCATAGCGATTCATCGTATAAACTATGCTTCATGGGGGGAAAAATTGATGCCATCACTGGATTTGGACTTATCATACAGGTAGGGTTCCATTACCCGGCAGCTGGGGAATATATTCTACAAATACCCCTCGTTTAAGTTCGTTTCCTGTTTACAATGATGCTTAATTTCAGGCTCAGACTGAAGTAGCCATCGTTTTTTTCAGGGTTGCCCCTTCGCCCGCCACCTGCCGCGCCTGGCCCGCGCCGGTCTGACAGCGTTGCGGCGAGACTGGCCATGGAGGGGTTGAGGTACTGATAAAACAAAGCCGGGTCTATATATCGGTCGCTTACGTCGTCGAGATAATCGGTATTCAAAAACCGATAAATGAATTCCCATCTTATATTGAACAGCGCCGATGCTTCATACTTCAGCCCAAAGCCCAGGGGAAAATTGATCTGCGTGGTTTTATAGGGTAGGCGTTCAGGAAAAGTTGGAAAACCCTGGCCTTCTGTGCGTAGGGGTGAAAGAGAAATCCATTGTCCATTATGGAAGGTTTTGGGGTCAAATGAAAAAATTCCAACTCCTGCTGCCAGGTAAGGTGAAAGTCTCGGGCTGTATTCGTAGGGGTCCTGGAGCAACGATAGTGGATGGAATTCGAACATGAGCAGGCATTCCGTAATACGGCTTTTAAAATGCAGATTTCTGTTGTAGCGGTTTACGGCGTCTGAAATATTTCTTCTCAATACACTATCAGCTGCATTTACGTTGCCAAAAGCAATCTCCAGTCTTCCTCCGATCGTATACCTATAAAGGAACGAAACAAATGCCCCGGCGCAGGGCCTGGTACAATTCCAATTAATGTCTTTGTAAAATGGTTTTGGTCTTCCGGGTTTTCCGCCTAAATCTGTCAGGCAGTTCATAGCGCCGATGGATAATCCTGTTTCGGCTATTATTAATCTGTCGAAATACTGGTCGTTGTAATAATAGGTTTGCGCGTGGCAAACAGAGATGAGTGCGGACAAAATCCCGAGCAGCAAGAATCTTTTCATATATACGGATGATTTGTACTGCCCGCGGGGAGTATTGCTTACGGTGAAGGGAGAGCGAAGATAGGGGATTTTATTTTTCCGCAGTCTTTTTCACCACCTTCTGATAATACTTGCACGCTGGTTTCAATCCGCATATTTCACACCTGGGATTACGGGCGGTGCACACATAGCGGCCGTGCAATATCAGCCAGTGATGGGCCAGATGAACTAAATCGCGGGGGATGTACTGTACCAGCTGCTTTTCGGCGGCCAGCGGTGTTTTGGCGCCTACGGTCAGGCCGATGCGGGCTGAGACCCTGAACACGTGTGTGTCTACGGCCATATTGGGCTGCTGAGCTATCACCGAGGTGATCACGTTGGCGGTCTTGCGGCCGACGCCCGGCAGCTGCATCAGCTCTTCCACGGTCAGCGGCACTTCGCCATTGAACCTTTCCACCAGCATTTTGGCCATGCCGAGGAGGTGTTTGGTTTTATTGTTGGGGTAAGAAATGCTTTTAATCAGGGGGTATAGTTCTTCAAAACTGGCTTTGGCGAGGGAGGCGGGCCCGGGGTATTTTTCGAAGATGGCGGGGGGGGTCATGTTTACCCGCTTATCGGTACACTGGGCCGAAAGGATTACCGCTACCAGCAGCTGGTAAGGGTTATCATATATTAATTCCGTCTCCGCATTGGGAGCATGCTCTTTGAAATAGTCGATAACGAAGCGGAAGCGCTCTTTCCTGGTCATTCCTGTTGGAAAATGACGCGAAATTAACGGATGGGGACTAGAAAGCCCAATCAAATTAATTTACTGAGAAGCAATACGTTAGAAGCTTAAACCGGTTGAGTTGCAGCCTCGCGCGCATAGTTGAGCACATTCAGGATTACTTCTGTCCTGGGAGATTCGAGAGCCTTATCCAGGGTTTGAGAAGAAGCTTTCAGCACTTCAAATTTCTCGCGGAGCGTCCAATCTTCCTGTAGCGCAGCCTCTATGGCTGCTGTCGTCTCAGGGGAGGTTTCGTTATACAAGTACCGTACAAGATCCTCTGGTGTAAAGAGAACAGTCATAGGCAAACCATTTATGTCCTTATAAAATTCCGAAAGAGTCAATTTCGGAGTCCGTCCAAATCTCTAACGATGATTGGTTTCTCTTATTGTGAAGGCTATTGGAAATTAAAGAAATTGAGCATTCCGGCGGGAAGCCAGGCCTAAAGTAATGAAAGAGTTGGAGAAATCAAATAGCATTGGGGGAATATTGAATTTGAATTTGAACAAGGAATTTGAGTGGGAATGGGGGAGTATAGCAGCTTTCTGAGACACAAGCCCTTTATTCTCATTCAAATTCCTTGTTCAAATTCAAATTCAATATTCTCCGGTGCTTACTTCACTATGTAGAGATCTTCGTTGTCTTTCTTCATGCGGTATTTTTCGCGGGCGTATTTTTCCAGCAAAGCGGGGTCGTTTTTGAGCTGGTCGAGTTCGCGCTGCGTGAGCTGGATTTGTTCGAGGTAGTAGTCGCGGCTCTGACGAAGCTGTTTAAGTTCCTGGCGGTGTTTGAAATGGGTGGTGATGATGTCGCGGTCGTCGAAAAAAACGAGCCATATACCAAACACCAAAAAGGTGAGGAGGTATTTGTTTTTGAGAAAGGAAGGAATGGAATTGAGAAAGGACATTTTTGTTGTTGGTTGAATACGCAACAATCAACAATCAGTTGAAAACTTTCAAATTTGTTGGCTGGCGGCGAACAGATTTGAGAATTTTCAACTGATCAATGGTTGTTGTTTTATTTTTCTATTTCCCAAATTTAATCTTTCCTTTCGGATACACGGCGTTTTCACCCAGCATTTCTTCGATGCGGATAAGCTGGTTGTATTTGGCCATGCGGTCGGTGCGGCTGGCAGAACCGGTCTTGATCTGGCCGCAGTTTAATGCTACAGCGAGATCGGCGATGGTGGTGTCTTCTGTCTCACCGCTGCGGTGACTCATGATGGTATTGTAACCATTGCGCTGTGCCAGGCTTACGGCATCGATGGTTTCGGTTACGGTGCCTATCTGGTTTACCTTTACCAGCAATCCATTGGCCACGCCTTCATCAATACCTTTCTGCAGGCGTTTTACATTGGTCACAAACAAATCGTCGCCCACCAGCTGGCATTTGTCACCGATAGCTTCGGTAAGCATTTTCCAGCCTTTCCAGTCATCTTCGGCAATGCCGTCTTCGATAGAAATGATGGGATATTTTTTCACCCAGCTTTCCCAGTATTTCACTACCTGCTCGCTGCTCATTTCCTTACCGCTGCTCTTATGGAAAACGTATTTTTTCTTCTTAGCATCCCACAACTCGGTGTTGGCAGCATCCATAGCAATGCCTATCTGTGTGCCGGCTTTATATCCTGCAGCATTGATGGCTTCCAATACAGTCTCGATGGCTTCTTCATTGCTTTGGATGTTGGGGGCAAAGCCGCCTTCATCACCTACGTTGGTGCTGAAGCCTTTTTTCTTCAACACGCTCTTCAGTGCGTGGAAGATTTCAACGCCCCAGCGCAATCCTTCGCTGAAACTGGGTGCGCCGATGGGCATCACCATAAATTCCTGGAAGTCGATTTTGTTGTCGGCATGCGCGCCACCATTCAGGATGTTCATCATCGGGATGGGCAGGGTTACTGCATTTACACCGCCGAGATAGCGATACAAAGGCAGATCGCGCTCCTGTGCAGCGGCTTTAGCCACGGCCATTGATACGGCCAGCGTGGCATTGGCGCCGAGCTTGCTTTTATTATCAGTGCCGTCTATGCGGATCAGCATATGGTCGATCTGCGCCTGCAGCGCCACTTCCATACCGATCAGCTGGTCGGCAATTATTTCGTTTACATTGTTCACGGCTTTCAGCACGCCCTTGCCGAGGTATTTTTTCTTATCACCGTCGCGCAATTCAACGGCTTCGTGTGCGCCGGTGCTGGCGCCGCTGGGCACAGCGGCACGGCCCAATGCACCGCTCTCGGTAATTACGTCAACTTCTACTGTGGGATTACCACGGCTGTCAAGTATTTGTCTCGCATGAATGTCTGCTATCAGGCTCATTGTATAACGAATGTTTAAGTGTTAGTCAAAAAATTACTTGATTCTGCTCAGCAGGTTATCCACCACATTTATCCAGTCGTTGTAGTGTTCCGAATCCTGCCAAAGGTCTTTCAGTTCTGAGTTATCTGATTTGATGCGCGCAAGTGCCTTATCGCTTTCGCTGATGATATCGGCAGAGATAAGAGCATCCACATTTTTACCTGCCAGCCAGTCTTCAGCATTTTCGGGAAAATCTTCAGCCATATTGCCTTTGGCGGCGGCAATGAATTCGATGGCTGCCAATGCTTCATTTGCCTCATCCGACTCCAGGTATTCGTCGCCCGGGCATTCGGCCGCCGTTTTTATAGCATGGATAATTTTCTCCATGCCTTGTTCTGTTACTTCATACACGAAATCGTGTGCTGTATCATTGCCAAAATTTGAGTGATCCCAGGCTCCCATTGTGTTGTTTTAATGATTAAAGATTATTGACGTGCGGTTAATTCCCTGAAGACTTCTTCGAGGCTGGTGCCGCCGGCTTGCAAAGAAACAATATTCAGGTTTTGCCGCAAAGCAAGTTCCATTAATTGTCTTTGCGCCAGGGCCACATCGGTACAACCTAACTCCCATTCGTTAGTTCCGATCTTGTTGACCGTTTGTACGCTGCTGAGCCTTTGCAGCCATTCAGCTTCCAGGGGCTCCTGTAAGACCACTTTCAGCATATTGCTTTTCTGCGATTGCGTGCGCAGGTTGCTCAGTTTATCATTGGCAACCATCTTGCCGCGGTTGATGATGATGACGCGGTCGCAGATGGCTTCCACCTCCTGCAGTATGTGCGATGAAAATAATACCGTCTTTTTTTGTCCCAGCGACTTGATTACTTCGCGAATCTCGATAATCTGGTTGGGGTCGAGGCCGGTGGTGGGCTCATCAAGTATCAGTACCTCCGGATCATGAATCAATGCCGCCGCCAGCCCTACGCGCTGCTTATAGCCTTTCGACAGCTGGCCGACGCGTTTCTTGCTTTCGATGGTCAGTCCTACCGTTTGAATTACCTCGTTGATCTTTTCTTTTTTGTTGGGCACCTTATGAATATCCGCCACAAAATCGAGGTATTCGCGGATATACATGTCGTAGTACAGCGGGTTCTGCTCGGGCAGGTAACCGATTTTCGACTTGGCGGTTAGCGGTTCTTTCTTCACATCCACGCCGCTCACGTAGGCATCGCCCTCATCGGGTTGCAGGTAACCGGTGATGATTTTCATAGTAGTGCTCTTGCCCGCCCCGTTAGGACCGAGAAAGCCGACTATTTCTCCCTTATTTACCGTGAAACTGATCTGGTCAATTGCTTTTTGCTCGCCGAAAAGCTTGGTCAGATTTTTTACCTCGATGGACATGGGTGCAAAAGTATTGTATTTTGATCAGGGAAGCGAAGATGGTTTGATTTACCAGGGATCACGGATTACTCCTTCACCGCCACCGCGATTTTTGAATCGGCTGTGCCGTAGTATAAAAACCATTTGTTGTTGAACTGTGCCAATCCCTCTACAAAACATACATGATTTACCTGGCCGGTGGTTTCATAGGGTTTGTCGGGTTTCATAAACCAGGTGTCCATACGCTGCAGCACTTTGGCAGGATCGTTTTTATCCATCAAGATCTGGGCAGCGGCATAGGTGCCTTCGGGCAATGAGCTGTCGCCGACTGAATGCGTGTTGCGACTGTTATAGATCAGCACAATGCCGCTGTCGGTAAGCATGGCGGGCGGACCGGGTTCCACGAGGTCGCTATCGAATTTTTTCGGCCGCGGTCCAAATACGATCTTTAATTCAGGCACTTCTTTGGCGTTGTGACGCAGTTCGATAGTTGGCTTTTCACCATTTTCGTACAACACCGGTGTCCAGTGTGCCAAATCATCGCTCGTGGCAACCCATATGTTCACATCGCCCCAATACATCCAGTACTTACCGTTGATCTTCGTAGCAATGATTTTTCCATTTTCATATTTCGACACAATCGCGCCCGATTTTGACCACACGTCTCTGTACTTTCCCGAAAAGGCGGGACCATGTTTTGTCCATGAGCGCAGGTCTTTGGATGATGCCACCATCAGGCGCGCCAGTTTACCGTCGTATGAGGTATAAGTCATGTAGTAGGTGCCATTCTCATCTTCGACTACGCGTGGGTCTTCGCAGCCTCCTTCCCATTCGTACATCTTCTGATCATCATTGTCGGGGAAAAATACCGGCTCGGAGTGGCGCGTGAAGTGAATGCCATCGCTGCTCTCGGCGAGGCCAATGCGCGAGGTGCCTGCATATTTTCCCACCGTGTCTTCGGCGCGGTACAGCATATATACTTTGTTGTCGCGCACTACCACAGCAGGGTTGAACACGTCTTTCTGTTCCCAGCTGATTTGTTTTTTCCAGATGGGGCAGGTGAACACGCCCGTGCCAGGGCCGAGAATGGGGTTTACAGAGTCAACTTTCACAAATGGCAGCAGTGCCCAGCCTGGCGAGTTGCTATCAGCTTGTGCAGGGGCGGTAGTTTCCTGGTCCCGGCAGCCTGTCAGCAACAAAAAATTAAGTGTAATTATTACCGGTAAAAATTGTCTTATGGTTTGCATCCCAAAGATTTATGTCCTTAAAGATAATGGGCTGCCAGCAGATTGCGCAATTTTTCGGCGAACGGTTTGGCCGCTTACAATGAGAAAGTTAATTTTAAAGGAAGCCTATGCAAAGAAAGCCAAGCCATATGGCCCTTCGATTTGCATCGTCCATCTTCCTGATGGCAGTGCTGTTATGGCTCACCGTTAGTGCACCCTTTGTAATAGCTTTTCAAAAACAGGTAGACGAGCTCGACAGGCAGCTGGTGGTAAATACGATTAACACAAAGGCCTGTACTGATGAAGATTCTTCCAACTGCAATCCTTTCGCCAATACTACCGAAGAAAAAACCGAATCGTCCAACTCCGTGAACTTCTCGGAGGAATATATGCACGATCATCACGAACCCATCCACACCATGGATGATCTGCTGAAGCACGATAACTGCGGACATTCCGCTCTGTATATTGAATTCTACGGTGAACTGATCTCCCCGCCTCCCGAAGTGTGAACAATGATATGACCCATTACCGGTAACGCTTCTGTTATCATTGTTTCACCCACAATTCACCATTATATGAGAGCGCATTATTGGGAATCGCGTCAGTCTATGACGCCCCAAAAGGCATTGGAGTTTCTACGCGAAGGCAATGAACGTTTTTTGAAAAATCTGCACCTGAACCGTAATAACCTGCAGTTGGTAAACGAGACTGCAGAAAAGCAATTTCCATTTGCCGCCATCTTAAGTTGCAGCGATTCGCGCGTATGCGCCGAGCTGATATTTGACCAGGGACTGGGAGATATTTTCAGTATAAGACTGGCAGGAAATATTGCCAGCGTGAATGCAATCGGCAGCATGGAATATGCTGTGAAGGAACTGGATTCAAAGCTGATCGTCGTGATGGGCCACAGCAATTGTGGTGCTGTTCGCGGAGCCTGCGACAACATCAGCTTGGACAACCTGAACGCCCTTCTTGATCATATATACCCCGCGGTGGAAGCCGAGACAGAAACGAGGGAGAACCGCAATTCCAGTAACAAACAATTTGTGGCCAACGTCACGCGCCTCAACGTGCAGCACCATATACAGGTGACGCTCCAGAAGAGCAACATCATCCGCACTATGGTGAGCAGCGGCGCTATTGGCATTTGCGGCGCCATCTACGATGTAGAAACCGGTAAAGTTGAATTTATCGAGTATCACCCTCAAAAACTTATGAATCATGAATGGCATGCAGTTAAAGCGTGATACGGTACTAAACCGCATCCTCTTTTTTATGAATCCTCTCGACGGACGTTACGAGGATTTACGCAAAGGCAATCTCAAACTCAATATCATCAAGGATCTTACCGCTGGTCTTATAGTGGCGATGGTGGCTATACCACTGGCAATGGGTTTTGCCATGGCCAGCGGCCTGCGCCCTGAGCAGGGAATCCTGGGTGGCGCTGTGGCTGGTTTGATCGGCGCCTTATTCGGCGGCAGCAAATACCAGGTATATGGACCTACCGCCGCATTTATACCTGTTATCGGAGGACTGATGGTCACTTACAACCACGGCTTCCTGGTACTGGTATCGATCATCGCCGGAGTGCTGCTGATGATATTCGGCGTAGCAAGATTTGGTAAGGTGGTTGAACTGGTGCCGCATTCTATTGTGGTTGGTTTTACCATCGGTATTGCCGTGGTAATTGCTTTTTCACAACTGGGAGAAATATTAGGATTCAAAGAAAAGCTCGGGTATGGATTGATGGGTCAAATTTCGAAGACGTTTGCATTTATAGACCAGCTGAATATTTATGCGCTGTCTATTGCGCTGCTTACTTTCATTATATGCAAGTACCTCATCAAGATTTCCACTTTTATACCGGGGCCGCTGATCGCGCTTGGCTTTGGCTGGCTGATGGGCGCCACTTTGTGGAAGGATAAAGGATTAATTCTGATCAAAGACAAATACGGTTCCATACCCACCGATTTCTGGGCGGTGACGCCGCCCGTGATGCCGGCATTCAACGCCACCGTGTTGTTCGACATCGTGTATTATGTATGTGCGATTTTCATAGTGGCTGCCATCGAAAGCCTGCTTTGTTCGCGCATGGCCGACAGGGTGGCTAATAATAAGGGTTTGCCCTATAATCCTAACAAGGAGTTGTGGGGACAAGGCCTGGTGAATATCATAACGCCGTTGCTGAATGGCTTTCCGCATACGGGTGCGCTGGCGAGGACATCGGTAAACATTAAATGTGGCGCCTTATCGCCGTTGGCTGGCATCGCGAAATTTACTTTCAAACTGTTACTGGCAGCATTCCTGGCAACTTATCTCGAAATGGTCCCCATGGCCTGCATCGGCGGCATCTTATTGTATGTGGCCAATGGTATGGTAAAAAAAATTGAGATCAGATCGATACTGGCTACGCGCAACAGGTTTCATATTTTCCTGATGATCTTTACGGCCGTGATGGTGCCGGTATTGGGATTTATGCCTGCGGTGCTGTCGGCAATCGGAATCTATGTGCTGATGGTGATGACAAGGCTGGTGGAAAAACCGGGATTAAGGCCTGCCACCGGGGTGATGCCTTCGTCTCGTGAAGAAAAATAAGCTATCTTCGGCAGCTCATTATGGTCGCATTAATTCTCGGAGTTTTCATTGTAGGTTATGCTGCTATAGCTTTTGAGCATAACATAAAGATCAACAAGGCTGCTACTTCATTAATTACCGGCGTACTCTGCTGGTCGATCTACGCCTTGTACAGCATGGATAAGGATCTACCCGTACACCAACTGACCGAGCATCTCGGCGAGGTGGCGGGCATTTTGTTTTTCCTGATGGGCGCCATGACCGTGGTGGAGCTGATAGACGCGCACGATGGATTTGAGATCATCACCGGTCATATCACTACTACCAGTAAAAAGAAGCTGGTGTGGATTGTGGCATTCATCTCATTCTTTTTGTCGGCAGTACTCGACAACCTTACTACCACCATCGTGATGGTATCGCTGCTGCGCAACCTGGTGCAGGAAAGGCGGGAGCGGTTGCTGTTTATCGGGCTGGTGGTGATTGCTGCCAACTCGGGTGGCGCCTGGTCGCCGATTGGCGACGTAACAACGACTATGTTGTGGCTGGGCGGACAGATTGACGCCCAGGCCATCGTGAGCCATGTAATTGTGCCCAGCCTGGTGTGCTGCGCAGTGCCCGCTTTTATTATCAGCCTGCAGGTAAAGGGAACTCTTAAACGTACAGATGTCAGCCTTACGAGAAACGGCCTGGCAGGACCCCGCTCGCGGTTAGTGGTGTTTCTGCTGGGTGTAGGCACGCTGATGTTTGTGCCGATATTCAAAATAATTACCAATCTGCCGCCGTATATGGGCATTTTATTTGGACTGGGTGGTATGTGGCTGATCACGGAATTAATTCATAGCGAAAAAGACGAGGCAGAGAAAGGTCTTTTGTCGGTGAACCATGCGCTGCGCAAAATAGATACGCCCAGCATACTTTTCTTCCTGGGCATATTGCTGAGCGTGGCGGTGTTGCAGACGACTGGCGTGCTGGCAGAACTGGCTGTGTGGTTAGACAATAACCTGGGAAATATAGAGGCCATCACTTTCAGCATAGGTGCACTGTCGAGTATTGTCGACAACGTGCCGCTGGTGGCCGCCGCGCAAGGTATGTACAGCCTGCAGCAATTTCCCACCGATCATACTTTCTGGATGATGCTGGCCTATTGTGCTGGTACCGGGGGCAGCATGCTCATCATAGGGTCGGCAGCAGGCGTGGCAGCTATGGGTATGGAAAAAATAGATTTTTTCTGGTACCTCAAAAGGGTTGGCTGGCTCGCTCTTCTCGGTTACGCCGCCGGTATGGCTGTGTACCTGCTGCAGCAATACCTGCTTGCCTGATCGGCATTTTTACAGGCCGTCGTATTCGTATACTTCATCAATAGGCGTTCCTGCCTTCAAATCAAACAGCGGGTTGATAAGTCCATTTTTTAAACCATATACCCAGCCATGCAGGTCGGGGCGCTGCTCTTTTTTCCACGCGCGCTGAATGATGGATGTTTTTGCCAGGTTCATCACCTGTTCAACCACATTCAATTCAACCAGCCGGTCGCAGCGCGCCTCTTCGTCTCTTATTTTGTTCAGCTCATCCCTGTGCAGGCGGTACACGTCCTTGATGTTTCGCAGCCACATATTCAGCACCAGCTGAAAATCGGTCTTTGAAGTGGCCGCCTTCACACCACCACATCCATAGTGCCCGCACACAATCACATGCTTCACCTTTAAATGGTTTACCGCGTAGTCGAGCACCGACAGCAGGTTTACATCGGTATTCACTACCAGGTTGGCCACATTGCGGTGAACAAATATTTCACCGGGTTGCGTGCCTGTAATTTCATTGGCGGGCACACGGCTGTCGCTGCATCCAATCCATAAAAAGTCGGGTTTCTGTATATCCGATAAACGGTCAAAAAATTCGGGGTCGTCTGCTAATTTTTCCTGTGCCCAGGCTTTATTCTCCAATAATAGTTTCTCGTATGGATGCATCTCTTTTGATTTGTCGTTGATAATTTAATTTTCGACAAGGGCCAGTTCACGCAATCTTTTTTCAATTCTGAAACCCTGTGCCTTGTTAATGCTTCGTTTCAATTCCACTTTGATATTCTTCAGGTGCGCATGCATCATAAAGTCTTCTATCACTTCAATTACATCCTTATCAATATAATCGGCTCTTGTGGCATCAATTAATACAAACGAGTTTTCAGGCACTTCCTCGAGTTTGTATTTGATGATGGGTTTGTTCAGGAACGATACGTCTTTGCGCAGGCGGAAAAGATATCTGTTCTCATCATTCACCACCAGCACCGCCGACTTGAAATTGCTGCGCATTACAAAGAACAAACCTACCACGCAACCGATCAGGATACCTACCAGCAGGTCGGTGAACAAAATGGCCACCACGGTAATTACAAAGGGCAGGAACTGGTCCATGCCTTTCTTGTAATAATTGATAAAGATAGATGGTTTGGCCAGTTTAAAACCAGTATATATCAAAACGGCTGCCAGCGCGGTCAGCGGAATCAGGTTCATCACGGTGGGTATCAACGCCACCGCTACCAGCAGGAATATGCCGTGCAGGATGGCCGATTTTTTCGTCTTGGCACCGGCATACACGTTGGCGCTGGTGCGCACGATGACCGACGTAATGGGCAAACCACCGATCAAACCTGCCACCACGTTACCTACACCCTGCGCTTTCAGCTCGCGGTTGGTGGGCGTTACGCGCTGGTAGGGATCCAGCTCATCAGCTGCTTCAATATTGAGCAACGTTTCCAGGCTCGCCACCAGCGCAATGGTTACGGCGGTGGTCCATACCGTCATATTGCCGAGATAACCGAAATCTGGATGGGTAAAGAATGATAAGAATTCATCCATCGATTCGGCTATGGGCAGTTGCACCAGGTGCACGCCGCTGAGCGCCAGCTCGGGTTGGTACAATTTCAGCACTTCATTGATACCCGTGCCAACGAGCACCACCACCAGCGGAGCTGGTATAAACTTGAATGCTTTGGCCATTTTCACAATGTACTTATCCCACACTATATAGAGCAGAATGGAAAACACGCCAATGGCGGCGGCAGTCGGTACCATGTTCGCCAGGGAATAATAAATTTCGGTGACGGTATTATGACCATCCTGCTGTTTGAAGGTCTGGTCGCCCTCGAAATCTGCTTCGTAGCCTACCAGGTGAGGAATTTGTTTTAAGATGAGGATAAGACCAATCGCCGCCAGCATGCCTTTAATTACGCTGCCGGGAATATAGTCGCCCAGTATACCTGCTTTCAGATAACCAAGCACTACCTGCAGTATACCGGCTATTACCACCGCCAGCAGGAAGGCTTCAAATACCGGCAATTTGCCCAATGCCACAATCACTATGGCTGTAAGACCAGCGGCAGGTCCGCTTACACTTAATTGAGATCCACTCAGTGCACCAACTACAATACCGCCCACGATACCGGCAATAAGTCCTGATAAGGGCGGTGCGCCCGAACCTAATGCGATACCAAGACAAAGAGGCATTGCAATAAGAAACACAACCAGGCTTGCCGGCAAATCCGCGCCCAATGTTTTCAAGTGGGCCTTGAATCTATTTACCATAAACAACAAATATTTTTTAAGTCATGAATAACACGACTTACTTCGCTTGAAGATGTACGTTACTAATTGGTTACAATAACAGCTTTCAACAATTTTGGTTTGTTAGAAAGTTGGGTTACTGACAAGAAAAGACTGACTTGAAAAGAAGAAAGAGTTATGCGTTGGGAGGGGGAGAATGAATTTCGGAATGAACGAAACGCAGTTTATCGGCTTCATGGATCATATGCTCGAAAAGTGCATTTGCCCAGAAAGGATTCACTCCGCTGTGATGATCATGAATGTATTCTTCGTTGAAAGAAACAGGCACATCGGGTGATTTTTCGTCCGGGCCTGCAGGATTGGAAGGATAACCAGTTCCAGGTTCGCTTTCTTCGCTGTTCCAGGCAATAGGAGCATTACCGTTTTCATCCGAATAAATGAACTGGTTCACTGTAGTCAGAAATAATAACAGCAGTATCATGGTTACCGAGGAAATCATTTTCCCGGTAGTCACGTTGGTTGCTATTTTTCTAACTGGGCTCATTGTCAACAATAAGTGATGGCAAAGATAGCCGTCACGGTTTAGTATTAAAGGCTGTTAATGTATTTTAACAAAAATAAATTCAGAAAAAACGCTGCAGTGACAATTATGCATTCATTCAAACGATATGCCACTGCGGATTGTTGTCACGCTGCTTGAAATATTGGCAGCATGATTAACGCTCGTTAGTTTCTTTGCTATTCTCAGGCAGATGGGCGTATTCGCCTTTGAGTGCGTAGTATCCAAAGATCACCATACCTATTGCAATAGGCAAGAATACCACCACAAACACGCCCCATTGAATTTTGGTATCGATCTCCGGCTTTTTGGCAATCTCGCTGGCGGCTGTTTTAATTAAATAATAAACAGCAATCGGACCCAACAGAATCCATAGCACGCCGAGATATTTTTTCAGTGCATTCATACAATTGTTTTAATCATTTACATCCGGATCGATCCGGTTGCTGATATACACCGCGCCGATAATCATGCACACCGCCGCAACTACAATCGGGTACCATAGCCCCGATAATTTGTCATTCACATATATCGTCGTCATCAGCGTGGCAATGAAAGGTGTTAACCCGCCAAACACGCCGTTGCCGATATGATAGGGCAGCGACATGGACGTGTAACGTATGCGCGTTGGAAATAGTTCAACCAGGAAAGCCGCAATGGGTCCATACACCATCGTCACGTACAACACGAGAACAAATACGAGTGCCACAAATTTCCAGTAAGTACCGGTATCAACCACTTTATCGCGATAGAGCAACGGGCCGGCCTTTATAGTGCCATCGGCTTTAACGGTATCTATCGCTACCTGCTTGTAAACAGATCCGTTTTCGAAATGATGAAATGCTTTGGTTGTCGTTCTGATGGAGTCGCTTGATTTGGCTCTTGCTATCGTAGTTATTTCCGGCACTTCGGGCTCCACTACGCGCGTAACCTGTCCCGGCGGCTCGCTCAGTTTCAGGAACTGATCGAAGATGATATGATAAGTGGAAATGGCCAGCAACATGCCGATGATCATGATCCATTTTCTGCCTACTTTATCGCTCCAGCTTCCAAATACTACGAAGAATGGTGTGGCAAATAAGATAGCCCATATCAGAATGGTGCGCGACTGATCGAAGCTGATGCGGCAGACCGTTTCGACAAAACTCTGCGCGTAAAATTGGCCGGTGTACCAAACCACGCCTTGTCCCATGGTGGCGCCAAACAACGCCAGCAGCACCATCTTCAGGTTCATTTTATGACCAAAACTTTCCTTCAGCGGATTCACGGAAATCTTGCCCTCGGCTTTGATCTTGCTGAACAAGGGCGATTCTTTCATTTTTAACCGGATGTAAATAGAAACGCCCACCAATACGATCGACAACCAGAAAGGTATGCGCCAGCCCCAATCGTCGAAGCGCCGGATAGATTCATTGAGATCGCTGTGGAGTGAGTGACGCACAATCAGAATCACACCGAGCGAGAGAAACAAGCCGAGCGTGGCGGTGGTCTGTATCCAGCTGGTATAGTACCCGCGCTTGTCGGGTGGAGAATGCTCGGCCACATAGGTGGCGGCGCCACCGTATTCACCACCCAATGCAAGACCCTGCAGTAATCGTAATACGAGAACGATGAGCGGCGCGGCAAAACCAATGCTTGCATAACCCGGCACCAGCCCGATGGCAAAGGTGCTGCCACCCATAATAACAAGTGTTAGCAGAAAGGTGTATTTCCTGCCGATCAGGTCGCCCAATCGTCCAAAAACCAATGCACCAAAAGGCCGCACGATAAAACCCGCAGCGAATGTGGCGAGTGTTGAAAGCAGCGCGGCTGTGGGATTTCCGCTGGGGAAAAATTGTTGGGCAATAATAGTAGCCAGGCTGCCGAAGATGTAGAAGTCGTACCACTCAATTAGTGTGCCTACTGAAGAAGCTGCAATTACTTTCCAGATGCCTTTTGAAGCAGTAGATTGGTTCATTCGGGGAAATTAATAAAAATCATTCGTAATTTAACCGCCCGAAATTGAACTGAACAAACTAATTAACGCATGTCATATCCATACCAGCTGACTTCACCCGAGCAATACAAAGCAGCGTACAAAAAGAGTGTTGAAGATCCGGAAGGTTTCTGGAGCGAAATCGCCTCGCATTTTTACTGGAGAAAGAAATGGGATAAAGTACTGGAGTGGGATTTTCAGAAACCTACCATCAAATGGTTCATAGGTGGTAAGCTGAATATTACTGAGAATTGCCTCGACCGTCACCTGGAAAAACTCGGCAACCAGCCCGCCATCATCTGGGAGCCGAACAACCCGGAAGAACATCACCGCGTGCTCACCTATAGAACGCTTCACGAAAAAGTGATGCAGTTTGCCAATGTGCTTAAGAACAACGGCGTAAAAAAAGGCGACCGCGTATGCATATACATGGGTATGGTGCCTGAGCTGGCTATTGCCGTTCTTGCCTGCGCGCGAATAGGCGCAGTGCATAGCGTAGTGTTTGGCGGTTTCAGCGCGCAAAGCATTGCCGACAGATTGCAGGATGCAAAGGCTGAATACATCGTAACCTGCGATGGCACCTTCCGCGGCAACAAAGAAATTCCGCTGAAACCTGTAATAGACGATGCGTTGGTACAATGCCCGTTTGTGAAAAGAGTGATTGTGCTTACCCGCACGCGCACACCCGTGTCAATGATCAAAGGCAGAGATGTGTGGTGGGAAGATGAGATCAAGAAAGTGGAAACACAGGGCAATCCCGATTTCCCTGCCGAAGAGATGGATGCAGAAGATATGCTCTTCATCCTATACACTTCAGGTTCCACTGGTAAACCCAAAGGCGTGGTGCATACCTGCGGTGGGTATATGGTGTATACCAATTACACTTTTGTAAACGTATTTCAATACCAACCGGGACAGGTTCATTTCTGCACGGCCGATATTGGCTGGATCACTGGTCATAGTTATATCGTGTATGGTCCGTTGAGCGCGGGCGCCACCAGCCTGATGTTTGAAGGCATACCCACCTGGCCCGATGCCGGGCGTTTCTGGGAAATAGTGGATAAGTATAAAGTGAATATCCTGTACACTGCACCTACGGCTATTCGTTCGCTGATGGGCTTTGGTCTTTCACCTATACAAGACAAAGACCTCAGCTCGCTACAGGTACTCGGTACCGTTGGTGAGCCCATCAACGAAGAGGCCTGGCATTGGTACAATGAAAACATTGGTAAGAAGAAAGCGCCTATCGTTGATACCTGGTGGCAGACCGAAACCGGTGGCATCATGATATCGAATATGGCGGGCGTTACGCCGGGTAAACCATCCTGGGCTACTTTACCCATACCCGGCATTCAACCCGTGCTGGTTGATGAAAATGGCATGGAGCTTACTGAGGCTGAAACTTCGGGTAATCTCTGCATCAAATTTCCCTGGCCCGGCATGCTGCGCACCACCTATGGAGATCACGAGCGCTGCCGGCAAAATTATTTCGCCACCTATCCCAACTTATACTTCACCGGCGATGGCTGTCTGCGCGACAAAGATGGAAATTACCGCATCACCGGCCGCGTAGACGATGTGCTGAATGTGAGTGGACACCGCATTGGTACCGCCGAAGTGGAAAATGCCATCAATATGCACGCGGGCGTTGTAGAAAGCGCGGTGGTGGGTTACCCGCACGATATTAAGGGACAAGGCATCTACGCTTTCGTGATATACACGGGCTCTCACGGCGATGATGCGCTGGCAAAGCAAGACATCACCCAAACCGTCGCTCGCATCATTGGACCTATAGCCAAGCCCGATAAAATACAATTCGTAAAGGGCCTCCCCAAGACACGGAGCGGAAAAATTATGCGCCGCATCCTGCGCAAGATTGCCGAAGGGGAAACTGAAAACTTAGGCGATACCACCACCCTGCTTGACCCAAGTGTAGTAGAAGAAATAAAGCGGGAAAGACTATAGCAGGAAAATCCACGATCCCTGTCCGCGCAATCCGCGTAATCGCCACAATCCGTGATAAAAGAAAACCCCACGGCTGGAGTTGCGGGGTTTTCATAGTTACGGAAACATTGACCGTTTACTGAAAACAACGGTTACTTTAAATACGATTTCCTAAACCGGAAGGTTGGTTTAGGAAATCTACGAGAAAAATTACGTGGAATATTTACGAATGCGCTTTATCGTTGTATCGTCACTTTAGTGCCTACCGGCAGGTACCGGTCTAATTCATCCAGGTCTTCATTTTTCACCGAAATACAACCATTGGTCCAGTTGGTGAAATCATCCACTACGATGTCATCATTCTTCCAGGTGCCGTGTATAGCTATGCCGCCGCCGATTTTTGCTTTAGCGGGAATTTTACCTGCTGCCTTACGCGCTTTGAATTTCGCCCAGCTTTCGGCATTGGGATAATCGAGCATAAACATCTTATGCCATTTATCGTGCGGCTTCTTTGATATGATCTTGAAATTGCCTTCGGGCGTGCGTTTATCGCCTTCGTACATTTTATCGGAGAGATCTTTGCTGCCAAACACTACGGGGTAGGTAGCGTACCAGCCTTCATCGTCGAAAATCTTTAACTCGTAATCCGATTTATCTACTACCACGTATACAGTGCCTACGGGGTCTTCGCCGCCACGTTTCATGACGCGGGCTGCCGGCCTGGTGAAAGAAATAAACGAAGACGCAGCAACAATAATAGTAGCAAGGATTAAAGTCGATTTCATAGTCCACCTGTGTTTTGAGTAGAGTCTTTTCAGCTCGACAAAGGTTTAAGTGTTAGCCTTCAATGTTATTGGTGGTTTTGGGAAATTGGATTTATCTAAAAACGAATGGCGGGCAAAAATATTTCAAAAAAAATTTGACCTGTCCCCGCGAATTTTTATCGAAAAAATTTGGAAATATCAGGGCAATTTCTGTGCGAGAAAGTTGTAGCAAATCGTTAAAAAGACTGAAGATTGAACAGGGAAGGCTGAACAAGGAAGTAAGAAGTGAATTTTAATTGCGATTTAAAACTCTTTCTTACTTCCTTGTTCAGCCTTCCCTGTTCCTTCTTCAATCTTCACCAGTTGCTTAGTCTAAAGCCCACCGCATATGGTGTCTGGTCGAGACCTTTTTCGAACATGCTTTTCATGGCGTAAGATCCGTATAACTTCACCGGGCCCAGGCTCAACTCACCGATGTAGGAGAGTTTGAAGGGGCGCAGGTCGAAATCGTCTTTGGTTTTTTGCTTGCCGTTTTCCTGGGTCACGGTCTTCTGGCGGCTCCATAAGAGGTAGCCTGCGCTGATACCGGCACTGAAACCGAAACTTCTTCTGCGCCCGGGTGTGAAGTTGAAGTTGAGCATGATGGGCGCGGTGATGTATTCGGCGGCCAGTTTGTTCTTTTCGTATTTCCTGGTATCATCAATCGATACTACAGTGGGGTCGATGTCGAACAGCACATTTCTCTTATAGCGGAAGTTCCACATTTCGAGACCTACACCGTATTTCAGGTTTACAATATGTTTTACCATGTTCAGGCGCTGCATCACGATCCACACGTTGATGTTGGTGGATTTGCCGGGGCGCAGTTTAAAATCGTCTTTGTCCATTCCCGGTGCAAAGCTGGCGGCTTCGCCGGTGCCATAATCGGTATTGTCCACATAGTTGCCAAAGCCCAGGTCAACGATGCCCCAGTTGGTGCTGATGTTGGAGCGCCTGTAGGTATAGCGCCTGGTACCTGACCGGTCGCTGTCGTAATCGCGGTCCCTGTCGTGTTTCTTAATGATGACCATATTACCGATACGGATGGTATCTGATTGCTGGTCGGTAGAATCTGTCTGTGCCAGGCTGGTAAAAGCTATGCTTATTCCTGTCAGAAGAAGTATTACCTGTTTCATTGTTTCAGTTTTTTAATTCAAGCTCACGTAATATTCCCTTGCCGGGCAGATACTGTAGCTCGGTGTTTTTGTTTTATGACTATGTTAATTGGGTTATCTCAACGCGATTGAAAAAGCGGCTATGCGTATGCCTTTTTTGTTTTCCGGTTCCGGCTGTTCGTCCATTTCATTATTTCCTTCGAACAGTCCTTTTACTTTTTTAATCAGCCCGCGAACCGGTTTCTTACTGATAGAAGCGTTTGCAAACTTTATCTGATCCTCTTCCTCTTCATCCACATAGTAGTAAACTGCCTGTTGTTTTTGTGCGATCGTTGTACCAGGTTCGTTGGTCAACGCTGCCACATCGGTCTTCGGACTACCAGTGTTGGCTACCACATTGGCGTAAACCGGTTTGATGGAATTATCTTCTACATATACCTCTTCAGGTATTGGTAAAGGATTGTTCTCTGTCTTCACTTCCGGTTTCACCTCGTTCGCCGCCATATCATTCTTTTCAATTGCACTTTGAGGTGTTACGATCCTGGTAGCTTCAATGTTACTCTTGGTGGCGGATTTTTTTTGTTTCTCTTCTACTTTGTCTTCAACAGCGGCCAGGTTTTTCTGCATTTCGTTGATGGCAGATTCTTCCTGTTTCTTGATAACAGCAGGAGGCACTACCTCCTTTTGCTGGTTGTTATCGTTGCTCTTTGTTTCGGTAGCCATTTGCGGACCGGTGGTATTACCGGTTTTCTTTTCCTGCAGCATATACCAGGCGGTAATTCCCAGGAACAACAGCACGATGGCGGCTGCTGCCAGCTTCCACCAGCGGAAAGGAATAACGCGCTCGTCTTCTTCGCTGCGGAACAATTCATTCTTATCGGGATAAATAATGCTGTGATCGGGAATGAGCTTTGCCTGTTGAATCAATTCAAACTCGGCCTGGTATTGGGGATGTTTGTAAACAAATTGCTCCACCTGCGCTTTTTCCTCGTTGGTCAGTTCATTATCGCCGTACAACACAAAATATTCTTCGTAATTGCTTTCGTTCACCAGTCCGTCGGCGGGTATGTTTTTAAACAGGCTTTCCTTGTTGGTGAAAACCACTTTCGGATCGGGGCGCAACACCGACTGCATCATCATCACCAGTTCCTCTTCCAGGTCGGGGTTGGCTTCTACAAAGGCTTCCACAGCTTCACGTTCGGCAGCGTTCAGTTCGTTGTCGACGTACAGCAGGAAGTACTCTTCGTAATTATGGCGGTTGATAAGCATATTACAATACGTTTTCAGGGCTCACTAAAAAATTTTTTAATGCTAAGCGGGCGCGGTGTAAGTACACTTTTACCTGGCTTTCATTCAGGCCGGTAATCTGCCCGATTTCTTCATAGCTATACCCTTCATAATCTTTCAGCAATACCAGTGATCTTTGGGTTTCGCTCAGCCTGGCCAGCGCATCCTCCAGGATTTTCCTGGTGTTGGAAACAGGCCGGTCGTGGATTCTTGTTTCTTCCCTGAACTCTTCCTTCAACTGCACACGTTTTACTTTGCGCAGGTGATCGATCATGGCATTGTAAGCCACTGTGAACAAATAACTCTTGCATCTTGCGCCGTCAATATCGGCCCGGTTGATCCACATTTTCTCAAAAGCAGTCTGCACCACGTCGCGTGCATCTTCCTCATGCCTGAGATTTTTCAGGATAAACCGGTACACGTTATCCGCGTACTCAGCAACACATTGATTATATTCTTTCTCGGTCATAAGCAGAACCTGTCTGATGTCGTTTTAAGGTCTTGTATCTTTTTGTACGTTCCATAAAGCCGGAAAGTTACAGCCATCCCATAATATTTCTCCGGCCATTGGGATGGAGGGTGGCCCGCCCCCGGCCGGGGCAGGGCCCGGGAAAATAAAAAGAGACCCTGGAGGAGGTCTCTTGAGTAACTTAAAAATCTGGTTGTCAATATTCTTAGTACATCACCGCGGAAAGAATGGTGCGGCTTACCGACTCCCAGATAATAAAATCACCATGGCTATTTTCGTCTTGGCTCTCGCATTTTTCGGTATTGGCCGAACATTCCTTGCGTTGCTGGGCTAACTTATTGTCGGCAGCGGCAAAAACCAGGATACCGGCTGTGAGGACCATTAACACGAAAGCAAGACGGATAAAGGTTCGTCTCCACATAACGCGATGTTTTCAAAACATGGGACGAAGATATCTTGATTTTGTTACTGTTTTTTTAAGAAAAAGTTAGAATTACAGTTTTATTGAGTGGATTGCGGAATAATGCAGGCAGCTTGTGGTGGTTTTAGGGCAAAAGCGCCAAGGCGCAACAGGTATTGACGAATTTATTCGCTGACATGGTGAAGTAGCCTGGTGTGGACTTTTGCGCGTGATTTACCCCAGCGACAATTGCTTACTTTTGCGCTTATCTAAAAATACTGCTGCATGAATGAAAGTCTGATCAGGCGTCTTGCCACCGAGCTGGAAGAAATTAAAGCATCCGGGCTCTATAAAACCGAACGCATCATTGAATCGCCGCAGGGCGCTGAAATAAAAGTGAATGGAAAAACCGTTTTGAACTTTTGCGCCAATAACTATCTCGGTCTTTCCTCGCATCCCAAAGTCATTGAAGCTGCTAAGAAATACGTAGATCTCAGGGGCTATGGTATGAGCAGCGTGCGCTTCATCTGCGGTACGCAAGATATTCATAAAGAGCTGGAAGCAAAGCTCTCCCAATTCCTTGGCACCGAAGATACCATCCTGTATGCGGCCGCTTTCGACGCCAATGGGGGTGTTTTTGAACCTTTATACAATGAACAAGACGCCATCATCAGCGATGAACTCAATCATGCCTCCATCATCGATGGCGTGCGTCTTTGTAAGGCGCAGCGCTTCCGCTACAAGCACAACGATATGGCCGACCTGGAAGCCAGGCTGAAAGAGGCCGCAAAAGCCCGCAACCGCATCGTAGTGACCGATGGTTCTTTCAGTATGGATGGCACCATTGCGCAGCTCGATAAAATTGTTGCGCTCTGCGAAAAATACGATGCAGCCATCATGATCGATGAGAGTCATAGCAGCGGCTTCCTGGGAAAGACAGGTCGCGGCACGCACGAGTATCATAATGTGATGGGGAAAATTGATATCATCACCGGCACGTTGGGCAAGGCGCTCGGCGGTGCATCGGGAGGTTTTACCAGTGGTCGCAAAGAGATAATCGATATGCTGCGCCAGCGATCGAGGCCGTATTTGTTTTCCAATTCCCTGGCACCTTCAATTGTGGGCGCTTCCATTGCTGTGCTTGACCTGTTGAGCGAGACCACCCAACTGCGCGATAAACTGGAATACAATACCAAATACTTCCGCCGCAAAATGACCGAAGCGGGTTTCGATATCAAACCCGGCGATCATCCCATTGTGCCCATTATGCTGTACGATGCGGTGGTGGCGCAACAGTTTGCCGCTAAGCTGCTGGATGAAGGCATCTATGTGATCGGCTTTTTCTATCCTGTGGTGGCAAAGGGGCAGGCGCGCATTCGCGTGCAACTGAGCGCTGCGCACGAACAGCATCATCTCGACAAAGCCATTGCCGCGTTTACTAAAGTGGGCGAAGAACTGGGCGTATTGAAAGGCGCCAAAGTGTAATCAGCTGGAGCATTATCAGCCAAGCAAGGCGATCATGCTGATCTCCACGTTCACGCCTTTGGGCAGTTCTTTTACTGCTACGGTTTCGCGCGCGGGGAAGTTGCTGCTGAAATAACTGCCATATACCTCATTCACTGCAGCAAAAAGGCTCATATCGCTCAGGAAGATGGTAGTCTTTACTACGTTACCAAAACCGGCGCCTGCCTCCTGCAGTATGGCTTCGAGGTTTTTCATCACCTGCTTTGTCTCAGCGGCAACATCGCCTTCAACCAGATTGTTGGTAGCCGCGTCGAGGGCTATCTGCCCGGAGATGAATAACAAATTGCCTGCCCGTACCGCCTGGCTGTATGGCCCGATAGGAGCGGGCGCCTTGCTGGTGTTGATAATCTTTTGTGCCATGCGGCAAATGTAAGGGATAAGGTTTTTCTTTGCGCTAAATAAAAACGGAAATGACCATTGCAGTATTAGCAGATGAAGGATTGAAAAATGAATTGCTCGCGCGGGATGTGCGGGATGATGTAAATTTTGTGTGGGCAGATTCATTGCGCGCGCTCACCATTATAGAGGCCGACCTGTATATGGACCTGTTGTTTGAATTGGACAACGAGAGAACAAGTCGCCTGAAGCAATTGTTATCAAAGCCGGTATTGGTTAATGCAGTGCCATATACTACAAACACTATCGGCCAGGATTTTATCCGCATTAATGCATGGCCAACATTTTTGCAGCGCGATATCCTGGAAATTGCCCTGCCTGCAGCGGTGAGTGAAGAAACAATAGCACCAATACTTAACGAAATCAACTGGAAATATACCCTTGTGCCGGATATAGCAGGTATGATCACTCCGCGCGTGGTGAGTATGATCATCAATGAAGCTTATTACACTTTGGGCGATGGTGTAAGCACGCGCGAAGAAATAGATGTTGCTATGAAGTTAGGAACCAATTATCCGATGGGTCCGTTTGAGTGGGCCGGCAAAATTGGTTTGCATCGTGTATATGAACTTTTGAAAGAAATGGGCAGAACGGATGAGCGGTATGCCATTGCTCCCGCATTGCTGGAAGAAATTCAAAATGGATAAGCCGATTATACTAAATATCGATACAGCCACTGAAGATGGCGGCGTGAGTGTTACCGTAAATGGTGAACTGGCAGGCATTGACGTTAGCCGCTCACAAAAAGATCATGCGTCGTGGATCCAGGTGGCGATTCAAAAAATATTGAAGGAGTCCCAACTATCTATACAACAAATTGATGCTGTGGCCGTGACAGCGGGTCCGGGTTCTTACACAGGATTGCGCGTTGGCATGGCTACGGCTAAAGGTATCTGTTATGCTTTGCAAAAGCCATTGATTACCGTGAACACGTTAGAAGCGATGGCCTTCGCAGCTCGTGAGCAACATGCGCTGAAACCCGCTACAGCAAAGGGTTTGTACTGCCCGATGATTGATGCCAGGAGGATGGAAGTGTTTACCGCGATATACGACGAAAACCTGCACGAAGTGCTTTCACCCATTGCGTGTGAACTACATGATACTTCGTTTACGGAACAGTTAGATCAATCAGTTGTGTTCTTTTTCGGTAGTGGTAGTGGTAAGTGGAAACATTTATGCAAGCATAGTAATGCACGCTTTGCAGAAAACATAATATCAATTATTTCATATCTCGGAAAAATGGCTACCGGCTTATATATCATGAAGAAATTCGCCGATGTTGCTTATGAAAACCCCGTTTATCTCAAGGAATTTTACTCTCATACGAAAAAATAGCCAACTGAAACTTTTATTGTCCATTCATCCTACCCTTATCAATTTTCTTGTAAATTTGACCTTTAGCGTTATCCTATTTAAATATTTAAAAGCTCTGATGTGCACATGAACGTAACAACCAATTACTCCATGGTCTTAAATGCAGATGGTGGGGATGGTGAATCGGTAAAAGTGGACTTCCTGAACCTGAAAAAAGCAGCGATGATCCTACGGGCGTTGAACCATAAGCTGCGTCAACAAATCGTAAAACTTATTGACGAGAACAAACGCCTTACTGTTACTGAAATTTATGTACGACTGCGACTGGAACAATCTGTTGCTTCACAACATCTCGCCATTTTAAGAAGGGCCGGCGTTGTAAAAACAGAACGCGATGGTAAATTCATTTACTATTCGGTTAACATCTCCCGGGTGGCCCATATCATGAAATGTGTGGATGAACTGAATACCTGATTAAGACGGGGTACATATCTTCTTTGCTGACGGCTGATCGATGGCAGTCCTGCCTTTCGCATTTGCCCGTGAAAGTTTACTTTTGCCCAAACTATTGTCATGTTTATTAAGCAATTGTATACCGGTTGCCTGAGTGAGGCTGCCTATTATCTTGAGAGTGAAGGAGAAGCGGCAATCATCGACCCTCTTCGTGATGTGGATGCCTATGTAGAGCTGGCCCGCGAACGCAATGCCACCATCAAATATATTTTCGAAACACATTTTCACGCAGATTTTGTCAGCGGTCACCTGGAATTACAAAAAGCTACTAATGCACCAATTGTATTTGGTCCCAATACCGAAACGAATTTTCCTATACACCTGGCCAAAGACGGTGAACGTTTCCCGTTAGGAAAGCTAACGATTGAGGTACTGCATACACCCGGTCATACATTGGAGTCAACTTGTTATCTGCTTCGTAAAGAAGATGATACGCCTTATGCCATCTTCACCGGCGACACCTTGTTTGTAGGTGATGTGGGCCGCCCCGACCTCAGCAGCGGCGACCTGGATAAGGAAGAACTCGCTTCGATGTTGTACGACAGCCTGCAAAACAAAATCATTCCGTTGCCCGACGAGGTGCTGGTATATCCCGCTCATGGCGCGGGCAGCAGCTGTGGGAAAAACCTCGGTCCTGAAACATACAGTACCATCGGTGAACAAAAGCAAACGAATTATGCGTTGCAACAGCAATCTCGCGCGGACTTTATTAAGGCAGTCACCGAAGGACTGAGCGCGCCTCCGCAATATTTTCAAATCAATGCGCGCATCAACAAGGAAGGATATGAAAGCCTGGAAAAACTGATGGCAGCAGGATTGACACCACTTAGTATTGAAAAATTCAGCGAACTGGTTCACCAGAACGATGTAACTGTATTGGATACACGAAAAGCAACTGATTTTACCAAAGAATTTATTCCTTCCAGCATCAGCATCGGGTTGGAAGGAAGATTTGCGGAGTGGGCGGGCAGCTTGTTGCCTTTCGACAAACCCATTGTGCTGGTAACAGAGCCGGGCAAAGAAGAAGAGTCGGTAAGACGCCTGGCGCGCGTGGGCTTTTCAGACATTCGCGGTTATCTCGATGGCGGCGTGGAAGCCTGGAAAAAAGCCGGGCTGCCGGTGGATATGATCATTGATATTGAAGCCGATGAACTGGCGATGGATCTTCCTTACGATCAGCACCTGGTGGTGCTGGATGTGCGCCAGGAAGTGGAATATGCCGATGGTCACGTGCGCGGCGCGGTAAACCTGCCTTTGCAGGAACTGGTTGATCCCGGAAGTATGGCGAATGTGGAAGAACAAATGAACCTGTATATACATTGCGGCAGCGGATACAGAAGTGTGACGGCGGCTTCGTTGCTGAAACGCCAGGGCATTCACAACCTGCGCAATGTGTTGGGCGGATGGAAGGCCATTTCAGCTTTGGGTAACGTAGAAGTGGTGAAGGAGAACAGTGTGCTGAATTGATTGTGGAATTGAATATTCAACAATCAATATGGTCAATATGTCAATTTTCAGAGGATCACGAGTCCGGCTCGTATAGCGTACATTGCTAAACCTACACGGCTTCTTACGTTCAGCTTTTCAAATAAGGCATCACGGTAACCATCAATGGTGCGGGCGCTGAGAAACATTTTTTCTGCAATTTCTTTGTACGTCATTTCGGTGCAGGCCAGTTTCAAAAATTCAATTTCCCGGTCGTTGAGCATCGTCAGCGATCTCACTGGTTGATGCATAGTGTGCAGATGGGTGGGAGATGATGCCAGGCCTGCGGGAATCACTTCAGGCACGCCGTTTCGGTGCAATACATGGTCATCAGCTACAGCCACGCTGGCTTTAGATTTCGGCATAAGACTAGGGTTTATGGTATTATTGGGTATTTGGGCGCGGAGCTATCTACGTAATATTAAGAAATTCCCGCTTATTGCCAGTAAGTATAACTACCTTTTTTACGCACGCATGATGAACAAAAAAAACGCGGTTGCGCTTTAGCGTTGAATCGTGGGATAAATGGCCTCAGCATTTTTCATGAGGCGAGAGCTGGCTTGATAATTATCAATCGCCGATCCAGAGATTGCGGTAATCCTCTTTCCATTGCCATTTCCATCGTCTATGGCTCCACAACCACATGTCGGGATGTTCGCGGATTGCTTTTTCAAGAAAAGTAATATAACGGCGGGTGAGTTCGCCTTCGGGTAATGATGCGGGATCTTCTGCACCCGTTTCAAGATAAGCCCGATAGTAGCCGCGCTTTACTTTGTATAGCTGTGCAAAAATAACAGGGATATTTCCCGCGCGGGCACCTGTCTCCGGACCTCGTACAAAAGGAGTGGGGCGGCCAAAAAAGTTGAGCCAGTAAGCCTTGCTTACATCTCCCGGCGCCTGGTCGGCTACCAGCGTGAGCAGGTACTGCTTATTGCGCCAGGGTACCATGGCCGCGCGCATATCGGTGGCGGGCAACATAATGCTGCCAGTGCGTGTGCGTATATACATAAACAGGCGATCCATCACCTTGCTCTTGATGGGCATGTATACTACGAGAAACGGATATTCTGTATTATATGGCATCGTCACATTGGCGAGCTCCCAGTTGAAATTGTGACCAAGGTGCAACTGGCATCTTTTTCCTTGCTTATATAAAGGCGTGAAAGGATCGCTGTCGAGCACAAGTCGTTTGACGATAAATTTTTTTCCCGCGGAAATCAGTTTGATGGTTTCGATGAAAGTGTCAACAAAATTGTGGTAGAATTTTTTCGCGATAACCTTTCTTTCCTGTTCTGTCTTTTCGGGAAATGCAATTTCCAGATTGTCCATCACCACTTTCTTGCGATAGCCAATCACATAATAGATCAGTGCATACAAACCATCGGAGATGATGTAAAGCACCGGCAACGGAAGCAGCGACAGTAAATAAAAAATACCAAAAACGAGATAATACATAATGGGTGTTTACTGGTTGATCCAGTTCTTTTCTTCTTGCACAAGATGTTTCACTTCCGTTTTTACTTTGAATTTATTTCGCAAATGGCGGGCCAGGGCATCGGCGGCATACACGCTGCGGTGTTGTCCACCGGTGCAGCCAAAGCTAACGGAAAGATGTTGAAAGCCTCTGCGGATATAATCTTCCACCGTAATATCCACGATATCGAAAACGCTGTTTAAAAATTCCGGCATGCGTGTTTGCTGTTCCAGGAAATCTTTCACCGGTTTATCTCTGCCTGTCTGCGATTTATATTGCTCGAAGCGGCCGGGATTTAAAATGCCACGACAGTCGAACACAAAACCTCCGCCATTGCCCGTCTCGTCAACCGGCATATTTTGTTTGTAAGAAAAACTATAGATACGCACCACCAGCGGCGTGTCGTCCGTGGCTTTCACCGGCGTAAAGCGCTGGATGATTTCATCGTGCACACAAATGTCGAGTACCTTCCTGAATTCAGGAACGGCAATGCCCGGGCTGCGGTCGAGCATGAACTGCTTCAGGTTGTTAAGCGCCTGCGGTATGGAAGTAAGAAACTGTGCTTTGCGTTCAAACAAACCGCGGAAACCATAAGCGCCCAGCACCTGCAACAGCCTTATGAGTACGTAACCGTTGTATTGGCTTTTAAAAACGGGGCGGTCTACATGGTCGCCGACCACCGATTCAAATGAATCGATATAATCGTCGAGCAGATTGTCTTTCCACTCATCGGGCAGGTTGGCACGGGCCTGCCATATCATACTGGCCACATCGTATTGCGGTGCTCCGCGCATGCCGCCCTGGAAATCGATAAAGTAAACCGATTGGTCGGGGCGCACCAGTATGTTGCGGCTCTGAAAATCGCGGAACATAAAGTACTTATATTCCGTGTGCGTGAGATAAGTGCTCAACGCTTCAAAATCATCGATCAGTTTTTGTTTATCATAGGGCTTTCTCAGGGCATCGAGGAAATAATATTTGAAATACAACAGGTCGGCCATAATGGCTTGCTTGCCAAATTCCTCGTTGGTAAGACAACGCGAATAATCCATTCCATTATCACCTTTCACCTGCAACATGGCCAGTTGCTGAAGGCTTTTCTTAAACAGATTATACACATTGTCAGTGAAGCCTTCTGTTTCGAGCGTATTCAGCAGCGATACATCGCCGAAATCTTCCTGCAGGTAGATGGTCTTATCACCATTCAGTGCATATATCTCGGGCACGGGCAGTCCGCGCTCTTTAAAATGCCGCGCGAAATAGATGAAGGTTTCGTTTTCCGGGATATTGTTGCCATAGGTGGCAATGCAGGTACCATCGTTCGCGCGCACGCGGAAGTATCTTCGGTCAGAACCCGACTGGGGTAGCACGTCGATGGCTTCCGGTTTTTTACCCGACCATTCGGTGTGCAAGGCGGCAATGGCTTGAAGTATGTCCTGCATAGTGTTGTTGAGTAGCGGTAAAAGTAGAAAAATCGCGCAAAGGCGCCAAGGCGCAACGTGGAGTCACGCTCATTTTAAGGAAACATTGTTTCTGCTTTGGCGACGGCCCCGGGCTTGCCCACGTCGATGAACCTGGAGCCGGTGTGGTCGTAAGCGAGTATCTCGTGTTTTTTCGCCAGGTCGAGGTAAACGTCAACCATGGAGAATTTGCCTTCGCGTTCTACCAGGTTGACAAGACGCGTTTCTATAACATGAATACCGCTGAACGCTTTAGGGATAAATTTTTTCGCCGCGCGGCTTATTTTTTCTTCACCGGTGCTGGTGTTGCGCCAACCGCAAAGGATATTATTTTCATCGAATAAAAAATACCGGGAAGTTGCGCGATCGCTTACTGCCAGGGTGGCCAGGGCGCCGGAGCGGCGATGCGTTTCAATCATTTTTTCCAAATCAAGATCGGTGAGAATATCACTGTTGATCACTACAATGGTGGGAGTTTTAAAATGAGGCAAAGCTTTTTTCAATCCGCCACCTGTTTCAAGCAACTCTTCCGTTTCATCACTGAAAATTATCTGACTACCCCATCCATCATTTTTCTCTACGGCATTTTTTACCTGCTCTGCAAAATGATGCACGTTCACCACTACATCACGAATGCCATATTGCTGCAGGTATTCAATATTTCTCTGCAACAAACTTTTGCCATTGATCACAGCCAGCGCTTTCGGATGTTTGTCTGTCCATGGTTTAAAGCGCGTGCCGAGGCCCGCAGCAAAGATCATTGCCGACACATCTTTATTACTTGACTGATTGATAGTTGACATATTGATTCTTTCCTAAAGCTGGCGTTGATGAATCACTGAATATTTTACAATACAATATTCTGCACCAACTGGCTCTTATACGGATAGTCGGTATTGAAATGTAAGCCGCGGCTTTCTTTCCTGAACTGCGCGCATTTCACAATCAAATAACCCACCGTAATCATATTGCGTAGTTCGCAAAGCTGCGGCGATACGGAAGTAGTCTGGTACAAAGCCTCTGTTTCTTCCCAAAGCAGATCGAGGCGTTTGGCGGCGCGTTCCAGGCGGGTGTTGGTACGCACAATGCCTACGTAATCGCTCATGATCTGTTGCAGTTCCTTCAGGCTTTGCGTGATCAGGATCATTTCGCGCGGCTCGGAAGTGCCGGTAGCATTCCAGTCGGGGATTTCCAGCTTGCGCCGGCCATCGGATACATTGCCGCTCTTTATTTTTTCCGATGCGTCAATGAAAGCGCGGTGCGCGAACACCATGGCTTCGAGCAGCGAATTGCTGGCCAGTCGGTTGGCGCCGTGCAAACCGGTGCTGGCACATTCGCCGGCGGCGTATAAATTTTTAATGGAAGTTCTTGCCCATTCATCGGTCTTGATGCCACCGCAGCTATAGTGCGCCGCAGGCGCTACGGGTATGAAATCTTTCGTGATGTCGATACCGATTGATTGGCATTTCTCGTAAATGTTGGGGAAATGCTCGGTGAATCGTTCCAGCGGTATATGACGCACGTCGAGATACACATGCTCAGTACCCGTAATTTTCATTTCGCTGTCAATGGCACGGGCTACAATATCGCGGGGCGCCAGGTCTTTGCGGCCATCATATTTTTCCATGAAAGCTTCACCCGCTTTATTCCGCAGTATGCCGCCATCGCCGCGAACGGCTTCGGTTATCAGAAACGACTGACCTCTTAAGCCGGGTTCGTACAGCGCGGTGGGGTGAAACTGGATGAACTCCATGTTTTCAATCCTTCCCTTGGCGCGATACACCATGGCCACGCCATCGCCGGTGGCGATATGCGGGTTGGTGGTAGAGCGATATACCTGCCCATTGCCTCCCGTACACAATACCGTTATGTCGGCAAGTATTTTTTCAATTTTGTTTGTCTGCAGGTTCAGCGCATACACACCGTAACATTCAATGTCGGGAGTGGATTTGGTAACGAGATAGCCAAGATGATGCTGGGTGATGAGGTCAACCACGAAACAGTGCTTTACTATTTCGATGTTCTTATGCGCGGCAACAGTTTCCAGGAGTGCACGTTCCAGCTCGCGGCCGGTAACATCTTTGTGGTGCAGTATGCGATACTCGCTGTGACCACCTTCCCGGCCCAGCTTGAAATCGCCGTCTTCTTCCTTATCGAAGCGGGCACCCCAGGCAATCATTTCCTGGATACGGTCCACACCTTCCTTTACCACAATCTCCACCACTTGCTTATTGCAAAGGCCATCGCCCGCAATAAGCGTGTCTTCGATATGTTTTTCGAAGCTGTCTTTTTCAAAATCGGTCACGCCCGCCACGCCGCCCTGTGCATACTTGGTATTGGTTTCGTCGGCAATGGTCTTGGTAATGACCAGCACTTTCTTATCGGGAAATGCCTGGGCGGCTTTTACAGCAAAGGTGAGCCCGGCAATACCTGAACCGATTACGAGGAAATCTGCTTGTTGCATCAACTAATACTCAATCGTAAAATTAAACTTCTCCGGCGTAGAAAGCATCTCCAGCATATTGTACTTCATGGTAACAGTCTTCTTGTCGTCGGAGAGCTTAAACAAATCGTTGTCTATTTTCTTTACCGGCCGGGGAAGTTTGATAGAAGTGGTATAAAGAATTTCCATACCACTTTCTTTCATCTGGCTCATCTGCGCCATTTCGGGTCTTGCCATCATCTGCTGGAATTTTTCCTGGTCAACTTTTTTACTGATCAGCCCTTTCTCCACAGTCACGGTATAGAAATTGGTCATATTGCCAAAATCGGGTTGCTCGTTATTGGCCTGCTCATCATTTTTATCGCTCGATATGGCGCCCTTCATGACTTCACTCATGGCACCGCTGCCGCCGCCCGATGTTTCGAGCAGTTTTTTCAGGCTGGCAAAATCCTTGTACGGAATGTTCATATTGATCTTGAACAGGTTTTCCTTCATGTTCATCTGCATGTGCATCTTCGCATCTTTCAGCAAGACTTTCTGTTCGGCAGAAAGCTCTTTGGCTGAATCGAGAATGGAACTGAAATTAATTACCGTATCTATAGCCTTGTCCAGTCCTTCCTCTTTCATTTTCTCTTCTCCGGCAAAGGTTTGCATCAGTTCTACCAGCGCGCTCATATCCATTTTGGAGTTATAAACGCCGCTACCATCGTCGTTGATGGCAATTTCTTCATCTACCTCCAGGCAGCCATAAGCTGTGAGGCAACACACTGCGAAAGCAAGCACATATTTGAAAAATCGCATAAATTAAAGTTTGCGGGCAAGTTACTCGTTTTATCCCACACTTAACTGGTACCACACATGAAAAGTTTCGGAGCGGCGTGGTGGTAACAGCATCAGTCCCAAACCGTTATTAAAGCAATCCGGCGCCCCGCTCAGATTTTCTATTGCAATGCTCTGCCGGTGGTCGGGCGTGTAAACCTGCAGAAAAGAGTAGCCAGTATCGGTAAAGAAAGAAAGCGCCAATCCATTACTGGGATTGCGCAGCACGCAGCAAGGCAGGCCTTCCTGGAATTGTAATAAGAAACAATTGTCCAGTTTGCGTTCGCCGAGGCGGGCCGGAGTAGCAAAGCGGGTGTCGGGGATATATTTTCCCGTGGGGATCAGTTGCTCATTAAACTCCAGCATGCTGTTGCTGTTGAACTGCAGTTCATAGTCATCAATCACTCCATCCAGCCTGAAGTAGGGGTGCCAACCATCGGCCAGCGGAATGTCGAAATCTTCGAGGTTCAGCAAGGTGGTTTCAACGAGTAATCGTCGCTGCGGGTGCAGGGTATAGCGCACCTCGCAAACGTATTCGAAGGGGTAGCCCGGATCTTCGCGTTGGTAATGATAACGTAGAGCAACGGATGCCTGCCGGTCGTCAGCAAACAGGTTGAGCATATTAAACGACTTATCATACAGCAGTCCATGTATGGCCGAACCGTCGAAGAACTTTTTTTCAAACTCAAATTTTTCTCCCGCATACTCATAACGTCCGCCAGGAATGCGGCAGGGAAAAGGAGAAAGCTTGCTGCTCTTGTACCAGCGACCCAGGTTTTGCTGCAAATCTTCCCTGCTGCTGAAATTATCGATTATGTTGTACAAAGCACCATTCAGCGGAATTTCAAATCCATGCAATGAGGCGCCAAATTCGGGAAGAACAGAAATGATTGTCCCGGTTGCCTTATCTTGCAAACGCAGGATCGACAATTCATTTTCTGTTATGCGGCTGGTTGAAAAGCTCATTTTTCAAAACTATGGTAAAAAAATTACAGCATGCATTCGCGCAACGGTTCAATAAGGAACCTATGATAGTGGCGGCGCCGGGGCGTGTCAACCTGATAGGAGAACATACGGACTACAATGCAGGCTTTGTGTTGCCGGGCGCCGTGGATAAACGCATTTACGTGGCTGTAGCCACTAACAACAGTAATACGGTGAACGTATATGCGAACCAGTTTAAAGAAAGTTATTCATTCTCCATCGAAAGTATACAACCACACCGCGGCTGGATGAATTACCTGTTGGGTGTGGCACATCATATTCAGCAAGCCGGTGTAACAATTGGTGGTGTTGATGTAATGATTGACGGCGATATCCCCGTAGGCGCGGGCATGAGTTCTTCAGCAGCGTTGTGTTCGGGGTGGGGTTTTGCGCTGAATGAATTGTTCAATGGCCATCTCACGCGCATGGAGCTGGCCTTTATAGGTCAAAAGACAGAGCACACATTTGTGGGATTACAGTGTGGTATTATGGACCAGTTTGCCAGCCTGCACGGCAAGCGTGGTCATGTAGTGAAACTCGACTGCCGCAGCCTGGAGTATGAATATATCCCCTTCGATTTTCCGGGTTACCGCATTGTGCTGGTGAATAGTATGGTGAGTCACTCGCTGGCCAGTTCCGAATACAACGTGCGCCGCCAGCAATGCGAAGAAGGGGTAAGCATTTTAAAAAAACACTATCCTGGTATCACCACCCTGCGTGATGTAAGTACCGAACAACTGGAAAAACACCGTTCCGAATTATCTCCCATCGTGTATAATCGCTGTTTTTATGTAGTGAGTGAAAAAGAAAGACTGCTTGCCGGTTGCGCCGCTTTACAAAAAGGCGATCTCTCCACCTTCGGCCAGCTGATGTTTGCCACCCACAATGGCCTCAGCCAACAGTACGGCGTGAGTTGTCCCGAGCTCGACTTCCTCGCCTCCGAAGCCCGCCAACACCCCGCCGTGGCCGGCGCCCGCATGATGGGCGGCGGATTCGGCGGCTGCACCATCAACATCGTACAGGCCGACGCCGTAGCATCATTCACCTCCCAAATCCAGGAAGCATTTCACCAGCAATACAGCAAGACCCCCGAGGTTTACGTCACACAAATTGAAGACGGGGTGAGGAAGATATAGAATATCCAATTTGAATTTGAACAAGGAATTTGAATATGAATGAATTTATTCTCATTCAAATTCCTTGTTCAAATTCAAATTCAACATTCTACACCGTCCCCACCTGCACCTCCGTAATATTATTTTCGG